>Ga0190359_1002546_pt1 | contig 10794 bp, 10 predicted proteins | sample 48721823_MG_FD_161269 | JGI IMG/M metagenome (GOLD analysis project Ga0190359, IMG submission 161269) | Hydrothermal vent microbial mat bacterial communities from Southern Trench, Guaymas Basin, Mexico - 4872-18-2-3_MG | ecosystem: Environmental > Aquatic > Marine > Hydrothermal vents >...
TCATGAGGGCGAGGACCGAGGATCAAAAAAGCAATGTGACACAGGAATAACCCACATGGCCTTTAACGTGAAGAACGTTCAAGAACTCTATGAGCGCTTGTCAAAGGCAGGTGTGGAGTTTAACTGCCCTCCCCAAAACCTTCGACCCGGTGTTTGGGGCACCTATATGAAAGACCCTGAAGGAGTGACCATAGAAGTGGTCGAGTACGATTAACTAAGACTCTCCCGGGAAAAGGTAAAGGAAAATGTTGGGTTTTCACGGCAAAATACTCGTTATTGATCTTAGCGCCAAATCCTTTGAGGTTCGGCCTCTTCGTGAGGACGTTCTTTCAAAGACTCTTGGTGGCAAAGGACTGGCTTCCCACCTGTTGCTGGAGCAGAACCCGGCTGGCGTAGACCCCCTGGGCCCGGAAAACAGTATGATTCTGGCCACCGGGCCTGTTACAGGAACCCCGATTTGGGGCTCGTGTAGGTATGGGATTTTCACAAAGTCGCCTCAAACGGGGTGCTATTCGGAATCTTACTCAGGTGGAACTGCTGCCGAGTACATAGAAAAGACCGGTTACGATGCCATTTTATTGCGCGGGGCTTCGGATGAGCCGGCCTGGGTAGAGGTGAATGAAAAAGGGGCAGTGTTCCATTCTGCGCAAGATCTGTGGGGGATGGAGACCTACGATACCGAAGATACCGTGAAGGCACGGCTTCGAAATAACCGTCCTCAAGTCTCTAAGGCAGGTGTTATTTGCATTGGCCCTGCCGGGGAAAACCAGGTCAGTTGTGCTGTCATTGAAAATGACTACTGGAGAAGTGCTGGACGAACCGGGGTCGGAGCTGTCTTGGGCTCCAAGAAGCTGAAAGCCATGGCTTTTTGGGGAAGGGCGAAAAAAGAGATTGCAGAGCCTGCTCTGGCAAGGAGCTTTGCCAGAAAGATCGCCTCGCGGGGAAAAGAGGATGCAGGAGCTAAAGCGTATAAAACCATGGGAACGAGCATGCTGGTCGATATTACCAACCAGGCAGGATGCTTTCCCACCCACTACTGGCAAAAAGGAAGAGCAGAACATGCTGAAAAGATAAATGCTTCAGCCCTGCATGAACATCTTGAAGTCACCCCCCACGCGTGCCTGAAGTGCTTTATGGCATGCGGCCGACTTTCAAGAGTTCGGGAAGGTAAATACAAAGGGCTCAGGATAGAGGGGCCTGAGTACGAAACCATTTATGCTTTTGGTGGGCTGTGTGATATCGAGAGCATAGAGGAAATTGCTTACCTTAATGATGTCTGCGACCGTCTGGGGCTTGATACGATCACGGCAGGAAATCTTGTCGCATTTACGATTGAAGCTGCCCGCTTGAACAAGGTTGACTGCGCCATAAGCTACGGGGAGGCAGAAGGAATCGCCGAACTCTTGAAAGATATTGCATACAGGCGTGGGGTAGGGGCTATTCTCGCCGGTGGAATAAAGCATGCTGCCAGAGAATGGGACCTGGAAGATCTCGCCATTCACGTCAAAGGCCTGGAACCTGCCGGCTATGACCCCAGGGTGCTCAAGGGTATGGGACTGGCTTACGGTACTTCTGATCGGGGAGCGTGCCATCTTCGTGCAACATTTTACAAGCCTGAACTATCGGGTATGATAGACCCTGATCAAATTGAGGGCAAGGCCGAGATGTTTGCGAATTGGGAAGACCGCTTGACTATTTTTGACACCTTGATCCTGTGTCGCTTTTACCGTGACATGTATCAATGGGAGGAGCTTGCCACTATAATAAAGGCATGCACGGGTTTGAACCTCGGGGTCAAGGAGATAAGAGCAATCGCAGGGGGCATCACAGACGATACGCGGCGTTTTAATATAAGAGAAGGTTTTGGTCCACGCGAGGATCTTCTCCCGGTTCGCTTTTATACCGAGCCGTTGCCGGAGACAGGAAAAGTTATTACAAGAACTGAAATGGACCAGCTTCTGGCTGATTATTACAAGGCCAGGGGATGGGATAACGAAGGTTCTCCCCCCAACGGCCGGTAATTTTCACCCAATATAGACCTTTCCTTGTTCTGTTAAGGCATAAGATAAATTTTGGCAGTAGATGTTCCAATAGTAATAATCGGCGGCGGTGTTATAGGGTGTGCTGTTGCATGGGAACTTTCCAGGGACAGTGATGGTATTTTCCTTTTTGAGAAAAATCCTGGAATTACTACGGGAGAAAACCAGACGAGCCGAAACTCCGGGGTGATTCACTCGGGCATTTACTATGACCAGGAAACACGGCCACTGAAAGCGTCTCTGTGCGTCAAAGGAAACAGCTTGCTATATGATTTTTGCACACGCTACAAGGTACCTGCCCTGAAAACAGGAAAGCTTATCGTTGCCACTGATCAAAAGGAAGATGAAGTCCTGGACTTTTATCTCGAACGTGCAAGAGAAAACGGTGTAGCGCGAGTAGAGAAAATTTCAGGTTCAAGGGTAAGGAGCATGGAACCGAACGTGAAAGCCCGTTCTGCTCTTCTGATTCCTTCAACCGGGATTATAGATCCTGTATCTTTTGTTTACCGGCTCCACACCCTGGCTTTGCAAAATGGGGTCGAGTTTTTGACAGGCACCGATGTGAATCAACTGGAAGTTTACGGTGATGCCATAAAAATGGGTGTAAGCTATTCTGATAAGAAGCGGGATCAGGTGAAAGCCGGACTTGTAATAAATGCGGGTGGTATTGAAGCTGACAATCTGGCCAGGCTCATCAATCCTTTGTTGCCCTATGAGCTTGACTATGTGAGGGGGGAAACATACAAGTTTTACGGGCATAAGCGACCGGAGCTAAGACTTGCAGGGATGAACGTATACCCCACACCGACTGCCGTAGTTACCCCTTATGGTCGCCATTTTACACTAGGGGTACACTTGACGCCAACCTTTGAAAGCCTTTCTTATCCCCCGACAATCGGGTCTACTATAACAGTTGGCCCAAAGCTTGTCCCTGCGGAAAGTCGGAAAGCATGGTCCGGCCCCAGTGTGAAACCCGAGGTTTTCGTGGAAGCGGTTCACTCCTTTTTCCCGGGTATCAGAAAAGAGGATTTGATATGGCATCAATCTGGACTCCAGGCAAGGCTTAAGAAAGAACCCGACTTTGTCATAATGCAAGATCCAAAAGCAGAGAACTTTATCAACCTTCTGGGGATAGATAGCCCTGGGCTTACTGCCGCCCCGGCTATAGCCGGCAGGGTCAAAGCAATGGTGAAAGATCTTCTTTAGCAAGGTATTTCAGAGGAGGATGTTTTTTAATAGACGAGAGGCCCTTTCGGAGGACTTGATGGCGTAAGAGGGGACTGGATGATTCTGAATTCTATCCGTTCTATGAAAAAGTTATAGAACATGACCTGCCGGTTCTGATTCATGGGTCCACCTCAGTATTGAACGAGGATAAGCAAAAGAACATGATTCAGACAATTAGATACAAACTCTTTCTTATTCCTGGCAAATTGGTATCTACCTCCCGACACTATATGCTTAAGCTAGAGAGGAGTTGGGCGTATAGACAAGAGTATGAGGCAGCACTGGCCAGGATCGGCTGATCCAAGCCGAATTAAAAGCTGGATCAGTGATTTTTGTGCGCAAGTAGAAAAGCACTGCTTCACTGACTTCTATCGCGGATTTTGTATGATTATGGACGTGTTTATAAAAACAGATCTTGACTACCTTCAGGAACTTGCCGCAGGGCTTCAATGACGGAGCGCTCCGCAATCTCAATCTAAAAAGTTCTGAGCATCAACCAGCTGTTTCTTTTCTCCAGAGTGGGGAAAAAGAGCGAAGCCTGTCAACGGCCGCAGGAAGTTTGTCGAGCACGTACTCAATTTCATCTTCTGTGTTGCTGCTATCCAGTGTAAACACGGTGGATCCCTGAGCCAACTCAGGTGCCATCTTTATAGCCACGAGAACCGGCGATGTCTTAAGGGCCTTTGAGGCACAGGCCGAACCGGTGTTTGCGTAAATACCCTGCTGGTTTAGCATTAAAAGAAGCGCTTCTCCTTCAATAGCTTCAATACAGAAACTTGCGTGACCTGGAAGCCTTTTTTCAGGATGCCCGGTATATATGACATGTTCAATCTTTTCCTGAACCCCTGAAACAAGACAGTCTCTTAACTTTTTGACATACTCTGCCTTTTTTGCCACCTCATTGGCCGCCAGTTCGGATGCCTTTCCGAGACCCACGATTCCAGGCACGTTTTCCGTGCCACCGCGTCTTCCCATTTCCTGGATTCCTCCGTGAATAAGGGGCATCAGCCTGACATTGTTCCTGAAAAACAGAGCCCCTATTCCCTTGGGTCCTCCAATAGGAGCACCAGAAAGGCTCAGAAGGTCCGCCCCTAGATCATTTACATCAACGGGAATGTTACCCACGGTAGCAACGGCATCCGTATGAAAAGGGACCCCCTTTTCCCGGCAGATGGCGGAAAGTTCGGATATAGGCTCAATCGTGCCTATCTCGTTGTTAGCGTGCATGATTGATACAAGGATTGTTTCCGGCCTGATAGCTTTTGCGAGCGATTCCGGGTCCACAATGCCGGTTCTATCCACCGGCAGGAAAGTAACTTCAAAGTCCATTACTCTTTCAAAGAACCGTGCTGCATTCAAAACTGAGTGGTGTTCTATGGATGAAACAATTATGTGGTTTCCTTTCTTATGCCTGGCAAAGGCCACGCCTTTTATGGCAAGATTGTTGGCTTCAGCTCCGGAGGAAGTAAAAACAATTTCTCTGGCCTTGGCCCCAATCAGGCCTGCCACCTTGGCCCTCTGTTCCTCAACAACCTCTTTTACCTCAGAGCCTATGTCGTAGACAGTAGAGGGATTACCGAATCGCTCCTCAAAATAGGGGAGCATTGCGTCCAAAACCTCTTTCTTAACCGGTGTTGCTGCTGCATGGTCCATGTAAACCATTTTCATGGTAGTTCCCCTCTATTACTTCTTTCTCATGTAGAGCTTATAGCAATCCTCATCTTCTTCTACGCCCAGGAACTCCTGGCCACACCTTTCGCACCATGCCGGAATGTCCTCAAGGGCTCCATCGTAGTCAGTGAGGACCTCAAGCACCTGGTCTTTCTTGAGACATTTGAGCTTTTCGCCCGGTTCAAGAAGGTGCATGGGGCACATGCGGCAGACCAGGTCAAGGGTATCATCTGCACGTTGATTTTCTACAAATTTCATTTTATCCCTCCGGCTGGCACATTATAAAAAAATAGACTGAAATGTAAACTCATACTAATTCGGTAGGATAAAGATAGTAAGCATTTCCCCGGATGTCAACAGCTCATTCGATTTTTTTCACCAAAAGCAACTAAAATCCGAAAAGCTCAAAATATGAGCTTGTTACCAATCCCTGGAGCAGTTCAGTGAAGGATCAAATCTGTGCTCAGGTACCGTTCTCCCGTGTCCGGCAAGATAACAACAATGCTCTTGCCACGACTTGCCCGTCTTCTGGCTACCTCCAGCGCGGCCCAGAGTGCGGCTCCCGAAGATATTCCGCAAAGGATACCCTCTAACAGGGCAAGTTTCCGGGAGGTTGCCATTGCAGCTCGGTCACTTACGGTAATAATTTCGTCTATAATTTCTGTATTTAATACCTTGGGAACAAACCCTGCTCCGATTCCCTGGATTTTGTGTGCCCCACTGCACCCCCCGGAAAGCACGGGTGATGCTTCAGGCTCGACGGCCACAGCTTCAAAAGAGAGCTTGCGCTCCTTGAGCACTTCACTCACCCCCGTGATCGTGCCGCCGGTACCCACTCCTGCGACCAATATATCCACGAGCCCGGCGGTATCTCTCCAAATCTCTTCGGCCGTCGTGTCTCTGTGCACCTGTGGATTTGCCGGATTTTCGAATTGATTCGGCATGTAAGCGTCGGAAGAGTTGTGCAAAATTTGTTCAGCTTTTTGGATAGCGCCCTTCATGCCCTCACTTCCGGGCGTCAGAACGAGCTCAGCCCCCAGATGGGCCAATAATTTTCTTCTTTCAAGACTCATTGTTTCAGGCATAGTCAGGACAAGATGATAAGCTTTTACAGCACATACAAATGCAAGAGCTAGCCCTGTATTTCCACTCGTAGGTTCTACTATAGTTGTCCCCGGGCCGATTAAACCCTTTTGCTCGGCATCCTTTATCATTGCCAGCCCGATGCGGTCCTTAACGCTCCCCAGGGGATTTTGGAATTCAAGTTTTGCAAAAACATTTGCATCAAGGCCTTCTGTGATTTTGTTTAATTTTACAAGCGGCGTTGAACCAATCAACCTTGTAATATCGGGGAAAATCATGTTGTTCACCTCACTGATATCTTTGCGGCAGGCGGTGTTTCGTGATTTCCGATGTACACCAGCTCGGGTCGTTTAAGCATGACCTTAGTATCAGGAGGTACCCTTTCAGTGATCCAGACATTTCCTCCGATGATTGACCTGGCACCTATGACAGCCTCCGGTCCTAGGATGGTGGCATTGGCATAAATAACCACGTCGTCCTCGATAGTGGGATGCCGCTTCTCGTCTCTGAATAAGTCAATTTTATCCCTCGGTAGAGAAAGTGCACCAAGTGTAACGCCCTGATATACTCTAACGCGATTCCCGATTCCCGTGGTCTCACCTATCACTACACCTGTTCCATGGTCGATAAAGAAGCTCCTGCCGATTGTAGCTCCGGGGTGAATATCAATTCCGGTAAGGCTGTGAGCATATTCAGTCATAATTCTTGGAAGAAGAGGCACATTCATCTCATAGAGCCTGTGTGCCATTCTGTAAATAGTTATAGCTTGAAGCCCTGGATAACTCATAATGACTTCGTCGTAACTTTTGGCTGCAGGATCTCCTTCCAAGGCAGCACGAACATCAGTGAGAAGTGTTGCCCTGAGTTCGGGAAAAGAATCAAAGAACTGGATGGCTGTTTTGCGCGCCCTTTCTAAACACTGAGCGCAAACTCGACCATCCTCTAAGCATTTGTGCTTGAAGCAAAAAACAACTGTATCGGAAAGCTTGCTGAAAAGCTCAACTCCTTCTCTTTCAAGGGCGAGGTGCAAATCAACAGGGGAGAGTTGCGCGTGAGAAAAGTAGCCGGGGAAAATCAGGCGTCTTGCATGGTTGATAATCTCCACCGCATATTCCTGCGATACATTGTGCCTTTGCGGCGTGCGGCAAAAGGAGATGTCATTTATGCAGGAAACAACTACTCTTCTAACTGCTGAAGAAATCTCTGCTGGGGAAATGCCCAAAGATTCCGGGCGAGCCCTGTTCTTTGCTATTTTAGATTCTTGGTTTGACATAGCAACACCGTACTTGAGACAGATAAACCGTATGCGAGGCATGGGGAACAGCAAGAATCTCCCCTTTAGCCTTAGGAAAATTGTTACTTTCGTCCGAGAGCACGCAATCGCGCCTTTTCTTTTTGAAGCGAAACGCTCCAGAGTTTAAGAAAAGGCACGATTGATTGCTTCAAAACAGGGTGATCAAGCATATTCGCCATTCTCAGATGGCGCTCCGGGTTCAACGTGCAAGAATGTCGAGAGGAGTCACTCGGAATAGGTCACTATCGCCCTGTAAGGACACGCATCCACGCAGGAGAAACAAACTACACACTTTTCAGGATCATAGCGAACCTTCCATGTGTCTGGGTCCTCCTCGAGAGCCTCTGTTGGACAAACAGGGACACAGGCAGTGCAACTGGTGCACTGCTTCTCTATGAGCCTGATTTCCTGCGTCAGTGGCTCCACCAAAACTCCTGATTGTTCCAGGTAATTAAAGCCTTGTGAAACTTGCCTGTTATCTCCACTTACCGCGACAATCATTCTCCCCTGCTTGCCGGGGTCAATTGCGGCTCGCAAAATGTTTACCATTAAGCCGTAATCTTTGATCAGGCGGTAAGTTACAGGTTCCTCAACGCAACTGGGTGGAAAAGAAAGAACAACTTTTCTTGTTTCCATTTTACTCCTCCTTTCCTGCAAGTAGCCCGGGCAGTGGAGCTCCAGGCTGAGTCAGGAAAAATTGCCCATTTTCAATAGAGTGCTTCAGATGTTCAGCAACTTCCCTGGCTTTTGCATAGCTAGAGAAACATCCTGTTGGAATCTTGGTACCATTCAGCTCAATTTTTCCACTCCTGAGCTCCGCATACCTCACTTCTCCAAGCTTGGCTTTGCCTTTGCCAGTGGGGTAGTAGGAGCTGTAATCCACAACAGGTGCTTTCAAATCAGCATCGCTGACTGATACAAATTTGGCGATTTCTTCATCCAGAATCGGGATAGGAACTCCAATTGCCACGCTCAAACTAACGCCATAGCCGGGAAATGAGACGGCCTGGAGCCATTTAGGGCTCATTTCTTTCATGTTGCCTATAAGGGCCAGGGTCCCGGCAGGAGCCCGTGGAGCGCCATTCTCCAGCCGCGGAATATCCGGGTTGTGCTGAGTCCCGTTCCAGGTGACATACCCTTCTGCCCCACAAAGCAAAATGCGGGTGCCTATTCCTATGGTACGATACAGTGGATCGTTCAGGAGCGGTGAGAGCTGACCTGCGCTACAATAATTTGCGTTTCCGAGCCTGGGCTTCAGCTTTCCCATGTAGGTGTAAATTGTTTTGTCAGAAAGATTCACTGCCACGTTATAGTTCTGATAGCAGTTTCTTGGTTTAAACAGGATCGCTTCATTCATATCGTCCAGCCCGATCGTCTGTTCTCTCTTTCTCTTGGGATAGCAGTCGGTTCCATAAGCCCCCGCGATCAGTTGCACTTTCTTGCCTGAAACGAGGTCCTCAATCACGTGGGCACCACCATACCTGAAAGCACCCGGCCGGTCGTTATTGTTTCGTGGGTCATTTTGTGTCAGTGCTGTGGCTCCCAGGTAGATGTCGGCAGCGGCTAGCCCCGTGTACGCTGGCACATCATTAAGAGTGGCCCAGCCCCCGCCAAGCTTCATCTTCTCTTTGGGCTGCTTGATATTAAAAAATGCCCCCGAAGAGCACATGGGGCTAAAAGTGCCGGTGGTTACGACATCTACTTCCTGGGCAACTTTCTTAGTTCCTTTTTTGCTTGCCACATTGATGATCTCCTCTGCGGTCAGCACGACAACAGAGCCTGACTTGATCTTTTCGTTTATCTCTTGAATGGTTTTAGCCATTTCATTGCCTCCTCATAATTGCATAATTATTCAAATGTGGGATTTACATTAGCCGAAGAGGGCCCCTTGCCAGGGGCCCGGGCATTATGCATAGATTCACCACCCAGGGAGGGATAGCAAGATCGGCCTTCAAATGTTTGTCAAAAGAAGTCATGGGATCGAAAATCCTTCCTGAAAAACCTCGCAATTTCGACAAGTCTTCATTTTTTCAGTCCATGTTTTTTGAACTTTGCCTTCGCAAATGGTTCCGTTGACAAACCAGCAAAAACTTCCAGCCTTAAATTCCCAAGCCGGACAATTTTTCTTATAGGGCTTCACGAAACTCGGAAAATTTAGAGCTCCAAATTAGGCAAGAAGGACTTAATGAACCGGATTTTATCTGTTGAATTGGATTTTGCAGCGGTCAAGGCGACGAGGAGAACGGTTATATGCGCTATGGTGACATAATTGGCTGTGGCTTTAAGTCCAATGACAGGAGGATTCTGCATACAGACACTGAGCAATCTGGAGAAGACTCTTTCGGAGCCGGTTCGCATATTGAAATCTTTTTTGAATGACTTGGAGCCGTAATCGATTTGTTTACGGATATCATCATCAACGCGGATGTAAGCATAGCAGCCTTTTTGGGAGAAGAATTTGGGGTGAAAGACGGGACATAGGAAGGCCTTTTGAGCAATCTTTTTTGAATGGTGGATGGGGCAGACCCATTTACGTCGCCAGCCGTTTTGGGCCTTATCGCAGAATGTGCCGCGGGGGAGCATTTCTAGGTTTGCCTCGCATAAGGGATTACCCCCTTTTGAGAAGCTGCGTTGGGGCGGGTTCTTTGTATTGCGTGGATTTAGAGCGATTCGAGGTTTCGCTTTTAAAGTAGTGACAATGTAGTTGAGGATGGAGGCGGTGTCATAGATGGCATCAGCCATTATTGCATGGATATCAAACTGAAATTCTTTCCGAATGAGATTGAAGACAGGGATAAACATGACGGAATCTTGCACATTGGCAGGCTTAGTAATTTCCCATACAGGGATTTCTTCTTTGGCGTCTATAACGACATGATTTCGATAACCCCAAAAGTAGCTGATCTGTTTTCTTGACTTTGAGAATGTCACCATGACACCGAGTCGAGCATCGGGATCACCTTTGCAGATGCGCTTTTTGTTGAATCGATCTTTGACATTTGTTTTTAGATTGTTCTCTTTAACCTTAGCAGACAGGGGGCAGGAATCAATACAGAGATAATTTCCCGTGATGAGTCCCATAGAGATGAGTTCATGCACGAGTTGAATACGGATTTTCTTCAAAGCAAGATTGTCGTTGTCTCTAAGGAACTCAGAGAACCTTTCCACACTGGGCAAAGGTTTAAGGATATTGAAGCCACAGCGGATGGCTGCGCTAGGGTTATTTCTCAAGGCGATGACCAGATCGCTCAATGTAGGGATGCCACTGAGGTTTTTGAAGATTATTGCCTTTAGAAGGCTTTGGCGAGAGAAAGGTTTTCTTCCTGTTATGCAGGCTGAATCGAGGTGATCTGCAAGGTTGTCAAAGATGACCTTGAAGCTTTCCAGTGGGTGGATATCCAATACAGATTCGATGGAGAAAAGTAATTCTTGTTCTTTCATAATAGGCTCCTGTTTCGTGAAGGTCGAAGAGAAGCAAAG
>Ga0190359_1002547_pt1 | contig 10792 bp, 4 predicted proteins | sample 48721823_MG_FD_161269 | JGI IMG/M metagenome (GOLD analysis project Ga0190359, IMG submission 161269) | Hydrothermal vent microbial mat bacterial communities from Southern Trench, Guaymas Basin, Mexico - 4872-18-2-3_MG | ecosystem: Environmental > Aquatic > Marine > Hydrothermal vents > Microbial...
TAAGATGCATTATACCTATGCTGATATGGGACATTATTCAGGACAACATACATTGATTATCCCCTCTCATTCTGGTGTTATCAGCCAAATCAATGCTGCCATTCTGAACTTGTTTCAGAATCTCTCTCAATAGGAAATGTAAGACCCTGAAACAAGTTCAGGGTGACATGGAGGGGAAATGTAACCAACTAAAAGAGGCAGGTATAAAACCTGCCTCTTTATAATGCATGATAATCTACTTTTGCCTAATTCTATCTGAGTTTTACAATCTTTGTAATCATCGATTTGTTACCGGCTTTGATACGAGCGAAGTAGAAACCACCGGGTAATTTTTTACCATTGGAATCTTCTCCGTTCCACTTCATCGTATATCTTCCGCTATTATATTCCCTGTCGACAAGTGTATTGACCTTTTTCCCGCTTATATCGTAAATCGAAAGCGTTACTTTTGCCTTATTCGGCAATGCAAATTCGATTGCGGTATTATCCGTAAACGGGTTTTTCTTTGTTATCAGATTCAATTTCTTAATTGCCTTTTTATCTGCAACAAGGGAAATTCCCGCATGTTGTCCCGAGTTATAATCTAATAATATAGGCATGTATGCATCGGCTCTACCTTTACCTCCTATACCGTTTGAGACCACAACAATAGAATCATAATATACATTAGACACTAATCCCAGTGTGTCTACATTTATATAAACGGGTATCGATTCTCCGGGAGCGGCGCCTTTTTGTGGCATTGTAACATCAAGAATCCAGCTTGAACCATTCTTTGCATAAACATCCGTAACCTCAAGGTTTGCCGTTGATTTATTACTATTAATGATATAGAAAGCCGCAGAATCTGTTCCGCCCTGCCTAAAATAAGTCGTTATACCCCAATCACCGTATCCTGAACCGAGTTGATTCCAGCTTGCTCCTCCGTCAAGACTGTAATAATTTCTTCCGGAATTATCGGCGGTTGTCGTATCTGTTACTGTAAGGTTTGAATCGCCGTTTGCATTAACCGTAGATACTCTACCTATCCAAAAATCACCCGAGTAGTAAGATTCCTGTATTGCTAAAGTTATACTGTAAATTAAAGTATCAGTCGGTGTAAACGACCATGCGAGACCTTTATTCAATGCTCCTACTGCTCCACCGTTATCATACCACAAGAATATCGTATCTTCGACAGTCTCCGGAGGGTAGTTTGTACCGCCAGTTATTGCGTTCCACACCTTTACGGATTCCAGTGTTGCCGGATAATAGGGAGGCGTTACCCTTAAAGCCTCGTACATTCCCGTATTGGTAAAATAAGAAACAGTACCGTCCGAGTATATCGTATGGTAGTAAACAGAATCAAGCATAGTTGCACGTGCGAATTCATTCTGTTGTTTATATCCGTCCGCTCTTGTCTCTCTAATATTCGAACTTGTAAATGTAACGAATTTATCCGGTGTTGTGATATTTACCGGATAAGTTCTCTGCACATTATTGCTTTTTGTACCACCATAAATAATTTTTACCGTGTCTCTGTCAAATGTAAATGAAGCACTTCCAGAACCGTCTCCTATATTCAAATAAACGGTTTCATAATAACTCGAATGTGCAGGATCATTGTTGGAAATTACAAGTGTATCTACATATGTTCCAGCGGCAAGCCCCGTTCTGTCTATATAAACATTCACGCCTTGAGAATCTCCCGGTGTGACTGTAAATGATGTAGTGGAAACACCCGTTATCCACGAAGCACCGTTTTTAACCGTTATATCTGTGACAGACAAATTCCCTGAGGCTGTACTGGAATCATGCACAAAGAAAAGACCTGTATCAGGAGCCGTTGCATAATCGAGGATCGCCTTATACAGGAAATTGTGGGCATAATTACCCCAAGCATTAGCATCCGTTTTCTCCCATCCGTTACTTGCGTATATCTCATAACTGTAACAAATTGACGAACCAAGGCTATCACCTATTAAAGGAAATGCATCACCTGAAGCAGTATTTATTGTCTGAATTCCTACATAAAATTTATCCGTCGTATTAAATACAAGTCCCAATGAACTCAAATCGACAGTATTCCAATAGTAGTATGTTCCGTCAAAATATTGAAAATCATCCATCGGATGATCAATATACCCCAGAACAGTACCCGGCATCCCGGAATTATCCGCATATACATTAAAACGCAATGTGTATCCGTTACCATTTCCAGTTGTATCATAAGGAGCAAACATAAATTTTGCCAATGTATCGTTGTCGTGAGTCGGTGTGAATTGCGTTGTGTAATTCGAATCGTTATAACTATCGGGGTCTGAAAATACCCAATGAGCCGCATTATGGTAGAAAAGAGTTTCTGCATTTACTGCTCTAAGCCCGTCTTTTGAATAGATATATCTTTCTATTGCACCCGAAAATTCATTCGATTCGTTAATCTTTTTTAATCCGAGAGTAGGAGCATATACCTTTTTTGCAATACCAACTCCGTTACTATTGTCTTTGTTTCTACTCTTTGCAGGCGAAGCATAGTAAAATTTCACGGTATCCGGTCTTGTGTAAATATGAGATGTGTCTGTTGCCGCACCGAGATCACCGCATATAACAAGAGCATAAGGCTGAGGACCATGGTTAATGTCATATCCGTCAACCGTAATCGTATAAGTTTTATTCGCCGCATTTGTCCCTTCTATCCAGACAACTTCATTTGCATTTGTAGCGTCATAACTACCGCCTGTTGTCGAGTATCCGTCAGTGCCGAAAACACTTCCCTTATATGTATTAGAGCCGTCGCTTACGGTAAGGTTCAAATCGTTAACAAGGGGGTCCGATGAAGATTGCGTTCCGTAATAATCCGTCCAAACGAGAACGACTTTGAAATCTTCCGCTGTATTTGAACCCGTTTGAACCGTATATTGCTGTTGTTGGCCGGCATTCAAACCGCCCGTAACATCATGAACTTCGACTTTTCTCGAGTCACCGCTGAAATAAAGGGCATCATCGAGAACAACTCTTCCCCATCCCTGGCCATTCGTAGGAACATTCGCTCTGGAACTCGAAGAGCCGTTGTCAGTCGTATAATATCCCGTCATATTCCGCGTGCTTGCAATTAATGTGGCTTTCATAAGGGCTGCCGAAGGTGTAAATTCATCCGATGAATTTTTTGCCCCACTCGGGTAAAATCCGTCCGTATAATACTGCCTTATGAGGGCTGTAGCACCTGCGGCGGCAGGTGTAGCCATTGATGTTCCTCCCATCTGACAAAGGTATGTTCCATTGCTTGTAGCCGATGTGTTAGAATATCCTCCGTTATGTCCGTCCGCAGTTGGCCCGTCCGAAGTACTTCCCGTTGACCATCCGGCATAGGTCATATGTCCGCCTGGTGTTACTATTTCCGGCTTCCTTAATCCTTCATCTGTCGGACCGTGACTCGAGAACCAACCCATTGTTTCAATGTCATCGTCTCTTATGCCATCCGAACTCCAACCGCTTCCGTATCTGTCTTCCGGATCTCCGGGATTTTGCCATACGGTAGATTCCTGTCCTGTTGCCGCTACATTACATCCCGCACCCGACTGACTTGCACCGACACTAACGACATCCTTTGCCGTTGCCGGAGAACCTATTGTTCCCGAATTAGGACCTGCATTTCCCATTGCTATTACAGCGAGAAAATCCTTGTGGTTCCACATAAATTGGTCGGATTGCTGTGCATATGTATCGTAATTGCTATTTGAACTACCCCACGAATCGGAGTGTATCCTTGCCCCTGCATTGTATGCCCATAAAAAGAGATTATTTAAATCTGAAGGGAGTCCATCAAGACCTTCTGTTCCGGTTTTACTTGGTGTTGTGCTTATGTCCTGAAAAGCTATTTTTGCCATAGGTGCTATACCGTCACCTCTTGCAAGTATTCCGTCACTCGAAGGATCATGCCATGCGCTATCGCCGACTATTGTTGTCGATGTATGTGTCCCGTGCCCCGATGACCCCTTACCTTGACTACTTTCATTATTAGAAGCTCCGTCATGGTCATCACTGAGGGTTTGATAACCAACAAACTTTGTTCCAGGAGTCCCGCTGAATGTCGTTCCGGAGCCGTTAAAATTCATATCCCCGCTCGTTTCGTACATCCACATATTGTCCCAATCGCTTCCCGTATCGGCATCTCCTACAATCTGCCCCTGTCCGAATATTCCGTGACTATAAACGGGGGTATGTGTCGCGTCTACGGAAAGAGCTGCATTCCATCCGGCACTTGCGCTACCCATATCGCTAGTATGATACGACTGAATTATCCATCTCGTCCATGCATGGAATAAAACCGGTTCGTAAAAACGTTCCACCCAGTTAACATCTTCCATATTCGCAATGTATGTGGCAATATCCTTCGTTTTCTCTACGGGAATTTTAATCCTTATATAATCGTAGTACATTCCCTTTTCGTTTCGGAGGATTTTCGCTCCCAATGACTTTAACTGATCCGTTATACTATATCTGTTCGCTCCTTTGTAAAGCTGAATTCTAAGCATTATTGTTCCGTCTATATCGGATCGCACCGTTTTCAGTAACTTAGGGCTTATCCTGTATGCAGGTTTGTATCTTCCCACCCATTGCACAAATGGCAATTTTTGTACCTCACCTATCTTTGAACTGTTAATCCTCACGATATATGCGTGATTAGGTATGTAACCGTAAAGTTTACCCCCCATTTTCTTGATTTCATCCTGCCACTCGTTTCTAACAGAGGAGATAAACTGAACAAGATATGTTCCCGTTTCACCTCTTTTGTACGCTTTACCGTCAAGATTCAAAGATTTGAATGAAGGTGCTCCTTCCTTTGTCGAGAAATGCGCTATTTTGAATCTTATCAAATTCGGGTTTCTACTCTCCATACTCTTTTTCTCAAGCATACGCGTATAATTGCTTGAAAATAAAAATACAGGTAGAATTAAAATAAGCAGAGTTAATTTGAACTTAAACATGTAACCTCCTATGTGATGGTTAATTAATAATAAGAAAAAATTAAATAAATGTCAAGTAAATACAAGATGCAATAATTGCGCACCTCTTGCTATTTACCTAATTTTATAACTATTAGATTACCCGATATTTGCACGTATTGATATTCTATTTTATTAAAAATAAAATCTTTATTTTTTATCGATTTTGTGTTATAAATAACAGTATGAGAATATTACACATTTCGGACTTACATTTTAATGCAAAAAACAATATTGAAAATAAATTTATTGTTGAAAACTTCAAAAGGATAAAGGAATATGCGATTAAAAATGAAATTGTTAACATAATTATTTCCGGAGATGTTTTTGACAATATTTCCGTTAATTTGAAATACAGGGACTTTTTCATCGATGATAATTTGCATTACTTTGTAATCCCGGGTAATCACGATAATCCGGAAACATTAATGTCGTTCTTTTCAACTTTTGAAAATGTTACATACTTTCAAAAAAAGCCCTATGAAAAAGTTCTTATCGGTAATGTGGCAATATACGGAATCCCTTACAATAATGATATAAAACCCGTTGATCTCTTTTCAAAAATTTCACATGATATTCTAACAGATAAAACAGAGAATAATTTACTCCTTCTTCACGCCTCCCCCATCGGTATAAATTTCGGTATGATCGATGTAGATAACAATAAAATAAAACATTTCCCTATTCATTTTGAGGACCTTTTACCATTAATCTACATCAAAAAGAAAATTTATATCGCAATGGGACATTACCATAAATCCTTTAAAAAATGGAAATTTGATAATGTATTATGCTGTATGCCCGGTTCGATTTATCCACTCAGCGCCAAGGAAAAGGAGAAAAGGGCGTTTTCCATATATGATACGAATGAACACGATGCAGGAAGAGTTATCCTCGAGAACATGACTAACCTTAATTATAAATATTTTTTCTTATCTCCTTTTGATATTAATAGTATATCTCAACAGATTTCCGAATCATTGGAAAAATCCTCATCCGTTACAAAATTATTTATTAATATCGAGGGCTATATAAACCAAATTGCAAAACTCGATAAGATAAGAAATGATATAGATGAAAGGTGGGGGAAAAATCATAAAATCCCTATCGAATGGGACATGAATGTGTCTGTTGTGGAATCACTTAAACCGGAAATCAAAAGTATATTATCTAAAATAGATAAGACAAGTAAAGAGAAAACCATTTCAAATGAGGTATTAACCAAAGCTAAAAAACTAATTTTTGAATCTTATAAGGGGATTAGCGGGAAATGAATTACAGAATCAAATCCATTGAAATTAGGAATTTCGGCATCTTTAAAAATAGATCCTTCAATCTCTCGGAATTCAACATATTTGTTGGGAAAAACGAATCGGGAAAGACTACCATTCTCGATGCACTTATTACTTCTCTTTTCAAGTACCCCGATAAACTCTTTGTTAATAGAAAATACAAGAAAAAAGATTTAAAAATCGAACTCGAAAATGGAAATGAAACCATGACATTGACTCCCGAATCATCGGAATTTATAGATAATCTGGGATTGTTCGATAAAATCAGTCAAAAGGATTATATGATATTTCGCACACTTGTTATGAGAGGACTCTCATACTCTATTGAAGGGGATAATCATGCCAATAAGGTATTCGATTTGATAAAAAAGAACATTTCAGGATTCGATTACGCTAAATTGAAAAATAAAATTTTTGAACTGGTTCAGATAACTCCCAAAACACGGGATTTCAAAAAAGATCGAAAGGAAAATATCAGGAATCTTAAAAATGAATTGAGCAATATTGAAACGATTAAAGAAAAGTTACTCGATTTAAATGAAAACCAGAAGAGAAAACCGGAACTTGAATCGAATCTGGAACAACTGAATAAGTTGAGTAATATCACTAACAATCTTCTTTCATTCGCCGACTATAAAAAACACAAAATTCAAGAAGACAGGGTTAATAGCATTGAGAATGAGTTGCAATCGTATACATTTTTAAATGAAAAAGAGCTATTTTCGTGGGAACAAATTATAAAAAGCAATTACGATCTTGAGAAACAACTGACAAAAGTTAAAAATGAGATAAGTATGCAAAAATTTCAATCCGAAGAATTAAGAAATTCGATTAAAGAAACATCAAAAGAGATTAAGAAAATATCCGATGAACTCGAAAAATACGAGAATTTTAGAGAAAACAAAAAATTATACGATAATTTAATCGAAAATTTAAATAAATATTCACTTATCTTTAAAATTTCTTTTATCGTAACTTTTTTACTGATCATCATTTCTGTTATATTTATATTGAAACAATCCTTTATACCCTCAATAATAACCGTTTTCCCTCTCGGATACACTTTATTTCTTTTTTTTAAAAACAAGTCAACCACAAAAAAAATGATTGAAATTTTAGGTTTAGCCGAGAAAAACGGTGTATCGCTCTCACAATACAAAGATAATATAAATAAATTCACAAGGTCGTTAGAAGATTTAAAAGCTAAATTGGAGCAACTTGGTAATGAACTTGATAAAACCGAATCGGAAATTTCAAAAAACAAAGAAACCACTGCCACACTTACCGAGAAAATAAAATCCAATGACAATGAAGTAGTCAAACTGATCAGTGCAACACACTGTAAATCCGTTTCGGAATTAAGAGAAAAGTTAAGTAAAAAGAACGAACTCCTGATAAATCTTAAAAATGAAAAGAATATACTTGAACGGTTGGGCTCACCGGGTAAAACGGATGTGGCTATCCCTCATCTAAAAAATATACTCTCAATTATTGAATTAAACAACAACTATGAGATATTTAGAAAAAATATTAAATCTCATATATCTTCCGTCGAAAATACAAACAATTTGAAACAATTGGAGAGCATTGTAAATGAACTCAATTTATTTAACAAAACATTAAAGGATAAAATTGAGGAAAACAAAAATGCCATCAATGAAATAATTAAACGTGAGGAGGGGATTAAATTACTGCTGAATGCCAATAAATTCAGAAATAGGCTCGAAATGGAACTAAGAGAAATGGAAATCAATAAAAAACTGAGTCTATATGAAAATGCGAAATCCGCCGCAAACCTGGCAATCAGCGCCATAGACAGTACAGAAAAGGAATTTACAGAAAACATCGGAAATGCAATAAATCTGTGTAAAATACAAGACTATATGCGAATAGTAACGGGAAAAAAGGATCTTATTGTTAGAATCGACGGAAAAATGGAATTTAGTATTTTAGAAAATGATGAAAATATAAACGAAGCTTATCTAAGCACGGGAACCCTCGTTCAACTAATGTTCTGTATTAGGATTGCCCTTGCCGAAAAATTGTTTGACAATCACAAACTCTTCTTCTTTCTCGACGACACGTTTCTAACATTTGATGATGAGAGAAAACTAAATGCTATTAATCTTCTTAAACGATTATCTGAAAATGGGTGGCAAATTTTCTATTTTACCGTTGATACAGGTATTGTTAAACTGTTTTCCGGAAAAATAAAGAGGATTAATCAAATTTCATTGTAATAAAAAATGGGCCTGGCCGGACTCGAACCAGCGACCCACTGATTATGAGTCAGTTGCTCTAACCAACTGAGCTACAGGCCCAAAGCGAATTGAATATATAATAAAATTCGGTTTGTGTCAAGTACTTTTATATGTTTATGGGTAGATAGGTCCGCCTGCACTAAAGTTTCGGCGGGCAGGTATGGACATATTAACCGGTAATAAGTGAGATGCTGAAACAAGTTCGGAATGACAGCATTAATTGGCTGATAACACCCGATATCAGTGTAGGTTTAATGCCACCCTGGGTCCTGTGCTGAATTTATTTCAGTATCGTTTCAGGATTTCATATGCCCCTTCCATCTCACCCTGAACTCGTTTCAGGGTCTAAGAGATTCCGAAACAAGTCCGGCATGACAAAGTCAAGTGAAGAATGATTTCCTCCCCTGTAAATAATTATAAAACATCAGTTGTTAAACGATTTTATTGACAATTCTCCCTCTCTATGGTAGTAAAGAATATGAAACTATCAAAAGACCAATTCTTTTATATCACTTCCTTCGTTATTATTGCAATTCTCCTTTATATGAACACATTAGGTCATTACTTTCTATCCGACGATTTTAACGGCGTATATGTAATCGGGAATATGTCATTTTTGTCCATTGCAAAGAGTTTTATAACATTCAATGTTCAACTCTACCGTCCGTTCATCAACTTATTCAATAAATTAAACTTTCTTCTCACCCGTGATATACCATTTTGGTGGAATTCCATAAATTTGCTAATCAATATAATAAATACAATTATTCTGTTTTTCCTTCTCGAGCATTTTTTAGATAGAGAAAAATCTTTTTTCTTATCTCTCCTCTTTCTTACAAACTTCTCGCATAACGAAGCCGTTGTCTGGATGTCAGGAAGGACAAGCCTTTTAATCACAACGATATTTTTAACTTCCGCATTATATTTTGTGAAATTTGCAGAGTCAAAAAAACAAAATTATTATATCACATCAATCATACTATTCTCTCTGGGTTTTTTTGTTAAGGAAAATATATTCGTTTTTCCGCTTCTTATTCTAATTTTTCTGTATGTGAAGAAAATCAACTTAAAATACTCGATTCCCTATTTTATCATACTTTTTCTTTTTCTCGGGATACGGCTTCCGTTTATTCTGAGGCTTCAATCTTCCACAATCGCCATAAAAACAGGATTTAACCTTGTAAAAAATGCGATATACATACTTTCTGCTCCCCTTATTCCTCTTAATTATGCTCATATTGAGGATCAATTCTCCACTCTTGGCCTATTTGATATTATAAAGCATAATCCGCAAATTTTAACTTTACTTCTTGTGCCTCTATTCTATCTGTTTGCATTTCTACGAGATAAAAAGAATTTTTTAATCATATTTACAGCCACAATTATACTATCGCTACCCGTTTTATTTCTTCCCGGTTCCGGTGAACGCTATATTTATCTGCCATCTATAGGTATTTTAACTATATTGGGGTTTATCATATTTTCATTCAAAAAATCGTTACAATATCCGTTAATAGTCTTTATAACAATCCTATTCTGTATTACAACCTTAATAAGCACGGATAAATGGAATAAAGCTTCCTATATATCACGCAACATCACTGAACAAACAGGGGCAATTTCAAAGCGATTAAATGGCAATTCAACTCTTTATTTCGTAAACTTGCCCGATTCGTACAATGGAGCTTATGTGTTCCGAAACGGAATAGATGTTGTTATGAAATATGTGGCTCACTCAAATGTCAAAGTTGTAAAAATACCAACAAAAAAATCGCAAATTGTCATTTTCTCAAACGACAGACTTAAAATATCGCGCTAATCACTCTCTTTTAGCCTTCTTATTCTCCTTATTAACGAAGGATGCGTATAGTAAACCCATTCGTATAAGGGATGTGGTTCTATCACTGATAATTCATTTAAGACAAATTTCTTAAATGTGGAAATCAAATTATCCGGATTTCTCAACAATTTTTTCGAATAAGCATCGGCTTGGTATTCGTATCTTTTCGATATTGCTGCATTCAAGGGCTGTATAAAGTATGCAATTACGTAGAATACAAATATCATTACAACAAATAATCCTGCATAGAAATTCTTTTCTATACCGAATGATGTATATATAGATTGTGTCGATAGAAGCCATGATACGATTAAAAAAAACAAAAATATCTCTACGATTGTCATCAGGAGAAACTTTACAATATGATTGTGAACCCCATGGCCTATCTCGTGCCCGAGAATAGCTAAGATTTCG
>Ga0190359_1002549_pt1 | contig 10790 bp, 11 predicted proteins | sample 48721823_MG_FD_161269 | JGI IMG/M metagenome (GOLD analysis project Ga0190359, IMG submission 161269) | Hydrothermal vent microbial mat bacterial communities from Southern Trench, Guaymas Basin, Mexico - 4872-18-2-3_MG | ecosystem: Environmental > Aquatic > Marine > Hydrothermal vents >...
AGATCAACAATTCTCATAACAGGAGCAAATGGCTTTATTGGTTCGAAATTAATGGACCATCTTTCTAATCTAGGGAAATATAGAGTTATCGGCCTTGTAAGAAAATCATCAAATCTATTCAGACTGAAAGGTAAAAACTATGAACTAAGATTCGGTGACATAAATGGTAACCTTAAAAATATACTGGAAGATGTAGATATAGTTATTCATACAGCAGGTAAAGCCTCTGATTGGGGGAAATATGAGGAGTTTTATAAAACCAATGTTTTAGGAGCATTAAACATAGCCCAGACAGCTATAGTATCCGGAGTTAAAAGATTAATTCATTATAGCTCAACTGTAGTTTATGGTTTCAATGGCAATATTGATACCCGGGAGGATAAACCATTTAACCCTTTTAATAATAATTATTGTAAAACAAAAGCAATAGCAGAAATGGAACTTTCAAAGTATAAAGATAAAATTGAACTAATTATATTCAGGCCATCCAATGTATTCGGTCCAGGGGATTTGTCTTTTACTTTACCACTCTTTAAGACTCTTGAAAAAGGATTAATAGGATTTGTAAATGGTGGGAAACCAATCACATCACCATGTTATGTCAAAAATCTATGCAAAGCCACTGAACTAGCCTGTGAAACCAAAAAAGGCATCGGCGAGGCATTCAATGTTAGTGATGGCAATGATATACCATGGATTGAATTTTTAAAACTTGCTGCCAAAAATCTTAACACTAAAGTACCAAAGTTAAATGTCCCCTCTTTTCCGCTAATGATAATTGCTAAATTTATGAGTTTTCTTTACAATCTTTTTGGATCCAGGAAGCCTCCATTCCTGACTCCCTACAGAATCGCAATATCATCCAGAGACTACAGTTTTAGCATAGAAAAGGCAAAAAAACTTTTAAACTATCATCCACCTTATTCAACAGAGGAGGGTATTAAAGAATCAATTGAGTGGTACAGAAATCAATAAATATAGATTGATAACCCGCCGAAGGTCTACTTATTAGATTTGACTGTTTTTCTTGTAAATTTAAACCATAAAAGCAAAGCTCTACTGCCGAATTTCAATAGAAAACTTTTATTTTTATATACAAAAACTCATAAACTTTGAAAACTATTAAAAAGTCGTAACCCTGTCTAAGAAAGTATATACTGCGTTTTTAATAAGCTTTTTCAAGTATTTCCATGAGATTTTCAAAGGATGCACGTCTCGGAATGGAATTTATATCCTCAAATCTTACTGCTACTTCTGCTGCTTCTGCAAGATCATCCTTCTTTAATCCAAGCTCCTTCAGGCTTTTTTTAAGTTTGATCCCAAGGGAATCCTTAAACTCCTTTATCCCCTCAATCGCTTTCAATGCTGCCTGAGTCTCCTCCAGATTATCAATATCCCTGCCCATAACTCTGGCGATTTTTGCAAACCTCGAGGCTACAACATTCAGGTTATAGTCAATAATATAGGGTAGAAGTATGCTGCTGGACACGGGTTTTGAAATTCTATTTTTTCCATTCATCCCCATCGAAAGCGAGAAAGCTATTCCAAATCCGGTAATAATATTTGATATGGCAATAAAAAGCCCGGCGGTACAAATCTGTTCCCTTATACCTACGTCATGGGGATTTTTTACATATTTGCTCAAATTGTAGTAAACAACTTCTATTCCTCTGAGTAATATCGGTTCTACAAGGGGATTAACCTTTAATGAAATATAACCTTCTATAGAAAGGGTTAAAATATCGAGGGCAATATATACTGCTGTATCAAGAGGAATTTCTGACATTATTGCAGGATCAACAATGAGTATATCAGTCCCAAGCCCTTCCGCTGAGATAACCTTGTTTGTTTGATCATACGCATCAGTTAAAAATGCAGATCCGGTTAATGCATATACCTCCCTGAACACTGCAGGTATCTCTATATAAGCAATATGCCTTCCATTTCCCTCTCTTCCATGGATATAATCAACAATATCACCATCATTTTTACATAGAAAAGCAGTAATCTTTGCAATATTACACACCCTTGAGCTACCGACTCCAATAGCAACATTTGCCCGGGATTTCCTTGCAATTAGCGTAACCTCATCAATTACTGAAGAATCAGCTCCAGGGAAAATTCCATCATAAAGAATAGGTATTATGCCCTTACTTTTCAAAATATTTTCAACTGTATTTAGTATTCCCGTTTCTCTCATGACATTATCTGATATTAAAATTGCCCTGCCACCGAGGTCCTTAACAAAATGCCCTAGTCTTGCAAGAGAATCGATTCCAAATTCAATCTTTGTAGGGATGCTGAACTCAGAAATTCTCATTCTGTTTCTCCATTCTAAAATAAAAAAAGACGGAGTCCCCTCCGCCTTTAAAGATATTTTATAAAAAAGCCTACTTTGTTTTTATTCCGAATGACTCAATTATTTTATCCGCAATCTGCTCGGCTACCTCTTTTGTAAGGTACTCATCAGGATTCTCAAGTTTATCCCTTAGTTCTTTTATCCTTTCAGGCGTAAGCTCTTTCCTTATATTAGGGGTATTTTTTACCTTAGCCTCAGTCTGGGATATCTCAGCCATCTTCTTCGCTTCTTCTGAGAGCTCTACCTTATCTCCTTTTTCAGCCTTTTTCCCCTTATTAATTCTAACATCGCTTTGAGTTTTAAGGATCTTATTTAATGGCCCTATTCTATCTATAGTCATCTTTTACCCTCTCCTTTTCTCTTATTGATATATCGGAAAAAAACCTTTTAATCTTAAACTATTAGTGATACCAAAAAATCATTTTTAATTATAAAATAATAACTCACAAAATTTTTTTTTGCAACCATCAATTACAATATTTTTAATTTATTTAAACAGTATGCATATTTTTTTATCATCACCCAAAGTTCACTTGCCTATTATTAACGACAATTGTGTACTCCCCTTTAACCCCATCTGAAATAATTTGATTTATTACATCCTCTAGCTTTCCTCTGTATGTCTTTTCATGAACTTTCGTCATTTCTTTCGAAACAGAGACATCAATATTTCCAAAAACCTCATGTAAATCATTTAAGAATTTTAAAATTCTGTGAGGAGATTCATAAAATACAATTATTGAATTTTCTCTTTTTAACTTTTGTAGTTTGGTTTTCCTTCTGCCCGATTTTGGTGAAATAAATCCATAGAAGCTGTAAGATGAAATACAAAATCCTGATGCTACAAGCGCAGAATGCACGGCTGAAGGCCCTGGTATAGGGTAAATCTCTATCCCTTCCTTAACAGCTTCTCTTGTTAAAATACACCCAGGATCAGAGATCAGTGGTGTTCCGTTATCGGAAACTAATGCCAAATTCTTCCCGTTTTCAAGCAAGGAAATGAGATTTTTTGCAACAGAAGGGCTACTTTTTGAGTGAAATGATATACAAGGCTTTGAAATATTGTAATGATTTAAAAGCTTCTTTGTTACTCTGGTATCCTCACATACAACATAATCTACACTCTTCAGAATTTCAACCGCTCTGTAGGTGATATCCGCTAGATTTCCAATTGGTGTGCTAACTAAATATAGTTTACCGTTATTCATGATCAACTTTCGCAAATATCATTCTCCCGGCAGGAGTTTGGAGAACACTTGTTACAGTGACAAACACCTCCTCACCAACATACTTCTTCCCATTATCCACAACTATCATCGTACCATCATCAAGGTAGCCAATCCCCTGTCCAGGGTCTTTTCCTTCCTTTACAACTACTAACTTCATTCTCTCGCCAGGTAAAACCACAGGTTTAAGTGCATTTGCTAATTGGTTGATATTAAGCACTGTAATCCCCTGTATTTCCGCTACCTTATAAAGATTAAAATCATTAGTTATTATTTTTGCATTTAAAGTTTTCGCGAGCTTTACCAGCTTTGAATCTACTTCAGCTATCTCCGGAAAATCTTGATCCGTAATTCTTATCAGTGTATTTTTGTCTTTCTTTAATCTGTTAAGGACATCAAGGCCCCTTCTTCCTCTGATTCTTTTTATTGAGTCTGCAGAATCCGCAATCTGTTGTAATTCCTCAAGTACGAATTTAGGCACAATCAAAACGCCTTCAATAAACTTTGTATCGATAAGGTCTGCTATTCTTCCATCGATTATGACACTGGTATCGAGGATTTTTAAAGATTCAGTTTGAAAACCCGGTGCTGGTGGAGCGGCAATAAATCCTCCACCAAAATTCAACTGCGAAAGGACCGTTATACCAAAATACAGGGTTACAAGATAGATAATTGAACCGTAAAATAGGTCTACTCTCAGTCTTAATGTATAGGCGGCAATCAAAAATAGAACTCCTAATGTAAGACCAAGAATAACACCTTTAAATATTTTAGCCACATTTTCTTTTTGAAATCTCTTAATAAAATACTCCGTTGTTACAATAACTGATGTAGCGAGAAAGACGATAACTGGATAAGTATAAAGGTTCTCCCACCTATAAGTTGCAAAACTAACTAATATTGCAATTCCAACAGAAATTAACACAAAAATAATTCGAATAATCAATATTACCTCCCTATTTGAAATTTAAAAAACTTGTATCTATAAAACTTTATACCCCTGCTACTATAATCAGTAATTGCCATCACTGGCTCTCTCTTTATGGCTATCATCTATTTTTGAACATTAAAATCTTATGTAACTCTTTGAAATTTTGCAAGAAAATCCTGATCACAACTTCATTGATTTTGAACCTACTTTTGGGAATTAGAGTAATTAAGTATTATATCAGGAATTACCTCTGTGCAAAATCAAAACCTGCATTTGAATAAAGAAATATACTATTGAATAATCAGGTAATGATAATGAACCAATGCAGTGGAGGTCAGTATTAAAATGGCCAACATCTGAAAATTGGATTTAGAAACTTTTCAAAACTTAAATATAATTACAATTATTGCTGATTAAGGTTGCTGTTTTCCAACCCTTCTGCAATTAATGCCTTTGCCTGTTCTTTCTCAATGTTCAATACAAAAGCAATCTCATCTACGAGCAATCGAAAGGCATTTTCATACAACTTTTTTTCCATTATGGACAATTCTTTAATCTGATTGCGATGATATAGATTTTTTACCACTTCAGCTACATCTAGGAGTGACCCTTTTTTCATCTTTTCAAAGTTGTTCTGGTATCTCTCCTTCCAATCTTCTTCGATGTGGGTTATCTCTCCCCTTATAAGCTTTAAAGCATCCTTAACATCTTTACTGCTTACTATTTGCCTCAGCCCTAACTCCTCAGATTTTTCCACTGGAATCATTACAGTCATATCAGAAATACCAAGTTTTATGATATAATAAGAATGAGTTTTACCTAAAACTGTTTTTTCTTCAATACTGCTTATTACACCGACCCCATGAAGCGGATATACCACCTTTGATCCTACTTCATACATTGCCACCATTTAAGCTCCTTTAATTTAGAAAAATTTAAAGTATCAAACCATTTTTACAATTTAACTATTTTGATGCTTCCTTAAATAAATAGGCAAGTATGCACTCAATCAAACTTTGTAGCATTTTCGCCTATCCTTTTTATACCTATAAAAAACTAAATTTAAATACTCTTTAATATTTCAGTATTCTATTTAATCATAAATACTTGGACAAAAACCATTCATTTTAAAAACCATTCATTTTAATGAAGAAAATCTTCATATAGAATTATTTGAAAGATATTGTTTCTTAGTGATTGTTTTTGCTTTATAATTATGGAATAGACTTTTAGTTTTTAATAAATTCAAGTTTGGTTTTTCTTTTTTCGATTTTTTGTAAGGGCTTAAAATCTAAAATAGATTAAATTTGCCCATTTTAAATTATTCACATAATAATAATAACAATTTTTGACAATTAAGTCAAGACTGTTATCTTTTTACTAATTTGAATAGTAGATTAGATTTTTATTTTCTGATATTAGCAATTATATTTCAACAGGGAGATAATAATGATAAAAAGAGCTATACTTATAGGTGTAATTGGATCTTCTTCTGCTTCAGAAAAGGCAAAAGGAATAGCCTATTCTGTGGGTCAGGAGATCATCAAACAGGGATATCACCTAATATGCGGCGGGTTAGGTGGAGTTATGGAGGCTGCAAGTAAAGGGGCCTATGACGCATCGGGGGGAAATAATGAGAGGATAATCGGTATTTTACCCGGACATATAAAGGAAGATGCTAATAATTATGTTGGAATATCAATACCTACTGGTATTGGATTTGCGAGGAATATGATAATAGCATGCAGCAGTGATGCGGTTATAGCAGTGGAAGGAGGGAGTGGAACCCTAAGTGAAATTTCAATGGCATGGCAGTATGGTAAACCAATAGTTGTAATGAAAGGCTCAGGGGGTATTTCAGAAACATTGATCGGAAAACGCCTCGATAAGAGAAGGGACTACATAATAGAAGGGGCCAATAATGCAGAGGAAGCACTGAAGCTCATTAAAAGACATATTACAGAACAAAAGTAAAAATTTGAAGTGCCCAAAACAAGGAATTGGCATTGAAAATCATAAATTTAGAAAAAAGGAGAATTTTCTGTAGTGAAAAAAGCATCAAAAAATTTTTAGGATTAATGTATGGTCGACTGAAATATCTAAAGTTCATTATTCCAGTTCTCCCGATTATCTTGATACCTCTTCAATCTTATGGTATACCTGTTGCGATTTATGGTAACATTGGAGGAGGAATTGGAATTATAGAAAGTTCGATAGATGGATTCTACACTAAATCTATGCCTGTTTTTTCTTCAGGAATCACTTTTATAACCCAAAACAGCAAAAGGGCTAATCTTGGCCTCGATTTAAATATTTCCTACAGCTTTAAATCGGATTACAATGATTACTTTTACTATGGCCCTTTTATGGAAATAGGCATCTCCCCTATTATAGAATTGAGTATATTCAGGTTTTTGAGCACAGGTTTATTTGGGACATTTGCACCAACCTATACTGGATATGAAAGCTCCGTTGATTTGAAGATAGGCGGATATTTATCATTTTCAATAAGAAGCAGATGGCTCAAAGGCATTATATTGCAGTATGAGCACGGCTTTTTGGATGGATATAAAACGAATGAAAAAATAACTTTAAAATCAAAAATATTGATATATAAAAGACATTAAGGAGAAATCCAATTGAGAAAATATCCCATATCTCTAATGCCATTGATTGCTATTATATTATTCATCTTAATTCTTTCTTCCTGCAGTTTTTTACCGGTTACAAACAATGCAAAATCATACGCCCTGATTATTGGTATAAATGAATATCCAGCTCCCAATACACTATCATGGTGTGTCAATGATGCAAATGGAATGGAAGATGCCTTGATCAACAATGGATGGGAACAGAGCCAGATCACAAAGCTTCTGGATTACGATGCTACAAAAGAAAATATAAAAACACAGCTAACAGACATTATAAACAAGGCTACCAGCAATGATTATATACTTGTTTTCTATTCAGGTCATGGAGTCGGCCATAGCTCATTGATAAGCTCCCCTGAAATACAGGACACAAATGGAGATGAAGATGATGGCTACGATGAAGCAATCGTTCCCATAGATTTTAATGGCAATATATCAAGCCTGATAATTGACGATGAGCTTGGAGAAATTTTTTCACAGAGTAAAACTCAGAAAGGGGTTTTTATCTTCGATTCATGCTTCAGCGGGGGTTTTATAAATAAATCATTATCGGACAGCGGCTTAAAGATCAGAAGCTTAACAAATGCGAAAACCGTGGGTGATCCAACATCACAGGATCTTGATATATATAATATACCTGTATTAACTGCTTCTTCATATGATGAGCCTGCAGGTGAATATGATTCCCTTAAACATGGAGTTTTCACCTACTCCATCCTCAAAGGATTCGAAAATATGAATGCAGATTATAACAATGACGGTTATATTACTGTAAGAGAAATATTCAAATATGCCGAAACTTATACCAGAACTTTAACCGGTGATGCTCAGCATCCTAAATTACAGGCACCACAGTTTTTTACAGACATCTTAATAACACACTGAGAGGAGCTAAGTATGAAAGAAAATAGTTATCTGGGCAGGGTTATAGAGCCTTTTATCGTATTCATAATAATCATTGCCATATTCCAGACATTCTTCGAAGAGTATGCCACATTTTCCTATATGTCCAGGCATATCCGCCTTCTCTCGCTCCTTGCGGGGTTTGCTATAGATGCTATCTTCAGCATAGAGTTTTTAGCCAGGCTTTTTGTTTCAGCAAAAAAAAGAGCTGCTTTCACATACTTTGCTAAAGAAGGAGGATTTATCGACTTTTTAAGTTCCTTTCCTCTTTTGATACTAAACTCCGGACCCCTTGTTTATGTAACCTTCTTTGCAGGAAAGGCAGGAATTATCTCATCTATAGGAATATTCAGTTTTTTTAAAATTGTAAAGATAGTGAGAATTGCAAGAACATTTAGATTTTTAAGGACCTTGAAAATCTTCTATAGATTTAGAAAGAGATATGTAATGACCTCTAAATACATTTCAGGAATAGCGGGAATCGTTATTGCTGTAGTTCTCCTGACCTTGATCGGTTACTCTTTCATCGATAAGGGTGCTGTTATAACATCGAACTCGACAGTGATGGAAAAGGTTTTGTCATCATATCTGACCAATGAGAAAGGGGGTGATTTTGATAATCTATTAAAAAACACAGATTCCGTTCTTTTTATAAAAGACAATAAAAAAATAATCTATCAAAAAATATCATTAACCGATTTTAATAAATCTTTTTTTAACGATGATTACTACAAAAGAAAAATAGGTAAATATATAGTTTATTTCAATAATAAAGACAGAAAAAGAATCCTATCTTTTATAAACATGATGGCATACACAACAATCCTGGGTATAATTCTGCTTCTTGCTATCCCATACAGACATCTATTCAACAAGCATATTACATCAATACTCTCAACTATGATTAAAGGTTTTAAAAAGTCTTCCTATATGACACCAGTGAGGATTGATACGAAAAGATTATACCTTGAGAGTTACCAACTTGCTCAGCAGTACAATAAAAAGTGGCTTCCTGTTAAACGGAAAATACTGGAGCTAAAATCTAGAATATAAATCATCTATATGGATAAGAACGAAGCGTACAGAATACTAAAAAACCCTAACAAAGTCAGTAGAGAAAGTATAATTTACAGTAGTATATACGAGTTATCGCGTAACTATTACAGGCGTGAAAAATTAAAGAATGCCTTCAGGCTTATATACAGAATCTTCCTGATTATGCTTATTTTTGTAAGCATTTCAGGGATAATATTCTACTCTACATTGGTAAAACCATACATCAATTCATTAAAAAGTAAAATAAAGATGTATGAAAATAGATTGGTCAGACTAAACGATAGTATTGAATCTATGAAGCTAAGAGAAAGCAGCTACATTAATCAGCTTCAGGAGTACAGGAGTTTTCTTTCCCATGTAAAAATTGAAGACAACAGAATTATAGACTATGACCTTTCAGAAATTGTTAATGAAAATAACAAAAAGTTAGATGGCGTTTCGATCCATTTTGTTAACTTTTCAAGGGGAAATGTAAATATTCCTGAAACCGCCTTAACCTTTGATCTCGGTAACGGCAGGGAACTGTCATATGTTTATAAAATACTCAAAAACTTTCACGTACCTGCCACGATATTTTTGACAAATGCCAATCCATCCCTTGAATACGGATCATTATTAAACGATAAAAACATATACTATTTACGAAAACTCTCCGAGATTGGATGCGAGTTTGGCAATCATACATGGTCTCATTTTAATCTTGTAAGTTCACTCTATGAAACATCCAAGAAAAGGCGACTCTCCTTATTACCGGTTTCGGATAAAGTTATCGATGAATTATCATTCACTATGGAGTTTAAAAGGGTATCCGACATTTTCTACCAGAAAACCGGTTTAAAACTGTCACCAATATGGAGGGCACCATATGGAGCTATCGATAAAAGGGTATTAAAATTAGCAGCTAAAGCCGGGTATCCGTACCATATCTTCTGGTCTTCCAATAAACTTGGTCCACTGGACTTCTATGATTATATCAGGAAAAGGAATATCATCAAGAAAGATAAAACAACAGGCAAACTGGTAAGAGTGAAAAATCCTTATTACTTTAGCTCTTCTGAGATGCTTCAAAGGTTGGAACTCTGGGAAAAGACAGACTCCCACGGGCTGAATGGGGCTATTTCAATAGCGCACCTTGGCACCGCAAGAAAGTTCGATAAGATCATATCTATACTTCCCGATTATATTGCTTTTGTTAAAAAAAAGGGTTACAGGTTTGTCACTGTTTCCAAACTTATAGATGATTCTAAGCTTTAAAACAAAGTTTAAGGTATAGGTTATCGTTATTATCCATCGATCCTGCTTTTGGTGAAAAATATTTTCCGGTTTTCCCCAAAAATAAAAATCCACCTATTTCCATAGTAAAATAGCGGTTTATAAGAAACTTAAATCCTCCATTCCATGCAGAGCTCCAATCATTAAAGCTCAAATAAAAAGAAAGGTTGAACAAAACATTATTTTTCATATATAAATCACTGGTTGTAAAAAAAAGATTATGAGCTTTTTCAAATATTAGCTCTATAGCAACCTCACTACTACCAAGTGTCTTTTCAACCCCAAGTAAGGCAGACCATTCATCCTTGCTTTCCTTCCTGTATACCCATCCTACCTCAATCCATTCGTCTATTCCTTCCTCCGAAGTTTTAAGCTGAATGAAATAGTTGGGT
>Ga0190359_1002551_pt1 | contig 10781 bp, 11 predicted proteins | sample 48721823_MG_FD_161269 | JGI IMG/M metagenome (GOLD analysis project Ga0190359, IMG submission 161269) | Hydrothermal vent microbial mat bacterial communities from Southern Trench, Guaymas Basin, Mexico - 4872-18-2-3_MG | ecosystem: Environmental > Aquatic > Marine > Hydrothermal vents >...
CGAGGAGGTCATCCCGATCACGGGTGTCCGCAAAGTGATTTCCGAGCACATGGTTAAGTCGGCCTTCACGATACCGCATGTGACGACATTTGATGAATGCGACATGTCGGAACTTCGAGACTGGCGCCGGCAGAATGTTGACCAGATCGAAAAGATGCACGGGGTACGGATAACATATCTGCCTTTTATCGCCAAGGCGATAATATTTGCGGCCAAGGATTTTCCGTGGATCAACTCGACTCTGGAGGAAGATACACTGCGGGTCAAAAAATATTTCAATATTGGTATGGCGGTGGCGAGAGAAAATTCGCTTATTGTTCCGGTGATTAAACATTGCGAACAAAAATCACTGTTGCAGATTGCGAGAGATATGCGTGACCTTGCCGACAAGGCCGCAAAGGATATCCTGTCGATGGATGAGATCACCGGCGGAACCTTTTCGATTACCAATGCCGGCGGTATGGGTGCGCTGGGCTCGACCCCAATAATTGCTAAACCTCAGGTAGCTATCCTGGGTGTCCACAAGATTGTCGACAAACCGGTTGTGCGCGACGGCGAGATAGTCATCAGGCCGATACTTAATTTCGGCATGTCATTCGATCACAGGGTCATCGACGGCGGTTATGCCGTCCAGTTCCTGCGCCGGATGATCGAGTATCTCGAGAATCCGCAAGGCTGGCTGATTGGTGTCATTTAATCATTTGAGGTATAAACATGGCTGAAAAATATAAATTGGTTGTTATCGGCGCCGGGCCGGGAGGCTATGTGGCGGCGATACGGGCGGCTCAACTGGGTATCAAAACCGCCATTGTCGAAAAGGAATACTATGGCGGTGTTTGTTTGAACTGGGGATGTATTCCCTCGAAAACACTATTATATGTCACCGAACTTAAACGGACCATCGAAGCGGCCAAGCGTATCGGTTTGACCGCCGAGAAGGTCGATATCGATCTGGATAAGCTTCGCAAGCATAAAGACGATACGGTCAAACGTCTCACCGGCGGTGTCGGGCTTCTTTTGGACAAGGCCAAGGTCAAAAAATTTGACGGGGAAGCGTCGTTTATTTCCGATAAAGAAATCCAGGTGGTGAAGGGCGATTCCAAAATGAAAATCGAGGCGGAGAATTTTATTATCGCCACCGGTACAACCCCGATCGATCTGCCGATGCTCAGGGCCGACGGTAAATCCATAATCGGCGCCAGGGAGGCAGTCGGTCTGCCGGATGTACCAGAGACGATGCTGGTGGTTGGAGCCGGACCGATCGGTGTCGAGATGGCGACGATTTACAATACTCTGGGGTCGAAAGTCACTATCGTCGAGATCCTCGATACCGTCCTGCCGTCGCTTGATCATGATATCTGTGCGGCATCGGAGAAGGCCCTGAAAAAACAGGGCATGGACATAATGCTTTCGTCGAAAGTGCTCTCATCCAAGAAGAGCGGCAAGCAGATCAATGTCGTCATCGAAACAAAGGACGGAAATAAAAACATTTCCTTCGACAAAGTTCTGGTCGCGGCCGGCATGAAACCGAATACGCGTGATCTCAACCTCGAGAAGGCGGGTGTTCAGCTTGATGCCAAGGGCTTTGTACAGGTGGACAAACATATGCGCTCGAATGTCGGCCATATATTTGCCATTGGTGATGTCGCGGGCGGCATATTGCTGGCGCACAAGGCGTCGCATGAAGGTATTGCGGCGGTCGAGGCCATCGCCGGGGCATCGATGGGCGCCGACTGGAAGGCGGTACCATACGCCGTTTTCACTGATCCGGAAATTGCCGGGATCGGGATGACGGAAAAAGAAGCGGTCGATGCCGGGCGCAAGGTGAAGGTGGGTAAGTTCCCGTACCGGGCGGTTGGCAAAGGTATTGCCACCCTGGCAACCGAAGGTTTTGCCAAGGTTATCTCCGATGAGGAAACGGATAACATTCTTGGTGTGCATATTTTCGGTCCGCATTCCGGCGATATTATATATGCCGCGACGGCGGTAATGGAATGTGATGGAACCGCCGAGGATCTCGGCCACATGATGGCCATACATCCGACGCTGTCGGAGGCTCTTATGGAGGCCGCATTAAATGTCAATAAGGGGGCCATTCACATTATGAATTAGTAATAACCGGCGCCGCCGTTTTCGGCGGTGCTTCTTTAATGTAATCCCAAAATAAATCTGGTGAATATATTATGAACATGCAAAGGAATGCTTTTGTCGGTAATGTCTTCATTTTTGCGATCTTGATTATTTTCATTTTTAATGTCGATGCTTCGGCTCAGGATAAACCGATAACGCCCGAAATTTCCGGTTTTGGTGATGTTTATTTGAACATCGGCGAAAACCAGAGCGATGATTTCGAATTTCAAATCGGCCAGTTTGAGCTGGATGTTGCGGCCCGGATAAAACCGCATATCCAGGTCGAGGCCGCGGTTGCCTATGACGGCGAGGAATCATTCGAGATCGGCGCCTTTATTATTGATTTCCATCTTCTCGGAGATGCGGACTGGCATTATCACAGATCGGACCGGGTCAGACATTCAGGTGTCATGGTCGGCCGGTTCGATGTGCCTTTTGGAATCGACTGGAGGGTGTACCCCTCGATCGATCGTCAGCTTATTTCGGTCCCGCAGGCGGTCGAACTTACCCATAACGGATGGAACGATATCGGTGCCCACGGTTATCTCGTGACGGAGAATTTCAATGTCGCCATGTATGTCGTCAACGGCTTCGAATATGAGGCCGACCGGGTTCTCACATCCTCATCCGCATTCGGCGGGCGATTCGGCGTCGTTCCCTCGGAACAACTTGAAATCGGCGGGTCGCTGGCCCTGCTGTCGGTCGAAGATTCCGACATTGATATGCTGTTGTTGGGGGCCGATGCCGGCTTCGGCGCCGGTGATTTCACCGGCAAGGCGGAACTGATAGCCCATACGATTGAAGCTCTCGGCGGTGACGATATCACCAATATCGGCTTCTATGCGCAGGGCAAATACGATTTCGGAAGGCTTTATGGTATTGCCCGAATTGGCGTCTTTTCATACGATGAATCCGATGACGACGATAATTACCGCCTGAGTTTCGGCGGCGGATTGCCGCTGGCGGATGATTGCTGGCTGCGGTTCGAATACCAGGCCAACTCGGAAGATTCCGATGTCGGTTTGATGCAGGTGGCTGTCGGTTTCTGAGTCGATATACTATCGCCGCCGTATATTCTGCCGCCGGCGTAAATAAGTATTGTCGAATCGTAAGATTTTTCTGTATATAGTTATATGTTTTGTGACTATGGTAAATCGGTGCGTGTCTGGCAGGGCGAGAATCTTCTGTCCCACGAAAATATCACCCACTTTGTCACCACCAGAAGCGGCGGCAACAGCGGCCCGCCGTTCGAATCGATGAATCTTGGTTTGAGTTCCGGTGACAATCCGATCAGGGTCATGGAAAACCGCCGCCGTCTGGCCTCGGCGCTGGGTTTCAGTATGGAATGCATGGTGACCAGCTGGCAGGTGCATGGTGATAATGTCAGGATAATCACTCGTAAGTCGATAGCTGAAGATATTTCATACCGCAAAATACCCAGGGTGTCGGCTGATGCCATGATAACCGATATGCCTGATGTCTGCATTACTGTCGTGGTGGCCGATTGTGCGCCGGTTTTGTTTTATGATCCTGAGAAAATTATCATCGGTATTGCGCATGCCGGGTGGAGGGGAACGGTAAAGGGAATCGCAGGCAAGGTGGTTCGTACACTCGAAAAAAAGTTCGGTTGTTCCCCGACTGATATAATAGCCGATATCGGGCCGTCGATCGGCCCCTGCTGTTACGAGGTCGGCCCGGAAGTTATCAGCGAGGTGCGGGAAAATTTCGAATACGCAGACGACCTGATCAAGAATGCTGATAATAAGGGACACGGTTATTTTGATCTCTGGCAGGCTAACCGGCGGCAGTTGCTCGAAGCTGGACTGTCGGAAAACAATGTAGAAATGTCGGATCAATGTACCATGTGTAATCAGGAGATATTTTATTCCTACCGTGCCGAGGGATCAAAATCGGGCCGCATGGCCGCCGGGATTATGCTGAATAGTCGAGATCAATGAAATAATATTTTTAGAGCTTCACCGCCATCGCGAATCCGTCGCGGATGGGAATAATCATCGACAGCAGATCTTTTGAACTAAACAGCATTTTGTTGAACTCAAGAATGCCGCGGGTTGATTCGGTCGGATTTTCATCCAGCACCCTTCCGCTCCAGAGAACATTGTCGGTGATGAACAGCCCGCCCTTGCGGATTTTCGGGATCGCCAGTTCGAAGACCTCGGGATACTGCTCCTTATCGACATCATTGAAAATGATATCGAAGGGGCCGTCGTACTTTTTTATGATATCCTGCGCGTAGCCGACATGAAAATCGACCATGTTATCATAGCCGCCGCGCTTGAGATATTGCATGGCCAGCCTTATGTTATCCTCCGAACCTTCGGTACAGATAATTTTGCCATCTTCGGGCATACCTCCGGCAAACCAGTAGGCAGAATAACCGTAACCCGAGCCCATTTCGAAAACAGATTTGGCCTTTATTGCCATGGTGATCTGTCTCAGGAATGTCCCGCACATCGGGCCGATTATCGGGAAATTGTTTTCACGGGCATAGTCATCCATCTCGCGAAGAACCTCATCCGGCTCCGGCATCAGATTTTTGATATAGCTATTGATCGCGGGTTCGGTGATATGCATGTCTGCTCCTTCAGAGTTCTATGGTTCTCTCGGGCGGGATATGCTCGTCGATCAACTCGATGGCATCGTCAACCGGTTCGACCTCGTAGTAAAACAGATCGGCGAAATTCTCGACCAGCAGATTGTTGAGGTAATCCATTTCGATATCGACCCCGAGAATTCCGGAGATAGTACCTACCGCGTAATCGGTGATACCACAGGGATTGATCAGATTGAAATAATCAAGCTCGGTATTGACATTCAACGCCAGCCCGTGATATGTCACCCATCGGGAGACAGCCACGCCGATAGCGCCGATTTTATGGTTATTGACCCAGATCCCGGTCATTCCCTTCTTGGTTCCGGACTCAAGCCCGATCTGCTGTAATGACATGATGACAAAATATTCGAGGTCGCGCAGATACTGATGCGTATCCTGACCCCGGCTGTGCAGGTCGATAATCGGATAAAGTACTGTCTGACCGGGACCGTGAAATGTTATATCGCCGCCGCGTTCTACTTCGTGCAGATCGATTCCGCTTTTTCTTAATTGACTGCAGGGAACCAGAAGATTCTTTTTTTTGGTTCCCCGGCCCATGGTTATCACGGGATGATGCTCGGTGATAATCAGGCAATCCGGTATTTTTTCCTGGACACGAAGCCTGACAAGTTTTTTTTGAATATCCCAGGCCTTCTTGTATTTTGTCCGTCCCAGTTCTATTTTAAAGAGTTTTTGAAATCCCCGGCTACACATGATGACGCCTAAATCGAATGGTTGGTAATCCTATATGCCCGTTAATATATATTGAAACAGCGCAAGCGGTCAAGCGGTTCCGGCCATATTTATTGCATGTTTGCGTGATTTATTTTATTTAACGCGGCCGGGAAATTTCCGATTGATTTTTATAATTGCCAACCATTTTTATACGTATTATTATGAATTGCAACTCCGGGTATAATTAAAAATAAAGGGCGAGAATATCACCATGGGTATAGTTGACTGGTTTCTGGAACTGCATCCGGTTATGCAGGCTCTTCTCGCGACACTTTTTACGTGGTTTATGACCGCTTTGGGAGCGGCGGGTGTATTTATGGCCCGAGAACTGAATCGCAAGACGCTTGACTGGATGCTTGGTTTTGCGGCCGGTGTCATGATAGCCGCCAGCTTCTGGTCTCTTCTGGCCCCTGCCATCGAGATGTCCGAAGGTAAGTCTATCCCCGCCTGGGTTCCGGCTGTGACCGGTTTTTTGATGGGGGCTGCTTTGCTTCGCCTGGTCGACAGGCTGTTACCGCATTTACATGTCGGTATCGATAAAGAGTCGGCCGGGCAGGAAGAGCTCGAAGGTGTAAAGTCGAGCTGGCGCCGAACCACCCTTTTGATTGTTGCCATTACACTTCATAATTTTCCCGAGGGTCTCGCGGTTGGCGTCGCTTTTGGAGCAGTCGCCGCGGGATTCGAATCGGCTACTATAGCAGGTGCGGTGGCGCTCGCGATTGGTATCGGGATACAGAATATTCCCGAGGGGACGGCGGTTTCGATGCCACTCCGTCGAGAGAAGATCTCTCGTCTGAAAAGCTTCTGGTACGGCCAGCTTTCCGGGACGGTCGAGCCAATCGCCGGTGTTCTGGGAGCCGGCCTGGTAATTATCGCCCAGCCGATTCTGCCGTACGCTCTTGCTTTTGCCGCCGGTGCGATGATATTCGTTGTTGTCGAAGAGCTTGTGCCGGAATCACATATCGGCGGAAATTCGCATGCCGCCACATGGGGAGCGATTATCGGATTTGCAGTCATGATGACCCTTGATGTCGCCCTGGGCTGAATCGGTTTTTTCGGATTTTTGTTCAAAATATTTTCTCCGATCGGGAACATACCCCGAGTATGGCTGTTTTACAAAAAGTTCCGAATCATGGATTTGATGTGTCCATAAACTCATAACATCTTTTCAGTCTATCAAGAATCAGGAGAGATAGTCGGGATATGAGAAAAAATTCAGGCAGGCAGATAGAATGATCAGATTTTTAATTGGAATAGCCATTATTGCGATTGGATTAATAAATACAAGCTGGCGGGGTCTGTTTGGATTAATTCCTGTTTTGACGGCTTTGACAGGATTTTGCGGTATTTACGCCCCATTTGGAGTCTAAACCTGTTGTCAATGGTGTCCTGGCCGGGCTGGCTGATACCAAATCAGCCCGTTCGATTCCGGGGGCTCATGATGTCATCGAACATGCCAGGTTTCATACACCGGCCGGGCGTATAGTCGAACCGGAGGATATAGCCAATGTCGTCGCTTTTCTGGCTTCAAACGATGCTTCCATGATTTGCGGGCAGTTCCTGGTGGTGGATGGCGGAAGGAATATTGTAGGCTAAATTAAAAATTAACGTCAAAAATGGGCAGGTCGTCAATTATAAATAAGATGAGGGGGCAACTCAATTTCACGACCTGTCTATTTTTTTGGAAATTTACCAGAGGCCCAGTTCGTCTTTAGCCTCATCGGAGGCCATTTCATAAGGATCCCAGGGCGGATCCCAGACAACATCGACGGTCACTTCACCTGCCCCGTCGAGTTCCTGGATTTTCTCTTTTATCCGGCTGACCAGTTCCGGCCCGATCGGGCACATGGGTGAGGTAAGGGTCATGGTGACTTTGACGGTTTTATCTTCTGTTATATCAACATCATAAATCAGGCCAAGATCAACCAGACCGATATGAATCTCCGGATCCTCGATCGGTGCGATATGTTCCAGAATAAATTCTTTGCTGAGTTCCATCGTTCACTCCGTGGTCGAGGCGTTAACGGCCCGGTCTCTCTGCTTCGATTCGATGGCATCGACCAGGGTCGTCCACGACAGAAGGGCGCATTTGATCCTGACGGGGAATTTTTTCACACCGCGAAGAGCCTCGAGATCGCCCAGGTCGACATCATTTCCCAGGTCTTCACCTTTGAGGATCTTCTTGACGATGTCTGCTATTTCCTTTATTTCCAGCAGGGTTTTGCCCTCGATAATTTCCGCCAGCATCGAGCCCGATGCAACCGAGATGGCACAGCCGACGCAGTTAACTGAAATATTTTCGACTTTATCGCCGGCCATTTTGAGTTTGATTTCGATTTCATCGCCGCAGACCGGATTTTGCCCCTGATTGGCTATATCCGGGTTATCGACATGATTTTGTCCGCGTGGGAAACGATAGTGCTCCATAATAATATCACGATACAGATCGGCAAGCTGATCACTCATATTTGAAATACCTCCGTGATTCTTTCAAAGCGGCGGCAAGCTGATCGACGTCGTCTTTGGTGTTGTAAATATAAAAGCTGGCCCGGGCGGTCGAACTGACCCCGAGAAGGCGCGCCAGCGGCTGAGCGCAATGATGCCCGGCTCTGACGGCGATACCCAGTGAATCGAGAAACTGTGCGAGGTCATGCGGGTGAATATCGCGATCGACAAAGGATACCGCTCCGCCGCGATGCTCTATATCGCGGGGCCCAAAAATTTTCAACGACTCGATTTCTGATAACCGGTCAAGGGCATAGGCTGTCAATTCTTTTTCATGCTCGCGAACGGCGTTCATCCCGATTCGATCGAGATATTCCAGAGCGGGGGAGAAGGCCGCGGCGGCGGCTATATTAGGTGTCCCGGCCTCGAATTTCCAGGGAAGATCGGCCCAGGTTACTTTATCGAATTGCACCAGGCTGATCATTTCTCCGCCGAATGTTACCGGTTCCATTTTATTAAGCAATTCTTCTTTTCCATACAGGATGCCGAGTCCGGTCGGACCAAGCATTTTGTGCGCGGAAAAGGCGAGAAAATCGGCATCCATCGCCCTGACATCGACCGGCAGATGGGGCACACTCTGGGCGCCATCGACAAGCACCACCGCGCCCCGCTCATGGGCCAGGGCAATTATTTCCTCGACCGGGTTGATCGTTCCCAGCACATTCGACATGTGAGTCAGGGCAACAATTTTAGTCTTTGCATTTATAATTTCGCGAATGTTACTTAAATCGAGATACCCTTCGGCGTCGATCGGGATGTACTGAAGGTCGGCGCCTGTATTCCGGGCGAGCATAATCCACGGGACCAGATTGGCATGATGCTCCATCTGAGTTATGACGATTCGATCGCCCTTGTTAATATTGGCTTTTCCCCATGATTCGGCGACCATGTTTATGGATTCGGTGGCATTACGGGTGTAAATGATCTCCTCGCGCTTCACGCCGCCGATGAAAGCGGCCACCCTGTCACGGGTTATCTCGAAAGCCGAGGTCGCTTCTTCGGCAAGAGTATGCAGTCCCCGATGCACATTGGCATTGCTCCGCGTATAGTATGCGTCCAGTGCATCGAGGACGATCTTTGGCTTCTGTGTCGTTGCCGCGCTATCCAGATAAATCAGTTTTTTCCCGTTGATATTTCTTTCGAGTATCGGAAAGTCTTTGCGGATATTTTCGATACGCAGGGCGGAGGGCTTCTCCGAAGAGAGCGCCCTTGCGGCCGGATCTGCTGATGCCTGGTCTGATCTTATCATAATTTCCCTACCAATTGACGGCGACTAAAATATTACCGTTTTCAATTTTGACCTCGAATGTCTCCAGTTCGGCCACCGCCGGCATTCGTGTCGCCTCGCCGGTTGTAACATTAAAGCGGGCGCCGTGGCGGGGACATTCGATCTCTCTCTCGACTATATCGGCTTCCCCCAATACGCCGCCGTCATGTGTGCACATATTCTGCAAGGCGTAAACATGACCGTTAAGCCTGGCCAGAAGAATCGTTCTGCCATCGATCTCGACCGCTCTGGTCCGGCGCTCTTCGATATCATCCAGACTGCAAACCTTCACAAACTGTCCCGTCATGACCTATTCCTCCAGTCTCCGTTCGATTAAATCGCCCATGATTCCGGCAAGTTCCTCCGGTACCTGGGCCAGAGTCGGCTCAACGAAACCGGTGATAACGGTCTTGACCGCTTCATTATGACTGATCCCGCGGCTCTTGAGATAAAAGAGCATCTGCGGATCGATCGGCCCGGTTGTCGAACCATGACTGCATCGTACCTGATCGCACAATATTTCCAGCTCCGGGATCGACTCGGCTTGGGCGCCTTTGTTAAGAAGCAGGTTGCGGTTTATCTGGTAGGCTTCACTGTTCTCGGCATCTTCGTCGATCTTTATAAGACCGGTATAGGCCGAGACAGTTTTGTCTTTAAGGATCATCCTGAAGTCGATATCCGAATGTGTATCACCTGACATGTGGTGATGCCTTGTATGATAATCGAAATGCCGCCGGTCGGCGGCGAAAACGATCCCCGACATTTTACTTTCCGCGCCGCGCCCCGCCAGGACTGTTCCGGCATTGACCTTGGAAACACTGCCCCCCAGCCCGGCATAAATCGAATGCAGGCGGGCATCATTGCCGATTCGACCGCGCTGGGTTATATGGGATTTGCAGTCGTCTCCGAATCGTTGAATGTTGGCATATCGGACATCGGAATCGTCGCCAACAAAAATCTCGGCGACGCTGTTTATTAAAGCATCGTTTATTCTGCATTTACCCGAATAATCATCGATTATGGTTACCTTTGAGTTTTTTCCGACTACCACCAGCAGTCGCAGGAAGGTTGCCGGTCCGGCAGGATGACGTTGCAGGCGGATCGGTTTCTGGACCGTAATGTTGTCGGGTATATACAGAAACAGGCCGGAGTTCCACAGGGCGGCATTCATGGCCTCCAGTTTTCCAAAAGAGCTGTCGATCAAGTGTCCCAGGTAGTTGCCGACAATATCCGTATCTTCGCTGACGGCGGAGTAAAGATTCTTGAATATCACTCCATTTTCAGCCAGCGATTCATCAATAACCGCGGTGGTCATAAAATCGGGGCGATTATAACCATATCCGGAATAATTCGATTCCAGGATCGGCTTTTTTGCTTTTTCATCCGCCGAGGGCATTACATTCATCGCCTCGTGAGGACTCTCGGGAATGAATTGAGCCGGATCGGTGTATTTCCAGAGATGAGTGACCCGATCGGGAAGGCTCATGCTGTCAAAATCGAGCCAGTTGTTTTTTCTGAAATTGTATAACC
>Ga0190359_1002552_pt1 | contig 10780 bp, 5 predicted proteins | sample 48721823_MG_FD_161269 | JGI IMG/M metagenome (GOLD analysis project Ga0190359, IMG submission 161269) | Hydrothermal vent microbial mat bacterial communities from Southern Trench, Guaymas Basin, Mexico - 4872-18-2-3_MG | ecosystem: Environmental > Aquatic > Marine > Hydrothermal vents > Microbial...
TGTCGTCCGCGAACGTTCTTCTTTATTGGATAACCAATTCTATTCACCGGAGGCCATCAGTCACCAGGATTTTGTGGCCGACTTTACCGATACCAACACCTACGTGCCCGGCACCACCAATCAAATTTACGGACACAATCCCTTAGGCATTGCCGTACACATGGAAACTTACGCCTGGAACTACCCTTTTGCTGATGATTTTGTGATTTTCAATTACACCATCACCAATGTCTGGCAGGATACTTTAAAAGATGTGTACGTGGGTTTGTGGGCCGACCTGGTGGTACGCAACGTTAATATTACACCACCGCGCATTGGTTCTCCTTTTTACCAACATGCCGGAGTTGGTTACAAAGACAATGATCAGATGAAGATGGTTTATTGCTACGATTACGACGGCGATCCGGGTTATACGGACAGCTATGTGGCAATGACCTTTTTAGGGGCAGATCCCCAACCCGGAGACCAGAAATACCGTGGACGCATTACCCATAACTGGTGGCTCTTTTCTGGCGGAATTGAAGAATATGAGCAACCGCCAAGAGAAGAAGCCCTGCGCTACGAACGAATGAAAACTTCCTTTCCCGACGATATTTACTGGAAAAACCTGTACCAACGACCGGGTAACTGGATGAGTTTAATCTCTACCGGGCCTTTTGAAAGACTCGATCCTGGACAATCGATTAATGTAGTGTTTGCTATTGTTTGCGCAAAAAAGGCAGGCTTTAATCCTTCTACCGTTGACGATGATGAAGCAAAAGCCAACCTTTACGAAAACATTGCCTGGGCTCAAAAGGCTTACTACGGCGAAGACGCCAACCGTAACGGACAACTGGACTTTGTAGGCACCGATTCGACTGAAGATGTAAATCACAACGGAAAACTGGATCGCTACATTTTACCAACGCCTCCCTCACCGCCAGTGGTTAAAGTTATTCCAGGCAATGGCAAAGTTACCATCATGTGGGATAAAACGGCTGAAAATTCGATTGATTTAATCTCCAAAAAGAAAGATTTTGAAGGCTACCGCATTTACCGTTCATTTTTGAATGACGATCGTTCCTCTCAGGGCATTTTTAATAGTATGCAGCTAATCAGAGAATTTGATGTTAAAGACGGTCTTTTTTACGATACCGGTTTTGATGAAATTTTACTCGATTCGCCAAAAATCGATACCTACACCGACCCGCTTACCAAAGAAGTTAAAGAAACCGAGTTCTGGTACCAGATTGAAATCGATGGCTTGCACAATGGCTGGCAATACGCCTTTTCGGTAACCGCCTTTGACAGTGGCGATGCTTCCATTTCTCTGCCCAGCCTGGAAAGCAGCCGTCTGCAAAATGTGGTTGTTGTAACACCAGGGACTCCGGCCCCATCCCAAAAAGAAAAGTTCGAAATCGGCGTTTACCCGAATCCCTACCGCGTAAATGCTTTGTGGGATGGCACCCAGGAACGGCAACGTAAAATTTATTTTTACAATTTGCCGGCCCACTGTGAGGTGCGCATTTACACCCTGGCCGGAGATGTGGTAGGCAGTTTCCGACACGACGCTCAAACCTACCATGGCCAGGACGCGCAGTGGTATGAACGATTCGGTAATTTTGGCTCTAACATTCAAACCGTGTTTCCTGGCGGCGAACATGCCTGGGATCTGGTTACGGAAGCAGACCAGGCACTGGCTACCGGTCTTTACCTGTTCTCTGTAAAAGATTTGGACAGCGGAAAAGTTTACACAGGGAAATTTGTGATTATTAAATAAGACCAGTTTAAAATTCATTAAAAGGAGGGTTGTTTTATGAGACTTCGTTACTTTACTATTTTTTTAACTGTAATTATGTTCATTGTGGCTTTTAATGCTTTCGGGCAAACAGCCAGTTATGATACCGTTTCTGTTTATGACATTCAATATGTGCCCGATCCGGCTACCAATGAACAATCGCCTTTATTCGGCGATACTGTGGTGGTTAAGGCCATGGTCATGCATTATCCGCGAGAACTCTATGTGGGCGCCCGCTGGGCCTGCTACGTGGTTGATCCCGATAGCTTCCCCAAGCCCTGGAGTGGATTCTTTATCATTCAACATGACACGACCGAGGTTAATACCCTATTTGGTTTTGTAGAACCTGGCATGATTTGTTATTTTACCGGGGTTGTTGACGAATACTATGGGCTGACCCAGTTGGCCCTGCTGACCAACCCGGTTGTACCAATCGAAATTTTATCGACCGATAACCCGCTTCCAGACCCACTTCAATTGACCACTGCAGATTTGTCTTCTAATGCCGTTGCCGAACAGTGGGAATCGATGTGGGTGAATCTGCAAAATGTGTCCATCGTGAACAACAACTTAAGTTCCAATACAGCCTCAATTACCGATGACAGCGGTGGCCTGACCTATCTGGATGATTATTTTTTGTGGTTCCGTACTCGTTTTGATGACAATGTCTATCAATGGCCGCCAACCGGCACCTTACTCAATGTTAAAGGCTTTGTCCGCCATGTAAATGTAGATCAGTACACGGTAAATCCCAGAAACGAAGATGATCTGGAAACCCTTTCTAATCCACCTGTAATTCATGAAGTCACACGCACGCCAGGCAAACCTACTCCACGAAATGATGTTACCATCATGGCCAATATTACCGACAACACTACAGTAGCCAAAGCAATCCTGAACTACAGTGTTGACTGGCAGCCTTTCGTACAGGTAGAAATGACCAGCGCAGGTATTGATTCATTTTCCGCCAAAATTCCCAACCAGGTAGAAGGAAGCTACGTAAGGTATTTTATTTACGCCGAAGATGATGTTGGTGACTTTACAACCGCACCTGGCGATACCTCTTACGAAATCTATTCCTATGTTGTACGTACCGGTAATCTGGATATTAAAGACGTGCAATACACCTGGGGCTATCCTAACGATGCCTCACCTTACGTTGGTTACGAAGTTACGTTAAAAGGGATTGTCGTTTCCGATACGTCTCATTTTCCGGGCTTTTTTGTCATTCAGCAAAAGGAAGAACCCTGGTACGGCATTCAATTAAGAGACACCTACCACCCAGGATTGCAAGTTGGGGACGAAGTTGAAGTGACCGGAACCATTGAAGAAAGATATGGCGTTACACGCATTGTAGTTAATGACAGCGCTACAGGATTAAAGATTTTGAGTTCTGGCAATACCGTTACTCCAATGGATGTTCAAACCGGTCAGATTACAACCGGCGGGCCCGATGCCGAGGCTTATGAATCATGTTTTGTAAGAGTTTCTAATTTGACTGTGACTAACCCCTTTCCTGATACGCCAGGTAATTATGGAGAATTTACAGTTGATGATGGCAGCGGTGAGTTACGCGTTGACGATTTAGCTTACGATTTTTCCGGCAATCTGGATTCTTCCTTTGCTCTGAACGATCACATCGATGAAATTATTGCCGTTCATTACTACAGCTTTGGTAATTACAAATTGATTCCACGTACCAAAGATGATATTCACGGCCATACCACGGATATTGAAAAAGCCACGGTAGTGTCCGATTTTCAATTAAAACAAAACTATCCGAACCCGTTTAACCCGACCACTACAATTGAATTCTACCTGGCCAAACAGGGCAATTATCGCCTTGATATTTACGATGTGCTTGGCAGAAAAGTACGTTCGTTGGTCAATGGTCTGCAGCCTGCCGGTGCACAACGCATCACCTGGGACGGCAGAGATGACGCCGGTAAAATGGTAAGCGCCGGAATTTATTTTTACACTTTGAAAGGTGAAAACTTTAAACAGACCAGAAAAATGTTGATGATTAAATAATTCAGACTTTACACTGGTTCCGGCCCGGAGCATAATTTCCGGCGCCGGAACTTTTAAAAAACGCCCTCTGTTTTGAAGGGCAACATAATTTGTAAACTTGAATTTCTATTCAAAGGGGAATTTGATCCTCCTTCGAGTTCGAGACGAAACGACATTGGTGTCATTTCGAGTGATTCCAGCTCAGGCGGGATGAACAAGCAATCTTTGAATCAACAATAGTCTCCTTTGGCGAGCTATTGTATTGTAAATGAAGATAAAACATCTGGCGGGTAAGAGTAAAAGTAGCCACAAAATTTGTTTTTAGTCGCGGTTACCATTAATTGATTGAATCGTAAATCAGGATAACGATTAAAATTTTCCGGGCAATTTTTAAACAAGAATTTACAAATAATGTAAAAAAAGTATTAAAAATAATGAAGCACAAACAATGAATAAATTAAGCGCACTTTTTAAAATAAGTTTTGTCCTTTTGGCCATTACGTGGCTTATTTCCTGTAAAGAAAAAATTTCTGGCAGTCTGCAATCCAATCAACCACCGGAAACATTCCTCTTTGTAAAATCAACCGGCAAAGATACGCTTAATCAAACAGCCAGTATTCAAAAATTATACTGGGATGGGTTGGACAAAGACGGCTTTGTTACTGGTTTTTACTACACATGGGAATTACAGCCAGATTCTGCTGATTGGCAATGGACCGAAAAACGTTCTCTGACCTTTCCCCTCAAAATTAGCGGCGCAGAAACCAGCTATGTTTTTCAGGTACGAGCGGTAGACAACAAAGCCGCCTGGGATCCAACGCCTGCCAGCCAGATTTTCCCGATTAAAAACACTTCACCAACCATTAACTGGTTGCCCACCAGCCGAATTCCAGACACAACCTTTACCGTAGCCAGTTTTATTTGGCAGGCCAGCGATCTGGACGGTGATTCAACCATTGTTTATTTTGAATACGCACTGGACGACACCTTACAGTGGCGTAAAATTGCCGGTTATCGCAGGAATGTTACACTAACTGCTGACAGCGGATTAACAGAAGGCGAACACGTATTTTTTATTCGGGCCGTAGATGTGGCTAAAAGCCGCAGCCCTGTGATTAGAATGCCGCAAAGAGGAAGCTGGTATGTAAAGGAACCAAAGGGCGAGTATTTATTGATTGATGATTTTGCCAACGAAGCTCAATCCCTTTACCCTGATCGTTACTACAAATCGATGTTAAAACAGATTTTGCCTGAAGTAGATCCCCAGGCTGGCTTTGATTACTGGAATATTGAAGAACAGTTCCCTGCCTCGCGCCTGCAATTCATTGAAACTCTAAAACTGTTTAAACGTGTCATCTGGTATTCCGATTTAATTCAGGAAACAGATGAACATTTCATTACGGCTCAAGTGGCCATTCCTGAATTTTTGAATGCAGGCGGTAAAATCATTTATTCTGTTCAATTCAGTACCGGATTCGGCAGCCTTGGCAATCCACTGGAATTTACACCTGTTGACTCATTAGGTAAGAAGTTTAACTTTATTACCGCCAAAAGTCTCTATTACCCTGATTCTGTGGGAAAGCAAAATGTGCAAAATCTGTTCGGCGTTGAATTACCTCAACTGAAATTGAGTAAAATCATTGTGGGCCTGATGGGGCTAAAACCCAAACCTACAGCAATTCCACTTTACCGCTATAATGATCCTAAATCTGATAATGATCCGATTTTTGTTTTACTTGGCTGGAATGACAACAAACAAAACCAGGGATTGGATGCTTACGATTTCATTTTTTCGGCAACGCCGTTGCATTATTTGCAAGCTAACAACAACTTAAACGACTTTTTTAAAATTATTTTTAAAGACATTTTTAAACCATGAATAACACGGGCATAAACTTATGAATGGTTTTAGTAAACTTTTTTTAATTTTGTTGACTTTTGCCAACTCAGCGCTGTGGGCACAGAATTATGGGGCCATTCGTGGCGTAGTAACCGACAAAAAAACGGGTGAACCCTTAGTTGGTGTGAATATTGTGGTAAAAGGGACCTACTACGGCGCTTCTACCGACCTGGATGGCTTTTACACCATTCCCAAAATTGAACCGGGCGAGTACACTTTAGAAGTTTCCTACGTCAGTTACAAGGTGATTCAGCAAACCGGCGTTAAGGTAAAAGCCGGCCAAACGTTAACCATCAACTTCGAAATGGAGCCTTCCATTTTAGCGCTGGGCCAGGAAATCACCGTGATCGGTAAAAAACCATTGATGGATCTGGAACAAACAACAACGGCCCGCACTCTAACCGAAGAGGAGATCAAAAATCGCATTGTAGAAAACGTCACCGATCTGGTCAGCCAGCAAGTGGGCGTCACCAAACAAGACGATGCCATTTACATTCGCGGCAGTCGCTCTTACGAATCGCAATACCTGGTAGAGGGACTTTCCGTACAGGATCCGCTTTCCGGAACCGGTTTTGGGTTAAGGCTCAGTTCGCATGCCATCCAGGAAATCGAAGTTTTGACCGGTGGTTACAAGGCTGAATATGGCCAGGCTACATCTGGGGTAATCAGCGTAAAAACCAAATCCGGCGGCGATCAATTGGATGGTTATTTTTCTTTTAAAACCGACAACCTGTTCGGCCAATTCCGTAATGAAGATTTCAGTTTTAATACCGACCACTGGGAAGTAAGTCTCAGCGGCCCGGAACCGATTAGTAACATTTTTAAACGAGCCGGACTCTCCCTGCCTGGTAATTTTTATTTCTTTTTCGATTTGCAGGGTAAAATCCTTGATGATTACACACGAGCCACCGCTAAACAACTTCACTCTTCTATTGCCCCAACACTTGGCGGGCTGGTGGAGCAAAACTTTTTTTCCCCAAGGCAAAACAATTTGTGGAGCGCACTTTTCAAATTAACCTGGAAAATAAATCCAACGCACAAACTGACTTACATGTACAATCGCTCGCTGGTCATTAATCAGAACACACAAACCCTGCAAACCAATTTGAACTACGTGGAACCGCGACCCGGCTTTCCTTACAAATACATGAAACTACTCGATAATTTCAACACCTTTACTCATGATAATGAACAAATCTCATTAATCTGGAATCACACTTTAAACGCCACTACTTTTTACGAACTGAAATTCAGCCGTTACTTTGCTCAGCTGCGTTCAGAATGGGGCGACAATCTTTGGCGCGGTTATGACCAGCCTCTGGATGTTCCGCGCTTGCCGGTCGAATATTACACGCCGTATGGCGATTCCAGCAAAGTGCGTGTTATTCCTGGCGATGGCTTTTACGATTACGGCAATGCGCTTTCCTGGCACGACCACTTCATTTACTCCTACACTTTTAAGGGTGATTTAACGCACCATGCCGGCGATGTACACACTTTGAAAGCTGGTCTTGAGATGTCCTTTAAAGAAATGCAGCTGATCGATATTCAGGAACCTTTTGCCGGGCCCTTTGGCTCCAGTCAGGATATTTTTCACGTTTTTCCGGCAGACGGCGCCTTTTACCTGCAAGACGACATTCGTTTTGGCGGCTTTATTTTAAATGCCGGATTTCGTCTCGATTACTGGGCGCCGGGCGCATTTGCTGATCGGGCTATTGAAGATACCACCAACTTTATCAGCCCGGATCAGCGAGCTAAATACAAAAAGGACTCCTTTAATTTTCTGGGGCGTCGCGTAAAAGCCCGCCTGATGCCCAGAATCGGTGTCTCTTTTCCGGTAAGTAACAATCAAATGCTTTATTTTAACTACGGACATTTTTCCAAACGGCCCAGACCGCAATTTGTTTACTCCGGCCTTTCGGCTGTCAGCGCCCGTTCGGCTTACCAGACTTACGGAAATCCGGCGTTAAATCCGGAAACCAGCGTAAAATACGAATTGGGTCTGCGTAATCAATTCACTGAAAACGATGTTTTAAGCATTTCAGCCTATTACAAAGATATTTTTGATTACGTAAAAACCACACGCTTTCGTCTGCCGGGGCGTGGCGGACAAACCGCTTACACCTACGTTAATTTAGATTACGCCCGGGCGCGAGGCATTGAAGTGGAATACAAAACACGGGTTGGGCAATATCTTTACGGGAATGTGGCCGCCAGCTATTCCATCACTACCACCAAATCTTCCAACGCCTCTTCCATTTTACAGATTGATCGCAGTGCTACCGCAGAAGACGTGCCCATCCGCGAATCGTACGCTGCCTGGGATCGACCCTGGCAAATTTCGGGCGATGTGAGCTTGCGTATCTCCAAAGATCAAAAACCTGAACTATTTGGAATAAGGCTTTTTAGCAATTGGAACCTGAGCCTGCACTTTTTTGCTCAGGCAGGTCGCCGTTACACGCCGGCTGTGTTTTCCGGCCAGTACCGCACAGACGGACGTCCTATTTACCTTACCCAATACGATGTTGAAGAAAAGACACGTTACAGCAAAATTGGCAGCAACTGGAAATGGGTTGATTTAAGCTTTAAAAAGTATTTTGATCTGTGGAATATTCATTACATTTTTTATTTCGAAATCCGCAATCTGTTCAATAATAAAAACGCCCAAATCATCAATCCGGTTACCGGCCGGGCATACGAATACGGCGATCCGGCGCCAATCGGCTGGAACGACCCGGTTTATCCAGACCGGCACTGGCCGCACGATCCATATCCTTTTGATCCGGCCCGTTATCGGGCGCCAAGACATATAATGCTTGGTATTTCATTGGAATTTTAATGGAGCAAAAACAGAAATGATCAGGTTAATGATGAACAAATTTTATTTTTTAACGGGAATTTTTTTAGGAATGCTCAGTTTTGCGCCTCTTTACGCTCAGTTGTTTCCGGACCTGGGCGGGCAACGTCGGGGGACTTCGACGGCTCAGTTTTTGAAAATTGGCCAGGGTTCAAGGGCGCTGGGCATGGGCGAGTCTTTTGTGGCTATTGCCAACGATGCCGAAGCGCTGTACTGGAATCCGGCAGGTTTGAATAACTTTGAACAAAACTCGGCCATTTTCTCTCACACCCAATGGCTGGTGGAAGTGCAGTTGGAATTCGCCGGTTTTATTTACCATTTAAATCCCACCAACTCGTTAGGAGTGGCTGTTACTTACCTGCACACCGATGAAATGAAGGAGACCACTGAATTTCAACCGCTGGGCACAGGACGCTATTTTAGCTACAGCGATTTTTTATTGAGTTTAACTTATGCCCGTCGCATGACCGATAAATTCAGCTTTGGTCTGTCTGCCAAATGGATGCAGGAAAACATTGCCGAATTGACCATGCAATCTTTGCTGTTCGATTTGGGCATTTATTACAATACCGGCTGGAAGACCACACGCTTTGGCGTAGTTATTTCTAATTTTGGCAATGAAATGGCGCCCAGCGGTACGCTGCGCTATCGCAATCTGGAAAATGAAGAGGTGAAGGTAAATTCATTCCAGTCTTTCCCGCCTCCGATTGTTTTCCGCATTGGTCTGGCTGCCGATTTTATTTCTAATGAAAGGCATTTACTTACCGGTTCAGTACAGCTCAATCACCCCAATGACAATAAGGAAAACCTTAACTTTGGCCTGGAATACGGCTGGCAAAAAATGGTTTTTCTTCGGGCAGGTTTAAAAACGGCCCAGGTAGAAGAAGACCTTTCTTTTGGGCTGGGCTTACAACACTCTTTTGCCGGGTTTACTTTTAAACTGGATTATGCCTACACTAATTTTGGCCGGCTGGGTTACGTAAATCGTTTTACTGCAAAAATTGAATTTTGAGGTGAAAAAAGATGATAAAATTGAGCAAACTTTTTTTCCTGTGTTTTACAGTTTTCGCGCTATTTCAATGTAAACACGAAACACTTTCTTTGCCCAACATCCCGCCCGATGAGCCTAAAATTGTGGGGAATGAGTATATTCAGCTCAATACCAAATTCGACAAAGAAAGTGGCTACAATTTTAAAGCGCCGGGCGACATCTACATTGGCGCAGACAACTTTTTGTACCTGGCCGATACCGGTAACGACCGCATCGTAATGATGGACTTAGGCGGTGGCATTATGGGCTACTCCAAACCTATTCCCCATCCTGAGGCCATTACGCAGAACGACAGCCTGGCTTTGCTCATCGTCAATAAGACGAATCGAATTTACAAAATCGATCTGGTTAAGCATCAGCACCAAATTAATCAAGCAACGGTTGAAGTTGTGTTTGAGATGTCCTCTGAGCCTACCAGGCAGTTTACCGGCATTAGCGTACACAATGGCTTTGAATATTACGTAACAGTCGTTGATTCCACTGTTTCACCTGTTCTAAGCCAGATCTACGATTTTTACGGCAATAATGTCTGGAAAGGCCCGCTGCCCCTGTACAGCAACGGTAGCGGTCTGTTTTCGGCTTTAATTCCCACCGGCATCACTTCTTTGCGGGAACAATACTTAGACATTTCTTCAAAAGAAAACACACTCGGCTTCATCTTCTGCCAGAGCGGCTCCTACCCGCCGGCCAATCTGTTTAATTATTACAAAGTTCAATACATCACCACCACGCTTTTTGAAGGCCAGGAGGTTCTTACGCCTAAAACCGATCTTTCCGGTACACCGGAAGAAAATTACCTCTATTATTTTAATAAATTTTACCTGCCGGAAGATGTGGCTCTGGATTATTCGGGCAATATTTTTGTAGTGGATGCCGGATCACCGGATGGCGAGCACCTGCCCGGTTTTTACCGCTTTGGTCCTACCGGCCAGCAGCAACAGGCGGTTGTTGGTTATGGCAGCGGCGATTACCAATTTAAAACACCAAAGGGTATTGCCGTGACGCGCAATTCGGATAATCAAACTGTTTACGTCTCTGACACGGGCAATAATCGGATTTTACAATTCAAATTGTCCAGGGATTTGTAAAAAAGTTGAAGGTTGAAGAGTATAAGGGTTAAGGGTAAGGGCTGTGCAGCTTTGGAAGGTATCGATTTAGTTAAATAGTTAAATAGGTGTTATGTTT
>Ga0190359_1002554_pt1 | contig 10779 bp, 8 predicted proteins | sample 48721823_MG_FD_161269 | JGI IMG/M metagenome (GOLD analysis project Ga0190359, IMG submission 161269) | Hydrothermal vent microbial mat bacterial communities from Southern Trench, Guaymas Basin, Mexico - 4872-18-2-3_MG | ecosystem: Environmental > Aquatic > Marine > Hydrothermal vents > Microbial...
CACAAACTGCCCCGGTGTAAATCCCTCAACGCTCGCGAGCACCCTGACATTCTGATCAAGGAGCCCCCCACCGGCAAGCACCTCGCGCACCCGCTCCACATCCGTGGTGCGGAGCGCTACGACAGTCTTACCGTACAGGCCCGGGTAGCGTCCCGCATGTTGCCGCGCCCGAAAGAGACTCTCACGCGCACTGTACAAGACCGATACAAGTTCAGGCCAGGCTGCGATCAGGCCCCGCATCACCATGGCGTTGAGCCAGGCTGTCCGAGCGCGCGCGATCAAAGGAGGAAGCCAGAAGACAAAATAAAGGGGCTGCACGCGACGTTTCACTTCGACTACACGCGCCAGTTGCTCAAGATAGCCTGTGAGAGGACGCTGCATCGTGTGATGCGTCAGCCGGTCACGCTCATCCCGCTCAATACATGCCCCGCAGCCCAGACAGTGGGCCGCCTCCCCCAAAGATGTCTTATCTCCCACTTCCCCCAGACAATAACCAGGGTCCTCCCCAGCCTTCGCCCGCTGATATTGAGTGTAGAGAAAACGAGAGGGTACATGGCTCACCTTTGAGGCCAGAGGTGGCTCCCAATCTGATCCTTTCTCGTCAAGCAGATCAGATGTCCAATACCCATGCGCAACCAACCACGCGTGCAGTCGTTCCCAGGTCCCTGGTGTGAGCGCTCGATCATAGCAACAGCCCTCGGAAGCCAACTCTTTCAGAGCCTCGATGAGCCAATGTCCCCCAATCGCCAAGACCTGTGTCACTGCATAGGCCTCCCAGGGCATGGCCAGGCGGAACTCAAACCCATGAGTCTCACACGACGACTTTACCGCTCCCACCAGAGGGTGCCACAGCCGCTCCTCAAGCATAAGCCTGTCATACTGGAGGGGTGTGAACGGCATGCGAATCAACAGCCCAAAACTGAAGATTACACGAGGCGCCCCACCTTGCGTCCGTCGTTGAGCCTTGAGCCACCCTACAAAGCGATGGAACTCGGCCAAGTCCTCTCCAGTCTCATGTCCGGTCAGAATGAAGAATAGCTTCAGTTCACGCACGCTGCCCCGTAACAGGCGAGCGATGACAGACTCAATCTCGCCCTCAGTGAGGCTCTTGTGGAGGAAAGCTCGCATGCGCTGGCTGATACCCTCGAGCCCCAGCGTGAAGCTCCGCTTCTCGGCCGTGATCTCCGCATCCAGGAGACGAGGAAAGGCCGCCAAAATATCCACCCGCTGACTCGTCAGCCCAACCCGATCGAAGTAACGGTGGAGTCCCAGAAGCATCGAGTAGATTGGTGCATAGGTGTTGAAGTTGAAACTGTAGACATCGACCGCTTCCACACCATGCTGACGCTTCAACGTCTTTGCCACAGCAAGGACGTCAGTCAGAGGAACCTCTCGATACGGTTTCCGATCGTACCCCTCAAAGCAAAAAGAACAGAAAGCCGGACAGCCAAAGGTGATCTGCAGGCGCGCTGTGGATGCCTCGTCGCTATTGAGATCAGGGTAGTCCACGATGAGATCTCTCGCATCCGGATCGCGACATACAGCCTTGACCAGGCTCTGCGGAACGTCGAGGTTGGCAAGCCACATCGAAGGCACAGCCTGTGCGGCGGTCCGTAAGCGAGCGGCTTTGGGTAGCTCACTATGACGATAGAAGGTGCGGAGGAACCGCTCCACCTCTCGTTCACCTTCGCCGAAAAAGAGAGCATCGACGAAACTGTCGCCATCGGGCGAGACCACGGCCTGACAGGCCATGGCATTTGAGCCACCAAGTACCATTGGGGGCCACGCCTCTCCCCTTTGACTCGCCAGGAGTGGCATGCCCGAGTGGAGCATCAAGTACGGGAGGTTGAGAAGTTCAAGTGTATAGCTGTTAGAGATCAACACCAGGTCAAAATCGGCCACATCATGCCAGGACTGCGTGCCTATCAGCAGTGGGATCCCATCACGTAGCCATCGCTCCCTGTCATGCGATGCAGGGAAAAAGGCTATATCGATGTAAGCGTCCGCGATGGCACGGCGTACAGCCTGAAACAGAAAGAGGTGTGGCGTAGATCGCACCACATCACGGAAGGGAGAGAGCCGGACGATCAAGACACGCAGAGAGGCCTCATGGAACCCAGGGTTCCCGAATGTTGGGTTGGGACGAGGCCACAACGCATCCACTTCCTGAAAACTGGACCAGTGCTCCCAAAAGTAAACTTCATGCGTGGCCATAGTCAATCCATTGTATCACACCCCTCAGACCTTATTATAGAGGCGGTGGTAAGACCTAAAGCTTCCCGAGGCGCCCGGCTTCATCGTAGGCCCCTCCTCTCCCGTCCGGTTCTGATGGGAAAAGGAATCTTTCCCTGCCAAGGACCAACTCGGTTGATCACGCCTGGTAAGCAACGATGTAGAAGTCAAAGATAATGAAATGAATCCCCACTGGGATGAATTAGGGCATTAACAGCCTTACCAGCTCCTCCTGTGGACTTAGCTCGGTGCCAGTGTTGGTGGCGCCACCCTGACTATCCCCACCCACTAACCTCGATGTCCATGACTTGGCAAGGCCCATCAACACGTTCACGACCAACCTAAACCCGTAACCGCAGCAGCGGCTCGTCGGAGCTGTGGGCCAACTGTGATCCTGGATCGTAGGGAGCCTACACTGAGTGAAAGGAAAGTCAATGAGGCCACGACACGGTTTCCGCCAAGACACGATCAGAGAGGGGCTTGCAAAAGGTGGCAATCTGTACTAAAATATAAATAGTCATTTGACAAAAGCCTAGGGGGATGCCATCGAAAGGGGGAGCCATGAGCTGGTCTGCCGTCGCTCAGGCCAGCCTTGACCTTTATCATCTGCAGCTTGAGCTGCAACGGATTGATCTACGCCTCAAACGGGCCATCGGTCTCTGGCAGATGGCCGGGCAGGACCCAGGCGATGCCTTCAGAGGTCTCTACGTCTCCGATGAACAGGCCCATGACCTGCTAAATCGACCGATTGGCATCAACTGGGGTCATACAGCGACGCTCCCGCCAGAGCTGACGCAGCAACTAAACGCTCAGATCCAGCGCATACAGAAGGAACTTGCCGTCGTCCGCGCTGATGCCCAGGCCCAAGGCCACGTTCTCCCCCTCGATAGGATCTGTACGATTTTCGGCCTGAGTCAATTCGAGCTTGATGTGCTTCTGTTGGCCGTGGCATCTTCCATTGACCTGCGTTATGAGAAGATCTTTGGGTACCTCCAGGATGATGTAACCAAGAAGGCACCTACGGTCAACCTCGCCCTGGACCTTTTTGCCAATTCTGGGATCGCGCGGCTGACAATGCTGGCACACTTTCGACCGCCTGCTCCCCTGGTCCAATATCGGCTCGTTGAGATCCGCCCGCCACAGGACACTCCCCACGCACCGCTGTTGGCTCACATCTTGCACGTTGATACGGGCATACTGACATGGCTACTGGGCCATTACCAGCCAGAGCCCTCGCTGGCTCCTTTCATCGAAAGAGTCGATGCACCGCCCGACCTCGCGGAGGGCCTCCATCAAGGAATGCCCGCACATTGGGATCGTAGAGGCCTTGCCCCCATCTATGCGCTGCATGGACCTGACGAAGGGCAGCAACGTGCGGCCGCGGCCTCGATGGCTCAAGCCATGGGTAAATCCCTGCTGATCCTCAATCTCCCTGCACTGGTGGAAGCCGACCATCCCTCTCCGGACGTTGCCCTTCGCCTGCTCTTGCGCGACGCCTTACTGATCGAGGCCCTCCCCATGGTCAGTGGTTGGGCTGCTTGCCTGCATGAGGACACACCACACCCACCATGGCTTGCCCTGGTGCTCAATCATCCGGAGCCGGTTGTCCTGACCAGCAAAGTGCCGTGGCAACCCCGCGGTCTTCAACGGCGACGACCCGTCCTGCAGACCGAGTTCCCAATACCATCCTACGCTCGGCGGCGCATCCTGTGGAGCCATTTCCTGGGCCCAGAGCCCGACATCGACCCGGCGGATATCGACGCGGTCGCAGGGCAGTTCGAGTTAACCAGCGACCAGATCCGAGATGCTGTCAGCACCACCAGGGACATGGCCTTCCAGCAGAATACCGGGCTGACGCGGGCCTTGCTCTTTGCAGGCGCCCGCGCCTGCTCCAACACCCGCTTGGCACGCCTGGCTCACAAAATCACACCCCGATATGGATGGGACGACATCATCTTGCCCGAGGATCAACGCAGTCAACTGCGGGAGATCATCAATACAGTACGGGGACGCCCGCGGGTGCTCGATGAGTGGGGCGTGGCGCAGAAGCTCGCATCCAGTCGTGGCGTCACAGTATTATTCGCCGGGCCCCCAGGCACCGGTAAGACCATGGCTGCGGAGATCATTGCAGGGGAACTTGAGTTGGATCTATATCGAATTGACCTGTCCACCATCGTGAGCAAATACATCGGCGAGACGGAGAAAAACATAGAACGTGTCTTCGCGGAGGCCGAGCAGAGCAACGCGATTCTCTTCTTCGACGAGGCGGATGCACTTTTCGGAAAGCGGTCTGAGGTGCGGGATTCCCACGATCGCTACGCCAACATCGAGATTAGCTACCTGCTGCAACGTATGGAGGCCTACGACGGCGTGACCATTCTGGCGACCAATTTGCGTGGCAACCTGGACGAGGCCTTCACCCGGCGATTGCAGTTTGCTGTCAGCTTCCCCTTCCCAGAAGTGGAAGACCGACTGCGCATCTGGAAGGCACTCTTTCCCTCGACTGTGCCACGGGATCCAGATATTGACTTCGAATACTTGGCCGAGCGCTTCCGGCTTGCAGGCGGCAATATTCGGAATATTATTATAACCGCAGCGTACTTAGCCGCCTCCGATAGTGGTCAGGTAACCATGACGCACCTGCTTCACAGCACGCGCCGTGAGCTTCAGAAGATGGGACGTTTGGTCACTGAGGAGGATCTCTCGCCACCATCCGCCACATAGATGCACGTTAAGTACATCCTGGAGATCACCTCGTAATCTGGAAAGGAGGGCAGATGAGCGATCGACAAAGACAAACAGATGAGAAGCGTCAGTTGGTCCGGAACCGACCAGGAGCCGGACCTCAGTGGGTGGGGACACGCCGAGCACCACTCCACCCTATCCATCGGTTGCAACGACAGGTCGGCAACGCCCGTGTCCAACGGATGTTGAGCAATGAGAACGAAGATGAGGGGCTATGGGCACACCCAGAGGTCGGCCTCGCAGGCGGTCCTATCAGCAATCAACTGGCCAACCGTATCTATGGGAAGCTGAGACATGGCGCGCCATTGGAACCCGCCCGCAGGCGTGAGCTCGAAACAGAGTTCGGTATATCGTTGGAAGACGTACGGATACACACCGACGAGGAAGCTGACTTCCTCAGTCGACAGATCAGCGCCCGCGCTTTCACCTTGGGGCAGGACATCTTCTTCAGCAGCACGGCGAATGCGCAAGATGAGCGCGTGCTGCGCCACGAAATCGCGCACGTGGTTCAGCAGCAGGCCATGACACCAGCTTCGGCGCTGACCGTGGGCCCAGCACATGATCACTTCGAGGAGCAGGCACACCAGGCTGAATCGGCATCGTCGGAGCGCGCAACAGTCTCTCCCCAGCCCGCGACCCTCCAAAGGTTTTCCTGGGAGGATGCATACAATCTTTACTCCAACGCCACGGGCGCACTGGGGGCGGGCGCGGGCCTGATCGCCGAGGCAGCAGGAGGAACTGGTCGTGCTGCAGGCCTGAGCTCAGCACTGGGACCCGTCGGTCTGCTCACCGGTGCGGTTGGTTTCGGGCAGTCAATGGACCAGATGCTCAACGCACCCAATCGGGCAGATCAAGCTGTGGGAGGCTTCGAGTCTCTTGTCAATGCAGCAGGAGCATTCTCCGGCGGGGTCGGTACCGCATCGCTTCTGGGGTTAGGCACTACCTCCTTGAACCCGGCAGGCGCGGTAGCTGGCTCATTCGCAGGTGGCTATGCTGCCGGTCGTCTACTCGATGAAGGCGTGGGCTGGCTTGGGAGAAAAGTCACGGGCAATGAGAACGAAGACTACACGCTATCAGGCATGCTAGCCGGCGGCATGTTGCGGGCCGACAGAGCAATCTCCAGCCTGTGGAGAGATGAAAGCAAACCTGCCTATACGCAGACCATTGGATGGAAGTTGGCAGATCTCTTAGGCATCTAACTCTACAAGACCCATCAGACAGACGCAAGGGGGCCCATGATCGCGGACCTGGATGAGACGTTACGTCAGCTCCTGATCGCCGAACTTCCCATCCACAATGGCGAGATCGACATCAGCTTCGATCAACCCAGACGGGATTGGAGCACGCGCATCGCCAAACCGACGATTAACCTCTTTCTCTACGACGTGCGGGAGAACAACGTCCTGCGACGGCACCAGTGGGAGCGTCTGGAGGACGCCGTGAGCAATGGCGATCGGCTCGCACGATTGAAACGGTCTCCGATGCGCGTCGATTGCTCCTACATGATGACCGCCTGGGCGGCGGACCCGGCGGACGAACACCGCTTGCTGACTCAAGCCATGCTCGTGCTGTTCCGCTTCCCTGTCATCCCCAAGTCGCGGCTCATCGGAAGCCTCCAGAATCCCCCCTATGACATCCAGGCCCGCGTCGCCCGTCACGACGTGCTGACAGATCCCTCGGACCTGTGGAATGTACTGGACAACGAGATCAGACCGAGCGTTTCCTACGTGGTCACGCTGGCCCTGAGCCCCTGGCAGGAGATCACCGGCCCACTGGTGAGGACCCGCATCCTCCGCCTGGGAGAGGCACAGCATTTACCAGAGGAACAGATGCTGTTGCCCGACGAGAGTCGCCCCGATCTGGTCCTGATCGCTGGTGTGGTACGGGAGAAAGCGACTGGCAATCCAGCATCCGGCATTCCGGTCGCATTGAAAGGGACAGGGTATGTTGCGACCACCGACGAATCCGGTCGGTTCACACTGGGGAGTATCGCACCGGGCACCTATACTCTGGTGACTTGGCCTCGCTCTGGGCCACTCCACGAACGACAGGTCACCATTCCTTCCGAATCATATGACCTGGAGGTGTAAATGGCGCAAGATATGACAAAGAGGTAGACAGAAACTGCCGCGGAAGATGAAGACCGCCCCAGTCGGGTATCCTTCGGGTGCCATCAAGTCCCAGTCTCTTCAGGGTGGCGGCAACGGACATGTCACACACGGTTGCAATAGCGAGAAAGGAGTGGAACGGCAATGCCTGAGTACAAGTCACCTGGCGTATACATTGAGGAGGTCCAGCGCGGCACACGTCCCATCGAGGCCGTGGGAACATCCATGGCAGCCTTCGTGGGTGTCACAGCGGAGGCCAGCATCAAGCGCATTGACCCCCGGACCGGAGACCGCGTCCCCGTCGAGTCGGTTGTCAACAAACCCACACTGGTCAGCAACTGGACACAGTTCACCAACATCTTCGGCGACTTCGTCGCAGGGGCTTATCTACCTGATGCGGTGTACGGCTACTTCGCCAATGGTGGTGGGCCATGTTATGTCGTCAGCTTGCGCGCGCTCAAGGAGAGCACAGAGGGAATCGCTCCTGCCTCTGTGACCATCCCGACCAAAGGACGGGGCAATAGCTTCAAGGTCACCGCCAAGACGCCGGGTCCTTCTGATCTGACCGTCACCATCAAAGCGGGTGAAGAGGGCACCTTCTCCATGAGCGTAGGAGGCGAGACCAAGAGCGGCTTGACGATGAAGAAGGGGGAGAAAGGATATATCGGAGACGTAGAGTTCGAAGCTGTCACGATATCGAATGTCGGGTCAGCGACTGCGGTCCCCGAGGAGGGCACATACGCCCTGAAAGGTGGCGGTATACCTCCGTTGACCGCGGCTGATTTCATCGGCGACGTCGCAGAGCGGACTGGCATCAGTGGACTGGAGGCTATCGATGAGATTCGTCTGCTGGTAGCACCTGATGTGATGGCAGGCTACGATGGCAGTGACGAAACCAAAGAACGTGTCAAGATGATCCAGGAGGCTATGGTCGCGCACTGCGAATCCATGAAGTATCGTTTCGCTATCCTGGACGCGCCGCCGGGGCTAAATGCCCAGCAGGCACAGGAATGGCGCAACTATCTCAACCTCGACACGTCCTATGCAGCGCTTTACTATCCATGGATCAGAGTAGCGGACCTCAGTGGTGGTGGGAGCACCAGTAAGTTGATCCCGCCCAGTGGGCATGTCGCGGGCGTCTACAACCGCACTGACGCCGAGCGAGGTGTGCACAAGGCACCTGCCAATGAGGTCGTGCGTGGTGCGATCGACCTCGAGCTGCGTCTGAGCAAGCAGGAGCAGGACACACTCAACCCTATCGGGGTCAACTGCATCCGCACTTTCCCAGGCCGGGGTATCCGTGTTTGGGGTGGGCGCACGCTCAGCAGTGATGGCGCCTGGCGGTACATCAATGTGCGCCGCCTTTTCATCATGGCCGAGGCCTCGCTGGACGCCGGCCTGCAATGGGTAGTCTTTGAGCCCAACGACCGCATGCTATGGGCACGGGTCCGCCGCGATGTGACGTCCTTCCTCCGCACGCTCTGGCTGGGAGGAGCCCTCTTTGGTAGCACCCCTGAAGAGGCATTCTACGTCAAGTGCGACGAAGAGCTCAACCCACCTGAGATCAGGGATCTAGGCCAATTGATCATCGAGGTTGGTATGGCCCCTGTCAAGCCAGCAGAGTTCGTCATCTTCCGCATCAGTCAATGGGCCGGGGCCAACGCCGAGGCATGATGCACTACGCGCGTAGCGGATTCCAGGTGTGGGACGCGTACGCATCTACGACTTATGACAGAACTCTGACACACTACCGATGAAAGGAGACAGCAATGGCTGACCGTGAAGATCCCCTTGTAGGTTTTCACTTTGCCGTGGAGATACAAGGCGTCGTCAAAGGGTATTTCACAGAATGCTCAGGACTGGGCTCAGAACATCAAGTCATCGAGCACAATGTGGTCACCGAAAATGGGCAGGAGGTGGTGATCAAAGTTCCAGGACGCCTGAAGTGGGAAAACATCGTCCTGAAACGCGGTATCACCAGCAACATGGACATCTGGGACTGGCGGAAGATGGTGGAGGACGGGCGTGTCGAGGAGGCCCGCCACGACGGTTCGGTCACCATGTTTGACTCGGAGCTCAATCCCGTCGCACGCTGGGAATTCAAGAGAGGATGGCCTGTCAAGGTCACAGGACCCCAACCCAAGGCGGATAGCAACGAGATCGGCATCGAGGAGCTTACCATAGCTCACGAGTATATAACCCGCGTGAAGATCTAGCAGGGAGAGCTTTCGAAACCTTCCTCATTGCGCGGTAGAGTGCGCGAGCCATTGTGACCTTTACGGTGGCACCAGTCAGGTCTCACCGAGCGTCGCCCCGTCAGGGAGTACTCGTAGTATGTCCCTGGCGGGGGCTCGAGCCCAAGGTCGGCTCTCACATCAGGAGTCCAGGCTATGGAACTAGCAACCGAGGTCGAGTTCATGCTACCGCGGGGTTACACCGATGACAAAGGACAACTGCACCGCCGCGGCCGCATGAGAATGGCCACGGCGAAGGACGAAATCGTCTCCGTAAGTCATCCCTGGGTCCAGGAGAACGAGGTCTATCTCCCTATCGTGCTGTTGAGTCAAGTCGTCGTCCAACTTGGCACACTCGCGGCCGTGACACCAGAGGTGATCGAAGGCCTCTTTGCAGTGGACCTGGCTTATCTCGAGGACCTATACATGAGGCTCAATAGCTACCAGGGCATGGACGTTCAGGCTCGCTGCCCCTACTGTAACCGTGAGCTTCACCTACGCCTAGCCCCTGCGAACCCTAGGGTCCAGGGCTGAACACAAGGAGGACAGGGCCATGCCATCGATATCGTCAGCACCTAGCTCTTCTAGGCCAAAGCGCACGATGCGTAAGCGCGGATCAGAGGCTATCACTGAGGATCTGGTCCAGAAGGTGACAGAGCGCGTATACCGTATGTTGCTCGAGGACCTGATGATCGAACTCGAACGGCGTCGCCCCTCTTCCCTTGGCTTCCACGGTACTGAGAGATGGTAGCGCCCAGCGAACAGATGCGCGGCACGGCAAACCCGGCGTTCCGGTTCCTTGTCGCGGTTGGGGGCGAGAACCAAGCAGCGTTCACGGAGTGTACGCTGCCCACGGTTGAGTGGGATATCCAGCCAGTCAAAGAGGGTGGGCTGAACACCTACGTGCATCAATTGCCTGGTCAGCGAAAGCCAGCCAGGGTGAGCTTGAAGAACGGCGTGGGCAGGACCCCCTTGCTCGACTGGTATCTGGAATGCATGGAGGGGCCTCCAACGCGTAAGGACATCACCATCACCCTTCTCGACATAGCACGCGAGCCCGTGATAATCTGGCACATCAAGGACGCATTCCCGGTGAAGTGGAATGGCCCTCAACTCCAATCTGATGCCAGGACCATCGCCATCCAGACACTTGAGCTCGCCTGCGGTGAGGTCACGGCGTCATACGAGTGAGAACACTGAGCATGACATTCCATACAGGTGTTGGATGGAGTAACCCGCTTGTGCAGCGGGTTATGCGCCACTACAGTGTTTCGGTCCTGTACCGTCGGGCGTCGCCCACGACGTTCCAGAGTGCGGCGCGGGAGTCTTCTCTGTCTCCGGCACCTCTACCAGACGATGAGCCAATCGTGGCGGCCTACCTTGTGGCTCCGGACACCCAGACGCCGTTGGAAGTACCACCAGCGGTACACTCAGTCCCACCCTCCACACGTACGGCAGCG
>Ga0190359_1002555_pt1 | contig 10777 bp, 11 predicted proteins | sample 48721823_MG_FD_161269 | JGI IMG/M metagenome (GOLD analysis project Ga0190359, IMG submission 161269) | Hydrothermal vent microbial mat bacterial communities from Southern Trench, Guaymas Basin, Mexico - 4872-18-2-3_MG | ecosystem: Environmental > Aquatic > Marine > Hydrothermal vents >...
TACCTTATCAACAGTAACAACAGCATTACTTGTTATCCTTGGTTTTGTTTTTCATAGAAAAGTTTATATCGATGTTGCACTGGTGTATGCGCTGTTGACATTTATTGGTTCTGTTGCCATCGCACGATTTCTCGAAAGAGGTGTTTAAATGTATACTTTAGGTATTGTTTTAACGGGGATTGGTGTAGCATTTCTATTTCTCGGAAGCTTTGGAATATTGAGGCTTCCAGACGTCTACAACAGATTGCAGGCAGGTACAAAATGTACAACATTTGGTGCATTCTTCTCAATAGTAGGAATTGGAGTAATTGAGCCAGCATGGTTCTGGAAATGCCTTGCAATCTCACTTTTTATTCTGATAACCAATCCAATTTCCAATCATGCTCTTGGTCGTGCTTCCAGAAGAATTGGAGTTCCCTTATGCAAGCAGAGCGTTGTAGATAAAAGTACAGACTTTGAAGAATACAGGATAAAACAATGATTGCTGTAACCAGTTTAGTGGTACTTATGTTTGTTGCTGCAATCCTTGCAGCAGCTTTCAAAGACCTTTTAAATGCCGTAATAGCTTCCTCCGTTGTAAGCCTGATAACGGCCATTCTTTTTTACCTTTTACAGGCACCTGACGTTGCAATGGCCGAGGCTTCAATAGGAACGGCTCTGGTGATTGTTATCTTTATAATTGCTATCAAAAAAACCAGGCGGTATGAGGATTAGTTCTATTATAGAGCTAAGCAATTCTTAGATAATAAGGGTGTGAATGAAAATGCGAAAGATAATAGGCTTAATACTGATGTTGGTAATAATACTTGCTGTTGCAGCTACTTTAGTAAAAATACCATTTGGTGCTCCAAAAACAAAGGTCGGTAGTTACTACATAGAAAATGGAACAAGACAAACCGGAGCAGCTAATATAGTTACCTCTGTTGTTCTAAATTATCGTGGATTTGATACCCTTGGTGAAGTCACTGTGCTTTTTATAGCAGCCTTAGGATTGGGTGCCATTACATTTACCTTCAATAAAAGAGATCGGAAAGGCAGTTTAACTCCCTCAAGCCTTGTATTAAAAACAGGCTGTAAGTTTTTATTCCCCCTCATCCTTCTATTTGGTACTTACATTTTTATCCATGGCCATCTGACACCTGGTGGGGGGTTTCAGGGTGGTGCAATTATAGCTTCAGCTTACGTGTTAATATACCTAAGCTGTCGTGAGAAAGAAGTTAAAAGAAACAGACTGATTACGATTGAGTCCATTGGTGGGTTGATATTCGTGGGCATTGGCATAATGGGACTTCTTTTCGGTGGTTATTTTCTATTCAATTTTCTACCAAAAGGAGTTTTAAACACACTGTTTAGCGCTGGAATTATTCCGGTACTATATGTAGCAATAGGGTTTAAAGTTGGATCAGAACTAGCAGGGATTATCGTTGATTTTATTACATCATAGATATTTAAGTTATAGAGTATTTGAAATAATAAAATATTTAAGCTGGAGTGAAAAATGGGATTTCTAAACAGCTATATATACTATATTGCATCCTTTGGACTGATATTTATAGGGCTGTATATACTTGTTGCTAAAAGTAATCTTATAAAAATGATCATTGGATTAAACATAGCTGATTCAGGAGTGAACCTGTTTTTAATTTCCATTGGTTATATAAAAAGAGGAACAGCACCGATATTCTCAAGACCTAACCTTAATCCTAAACTAATGGTTGATCCTGTTCCTCAGGCTCTTGTTTTAACTGCAATCGTCATAGGCGTTGCAGTTTTAGCGCTTGCTCTATCCTTTGCTGTTAGATTGTTTCAACACTATGACACCCTTGATATGAGAAAGATAAAAGAACAGCGCTGGTAATATCAGGTACTATAGAAAGAAACTAACATTAAATATGGAGATTGGAAATGCCAGATCCCGTGTTACTCATAGCGATTCCCTTAGGGTTTGCCTTTTTAATACCTTTGCTCGGCTTTATTTCACGTAAAATAGAAAAGTTTGTTCCCCCCGTAGCAATGGCTGTAAATATTTTGCTTTCAATAAAGTTAATACCCTATGTTATGAAAAAACCAATAGTAAGCTCCTTAGGTGGCTTTTTGCACCCCTTTAGCATTAATTTATATGCAGGACCTGTGGGTTTATTCTTTTCCCTTTTAATATCCTTTGTTGGATTCCTTGTTTCACTTTATGCCATTAGCTATATTAAAGAGGGAGCTACCCAGAAGTATCATATGCTGTTTCTCCTTCTTCTAACCGGTGCAAATGGTGCTGCTCTAACTGCAGATATTTTTAACCTTTTTGTATTCAGCGAGATTCTATGTATCTCTTCCTACGCATTGGTTGCCTACACAGGAAGCAAGGCCGGTGTAGAATCTGCCACAAAATACCTTATTCAGGGCTCAATAGGGTCTGCCTTTTTCCTGATAGCCATTGGTCTAATTTATGGACAATTTGGAACTCTAAATATGGCGGAAATTGCCCAACATATACATAGTGTAAAACCAATTAATATTTATCTTCCGATCGCAATGATAATCTCGGGGATTGGTGTCGAAGCTGCAATTTTTCCTATAAATGCATGGCTACCCGATGCGCACTCTTCGGCTCCATCAACAATAAGTGCTGTACTCTCAGGAATAGCAATAAAAATAGGATTATACGTAATCCTTCGTTTTGTTTTTACAATCTTTGGTGCTACAAATCTACTTCTAATATTAATCATTACTGCAATAGCAACGGTTCTCGTTGGAGAATTCTCAGCATTCAGTCAAAACAATATCAAGCGCATGCTTGCATACTCAAGCACTGGCCAGATTGGCCTTATTCTATTTGCAGTCTCTCTTGGAACATCGCAGGGTATCTCTGCTGGTTTCTTTCAGTTAATTACCCACACACTAAGCAAATCAATTCTCTTTCTATCTTCCGGTTATATGATAGTTAAGGCTGGATCTATGGATATGGAAAATATGATTGGAATGGGTAAAAGAATGCCTGTTTCGTCATTATCCTTTACAATTGGAGCATTCTCACTTGTTGGGCTCCCACCTTTTATAGGATTCCCCAGCAAGTTTTTAATAGTTAAAGCTGCTATAGCAAAAGGGGATGTACTTTCAATTGTATTGATAATTCTGGTGCTTCTTGGAACTGTTATCGAAGCTGCCTATTTTTTCAGAGCCGTTCAAACCCTTTACTTTAAAGGTGATAGCAGTTCAATTCAAAGGGATGAAGCACCGGCAATAGCATTAATACCTCTCCTGCTCCTTATTGTAAGCATCATTGGTATAGGTGTATATCCTCATTTTCTAACAGGATTTTTGAATAAAGTATCATCAGAGCTGTTAAATAGAATCGCTTTTATTAGGGGTATATTAGGATGAATACAGAAACCTTACTTAAATCCATATTGATTGTATCATTTGGAGGAGCATTCTTAACCTATATTCTGGGAAAGATATCGAGAGTCCTCAGGGAAATCTTTGCTGTCCTGACAGGGATCTTTGTGGTTGTATTTTCACTGATGCTCTATGGTAAAACAGGGACCTTCATCTATGCCAAAAACTTTTTGGGCTTCTCCCTGTTGGTAAGCATTAATAACCTGTCCTGGTTATTTCTGATAACCCTCTCAGTTATCAGCTTCCTCTCCGTGGTTTTCTCATTAACCTATATCAGGGGGCATGAGCGAACAGACTTTTACTATCTAATGCTTCTTTTAGTAAATGCAGGCATGGCTGGTGTTGTTCTATCTGCAGATTTAATATCCTTCTATATATTCTGGGAGATAATGTCCTGGTCCACTTTTCTTCTGATAAGCTATAATCGCGGAGCTGCTCTTTCAGCCGGAATGAAATATATCATTATGTCAGTAGTAGGATCAGCCGCTATGATGATCGGCATCATATCGATCTATACCACCTATGGAACACTAATTATTTCAGAGATTTCAAGCCAAAGGCTCTCTCTTCCCCCAGGTTATATTTTATTCTTATTTATCCTCTTTTCTATAGCTTTTGGAATAAAAAATGCTTTCTGGCCTTTTCATATCTGGCTTCCTCCTGCGCATTCAGAGGCACCATCTCCATTCTCTGCAGTGCTTTCCGGAATACTGATTAAAATGGGGACATACGGTTTTTTACTGATCATGTATGTAATATTCGGCATGAAGGTTTTCCTGGAATTAGGTTCATCCTTTTTCAGTTTTCACAATATTCTTTGTTGGCTTGGTGCTATTACAGTGGTGATCCCTACATTTACAGCTTTACTTCAATACGATGCTAAAAGGCTTTTAGCATGGCATTCAATTGGACAAATAGGATATATAATCATCGGTATTTCATTTGGAACAAGTCTCAGTGTGGCCGGCGGTATTTTCCATTTTATTAATCATGCAACATTTAAGGCGCTGCTATTCTTAACTGTAGGAGCAGTTGAATACCGAACTGGTGGAGTTCGAGACTTAAATTCATTGGGTGGATTAATAAAGAAAATGCCCATCACTTTCATTGGAGCATTAATTGGTGCTCTGGGAATAATAGGTGTTCCTCTAACTAATGGTTTTGTTTCAAAGTGGATAATCTATAAGGCTTTAATATTAGAGGGGAATTCCTTCTTGGCTTTCGCAGCATTAATAGGTACATGGGGGACTCTCCTTTCATTTTATAAATTTCTCCATAACATCTTCTTAGGACAACTATCTGAAAAGTATAAGAATATAAAAAAAGCACCTTTCTGTATGCAATTCCCGATTATTATCTATAGCCTTATTATTATTCTTTTTGGCATTCTGCCCGGTATAGTCCTCAAAGTCATCAATACAATCTTAATCTCTTTTGGTTTTGAATCGCTAAATGTAACCATATGGGGTATTGCCTCAGAGAGCGGCATCCTAAATACTATAAATATTTTTACAGCTATTGTTATAGTGGTTATAGCCGTCTGGATCATTTCCCGTCTGGGGGCAAAAACCCGGTTGGTAGCTCAAGATGATAACTATGCCGCAGGGTCCTACATACCTAAGGAAAAGTACAATTTCACAGCTGCTTTTTACAAACCCATGACAAGAATCATAGGTCCTGTTTTAAAAGACATAATTAATAATTTTTATCTGATTTTAGGCAGGGGAACATCTGCTGTTGGGAATGGAATTAGAAAGGTCTATACAGGCGACATTGGATACTATGTAATCTATATCATATTGTTTTTGGCAGTACTAATCTTAATAAAAGTAGGGTTTAAACTATGATAAATGTAACGATTGTTAAAGTGCTTGAGTTTATATTTTATCCTTTTATAGCATTTGTTATAGGCATAATCTTAATGGGTCTTTTCAGAAAAATCATGGCAAGAATACAGAGAAGGTATGGGCCTCCATTATTACAGCCACTAATTGATATTATCAGGTTTTTCTCCCAGCGAACTGTTTCACATGGGAAGATATTTTCATTTGGTGTTATTCTTGCTCTTGCAGGATCTTTAGTCGTTCTGCTTTTCATTCCTTTCGGAAAGATATGTCCACTATGCGGTAGCGGTGATCTTTTGCTTATACTCTACCTGATGCTCTTTACCCCCATTAGTATAGCGTTAAGCGGCGGTGAGGGTGCCAACCCAAACATTAGTATTGGAGTTTCAAGAAAGCTTATGCTTAGCCTTGGTTATGAAGTTCCCTTCCTTATGATTATTCTGTCGGTAATGAGTTTCTATAAAACCACATCCCTTGTTGAAATTATTAAGTACCAACAGAACTATCACTGGGCTATACTTAATTTTCCTCTTGTAATACCCGGGATTGCCTATATATTAATTTTGCCGGCAATGATGGGTGTAAGGCCCTTTGACGTTGCATCTGCTCCACAGGAAATAGCTTCAGGTCCTGTTGTTGAATATGGTGGGAAATTTCTGGGGTTAAATCATATTGAACATGCCATACATATGTTTATTGGAATCGCCCTATTTATCGATCTCTTTCTTGGAGGTGGTCCAAACATTGGATTCTTTCTAGTAGAGATGTTCATTGTATTTTTCATCGCAGTATTTATAAATGCAATGTTTCCAAGATATAGGGTGGATCAGGCCATCAAATACCTGTGGAGATGGCCATCTCTACTGGCTTTTATTGGTCTTGTTTTGGTAAGAATACCTGTAAAATTTTAAGGAGATTTAAAAATGGATAGAGGACAGCTTTCAAAGTGGTTTAAACATCCAGGAATTATGGCTCAAAAATATTCGCTCTGGGCAGTTTATTTCTGTACAGGATGTGGCATCATAGAAGTTCCACCATCTATTACATCACGCTGGGATGCTGAAAGATTCGGGGTAATGCCTGCCCCATCTCCAAGACATGCAAATCTGTTTATGATAACCGGCTATGTCGCTACAAAAACCCTTAAGGCTATAATAAGAACATACGAGTTAATGCCCGAACCGAAGTACACCGTGGCGTTTGGCTCCTGTCCTATAAACGGTGGTATGTACTGGGATTCATACAATACTATTAAACATATCGATAAGTATATACCCATTGACGGGTGGATTGCCGGATGTATGCCCAGACCTGAAGCAATATTTATCGGTGTTACTAAACTATGGATGATGATAGATAAGGGAGCAGCAACAGGATATAAGAGATACAGGGAAAATTACGAGTACTACAGAAAAAATCAGGAGAAGCTTTTTGGAAAACTTCCATGGCCTCCCCTATTTCCTATAGAAGATAAAAATGAGAAATTGACTGTTTAGAATCTTTGTAAATAAGGGTGGGAAAAATGAGTGAGGAATTAGCCAAAGAAATAATTGATAATTTCAGTAATACTGGTGTTTCATATACCAGTAAATATAGGATGTATATTCAAACTCCTAAAGAAGAGCTTTTTAGATTGCTTGAATATCTGAAAGATAATGGATTCAAATATCTTGTTATGATAACCTGTGTGGACTGGATAAACGAAAATGAGTTTGAATTAGTATATCAGGTGGGGAATTTCAATACTCCCCTTCGTATAATAATACAGGTTAGAATACCGAGGAATAATCCTACATATGAATCGATTATACCAATTTTTAAAAATGCAACGGATTATGAAAGAGAAATCCATGAGCTTTTTGGGATCGTATTCGATGGGAATCCTAAACTAACCCCACTTTTTCTTGAAGACTGGCAGAAATTTCATCCCTTTAAGAAGGATTTTGATAGCAGAGAATATGTAAAAGTTACCTTTGATTCTATCCCAACTCTGGAGGAATATAAATGATTACCAGAGAACTTGAACTTTACTATGGTCCTCAGCACCTTGGCATGGTTGGAAACTTCAGCATTACGCTTTCTGTAGAGGGAGACACAATCGTTGAAGCCAAGGCGAATCCCGGATATTTACATAGGGGATTTGAAAAACTTATGGAGTACAGATCATGGACACAGAACCTCACCCTGCCTTGCAGGATAAACGTTGTAGAACCTGATTCCATGGAGATGATATATATGATGGGAGTTGAGAGCCTTGCAAGAATTGAGGTTCCGGAAAGGGCTCAATATATTCGAACTATAGTCCTTGAACTATCTCGACTCGCATCGCACCTATTTGGTGCATGGGCTTATGCAAACATGCTCGGTTTCGATACAGTTGCTCAGTGGGCAATGGCATATAGAGATTTCGTGCTTGATCTCTTTGAAGAGCTCACCGGCGGTCGTGTTTATCATATATACATGTGCCCCGGAGGAGTTAGAAGAGATCTCCCAGATGGATTCGAAGAAAAGGTAATGAACTTTATTAAAACACTGGCAGGTCATGTTCCGGATTTTGATGCAGCTCTATTTGAGAACAAACTTTTTTATAAAAGGGCAAAGGGGATTGGTCAAATTTCTCGCCAAGAGGCTATAGAACTGGGTGCAACAGGACAGGTTTTAAGGGCTACAGGGATGGCTTACGATATAAGAAAGGTTGAACCATATGCAGCCTATGATAAGGTTAAGTTTGAAGTCCCGACAAGAGAAGATGGAGATGCATACTCTCGACTCTGGGTAATTCATGATGAAATGATACAGAGCGCCCATATAATAATGCAGTGCATAGAAAATCTACCTAAAGGTAAGGTTTATGAAAGAACACCTAATCCCTTTAAGTGGAAAATTCCCAAGGGTGAAACTTATGTTAGGATTGAATCTTCAAGGGGGGAACTCGGCGCATATGTTGTAAGCAACGGCGGTAAAAATCCTTACAGAATATTTTTTAGAACCCCATCATTTACCCATGGAATACCTATTCTCGAAAAACTTCTTAAGGGTGCCAATATAGCTGATGTTGGTAATATAATGATAAGCCTATATGTAGTTCCACCTGAAATAGATAGATAAGGGAGGATTTTATAATGAAATCCAATACTGAAAAGAAAAGTGCTTTAAAACCGGCTAAATCTATAAAATATCTTTTTCAGAAACCAATAACTTTTAGGTATCCCTTTGAAACAAGGGATGCTTCGCCAAGATACCGGGGTTTTCATCTCAACGATTGGGAGAAATGTACCGGATGCGGGAACTGTGCTGATATTTGTCCTACCCAGGCAATTACAATGGTTGAGATTAAGGATTTGCCGGTGGAAACTGGGAAAAAAGCTGAGCGTCCTCAGATAGATTACGGCAGGTGCTGTTACTGTGGGCTTTGTGTAGATATCTGTCCTCCCGGAGCCTTAAGGCTTTCCAGGGATTACCTTCATATCGATCATGGAACGGAGAGTTTTGTTTATCTTCCAAAGGATGAAAAGTTAGATAAAGAGCATTTTGTTACCAAAGATAAATATTCCATTTTTCAGGCTAACCTTGGCCATAGAAGGGCCAACTATGAAGGATTTGTTTCTGAACTTAATTTTGTGCTCTTTGAACCAGAAAGAACACCTATGAATATTGAGCCCCCTGAAGTACGGATAAACTCTTTTATTGAAGAGGTTAAGGGATATACTGCTGAGAAAGCAAAGGAAGAGTCTGAAAGATGTCTTGAGTGCAAGTTGTGTGAAGATATATGCCCGGCTCATATGAAGATATCCGATTATATCAACTACATATATGAAGATAATTTAGAGGATTCCGTAAAGGATATTTATATTGATAATCCACTTCCAGGAGTTTGCGGAAGAGTGTGCACTCATAAATGCGAGACTGTCTGTTCTCTGGGAAAACGAGGCGAACCGGTTGCAATCCGCTGGCTTAAAAGGTATGCAGTGGATAATGTTGATGTAAATCACATTGAAGATATAGTCCAGGTATTTGCGTCTTCAAAAAAACAGCATCATATTGCAATTGTAGGTTCCGGTCCTTCTGGATTATCAGCCGCCTACTATCTTTCATTAATGGGCTACAAAATTACTATATATGAAGCAAAACCCATGGCTGGTGGAATAATGAGGTATGGTATTCCAAAATACAGGTTGCCGCATGAAGCACTTGATAAAGACATTAGGGTTATTCAAGATATGGGTGTTGAGATAAAAACTAATAGCGCTGTCGGTAAAGATATTAGTTTCGAGGATATTAGAAAAAGCTCGGATGCAGTTTTTATAGGAACAGGGTTTATGAAGGGTCGTTCCACTAGAATTCCAGGTATTGACTCTGAAGGATGCTATCAAGCACTGCCCTTATTGGAAAAAATATCATCTGGTGAGGATTTTTGGCTTGGCAAAGAGATAGTAGTCATTGGAGGTGGCAATGTTGCATTTGATATTGCCCGCTCTCTTACAAGGATCCAGAAGAAAAAATACGGTGAGGTTAAAATTACATTAACCTGCCTTGAGAAGAGAGATGAAATGTTAGCGGATGAGGAAGAAATAATCGAGGGTCAGGAAGAAGGAATTACTGTTAAACCCGGAAGGGGACCAAAAGAGGTACTATTTGATAATAACCATAAGGTCAAAGGACTAAGAACGGTTAAATGTGTAAAGATATTTGATGAAGAGGGGAAATTTAATCCTACTTATGATGAGAGCGATGTTGAGGATTATTCAGGAGAGATGATAGTTGAAGCCATAGGCCAGGCACCAGACTACAGCTACCTTGGAGAAGAAATAATGAAAAAACTTGAGATAGTACGCGGAAAGATTATTACAGATGAGTACGGAAGAACCTCAATACCATGGCTCTTTGCAGGTGGTGATATTGTACATGGTCCTGATGTTATTCATGCTATAGCAGATGGTCATCGAGCAGCTCAGGCTATCGATACTTATCTGGTAAATAGAAAATAAATAACTTTTAGCTAATACAAACATATAAAATATGAGTTTAGATATTCCAACCAATTAAAATACAAACAATTTTAAATTGTATCCTAAATTACTAAAACATCTGAAAATAAAACCACATTATTGACAATTCCTTTTTAATACTTTTTAACAATTTAATTACAAATTTTTACAATACTGTAATTGACACAATTATGATATAAGTTTAACTTCTCTTTAACAAGATAACAGAGTTTTAAAATAAAACTTTTAAGGAGATTATCATGAAAAAGAACATTTTAACCAGAACAATTTTAACATTTATTATTTTTGCTTTCACATCAGCACTTTTGTTTGCAGATCAAAGTGGAGAATACAACAGAAATGTGAATAACCGCAGATTCGATCGTAAAAATGTAACACCTGTAAAAAACACTCAAATTTCTAAAATTATCAATGATATACCAAAAAAAGAGCTTGATAGTGTTGAAATAACAGGTATTCTTCAGATGAGAGAAGAGGAAAAATTAGCCAGGGATGTCTATAATTACTTACATAAAAAATGGAACCTTCCAATTT
>Ga0190359_1002556_pt1 | contig 10776 bp, 6 predicted proteins | sample 48721823_MG_FD_161269 | JGI IMG/M metagenome (GOLD analysis project Ga0190359, IMG submission 161269) | Hydrothermal vent microbial mat bacterial communities from Southern Trench, Guaymas Basin, Mexico - 4872-18-2-3_MG | ecosystem: Environmental > Aquatic > Marine > Hydrothermal vents > Microbial...
CGCTGTTTTCCTTGATTTAAGAACTCCATGGTACTACCTGGATCAGGCATACTCTGCGTTGAAACCGGGGGGACATTTTGGCTGTCTTGTTCCCACAGCAAATCAGGTAATTGAGTTACTGAAGGCCATGAAAGAACATAAGTTTGGGGATATTGAAGTCGAGGAGCTGATACTCAGGAGATTCAAAGTTGTCGCTGAACGGTTCAGACCCGAGGATAGGATGGTAGCTCATACTGCCTATCTTATCTTTGCAAGGAAGCTTACGTGTAGGGATGCGGGTAGTTGGTACTCCTTCAGGATGGGACGTGCCTGGAAGAATAAGTTGCCCTCTGATGAAAGTTAACGGCAGATTTACCGGTTTGGTGCGCTTAGTGGGACCAGCCCTGTCCATAGAGATTGAAACTCCTTTCGAATAGGCGAGTTTAATTTGAAGTAGTTTATTCTCGTTCAGGTGTTTAAATTACACCTCAAGTTTGAACCTTGAAGTTTATACGGGAGTATATGAAGAAATTAGCCCTGCTGGTTTTCATAGTTTTACTTTTCCCTCTTCTGTATTCACAGGTAGAGAAGGATTATTCAAAGGTTACTATTGCTCTTCTGAAATATGGAGGAGGTGGGGACTGGTATGGAGATAGAAATGCCCTTCCAAACCTTGCCAGATTTGTGAATCAAAATTTGCCGGTCAGAGTGAGTGAAGAGGTAAAGATTGTCTCTCCAATGGATGATGACCTTTTTTCGTATCCTTACATTTTTATGGCAGGGCACGGAAATGTCAGATTCACAGAGGAAGAGGTATTAAGGCTTAGAAAGTATCTTACCTCAGGAGGTTTCCTTCATGCTGATGATGATTATGGCATGGATAAGTACTTCAGGCGGGAAATAAAGAGAATTTTCCCGAATAATGAACTTGTTGAACTCCCGTTTGATCACCCCATTTATCACATCTATTACGATTTTCCACATGGCCTTCCAAAAATCCACGAGCATGATGGAAAACCGCCTCAAGGGTTTGGGATTTTCTACAGGGGGCGGCTGGTTGTATTTTATAGCTATGAGACAGATCTGGGAGATGGATGGGAGGATCCGGAAGTGCACCATGACCCTGAGGAGAAAAGATTACAGGCGTTGAAGATGGGTGCGAACATTTTACTTTATTCCCTGCTTTACTGAAAATGAGCGGATACGATAGAATAAAAGAATACCTTGGCAGATTGAGGAAAGAGGTAGCACAGATCAGATTTCGCACGGGACTCATTCTGGCTGTAGTCTTGTTTGTACTTCTTGTGTTTCTCGTTGCTACTCTGGAAGGTTTTTTTTATTTCTCTCCACAGGTTAAAAAGTTTGCAGTTGGCATCCTTTTCGTGGTATTAGGGGGAGTAGTTGCAGGGAATATTCTTGTCTCTTTCGCTATCTTCCGAGGTTGGACAGAAAGATATTCTGACCGAAAGCTGGCAGAGTTGCTGATGAGCAAGTATGGAAAAATAGGACAGCGACTTATTAATGTCATCCAGCTTAACGAACAGATACCTTCATTGAAAAGGGGAGTTTCTTCGGCTCTTATAAATGTGTATACCCAGGAAGTGGCAGATGAATTGGAGGATGTCCCGATTGAGAATGTTGTCGATTCCTCTCCTGTAAGGAAAGCAGGTATCTTTCTGGCTGTAGTTATATTTATTGTACTGGCGGTGACAGGTTATAATTTTCGATTTTATAAGGCCGCCCTGACAAGGCTTAAGAATGTCAGAACAGAGTATGAATTTCCTCTGCCGTTTACTATTTTATCTCTTAAAGGAAACACGCAAGTGTTATATGGCGATACTCTTGATCTGAGTTTTGAAATAAAAGGTAAACTGCCGAAACAGCTTTTCCTTTCTGTGAAGTTTCCGGATCACGCCATCTTGGACAGGATTCGGGTTGAAGATAGTGTTGTAACTTATGAATTGAGGAATTTGAGAGAAACGGCGTTTTATGAAGCTTTTGTTGTGAACAAAAATATTTTTCGAAGATGGAGCAGGATTTCATCGGGAGTTGATACCATCCGCGTGATATCCAGGCCAGAAATACTGGAATATTCTTTTGAGGTAGTTCCTCCGCCTTATACACGGCTGGAGGAAGCGGTCTATCAGTCAAGTAATCGAGAGGTAAGGGCATATCCCGGTTCGCTGATAGGGGTAAACATTCTTGCAAATAAAGAGATAGAAGAAGGGAAAGCTATTTTTAAGTCGGGGAAAGTGTACCCGTTAAAAGTGAAGAAAAATAAAGGGGAATTTGATTTTCGGGTAAGGGAAAATGATGAATTTCTTATTAAGATTTATGATAGGGAGGGAATTGATAATATTTCTCCCATAAAGTATGTGGTGGAGTTGCTCAAAGATGGCTACCCATCGGTCAAGGTACTTTCACCCAGGGGGAATTTTGAGTTGAGCGAATCGATGGTTGTTCCTTTGGGGGTAAAGATTTCCGACGATTTTGGTTTTTCTGCCTGTAACATTGTTTACCGTTTCCTGAATAAAGTGGAAAATCTGGATACCTTTAAAATTGCATTTCCCATTAAGGAGAAGACTTTGCCTCTTCAGGAGTTATACTATGATTGGGATGTGGGGTCTCTGGGGATTGTTCCGGGAGATGAAATGGAGTTCTGGATTGAAGTATATGACAACGATGTGGTAAGTGGTCCGAAAAGATCGGTTTCTCGAAAGGTGTTTGTAAGATACCCTACAATTATAGAGCTTTTCTCTCAGGTTTCCGAAGCTGAGGATCAGATGGTAGATGAAGCCCGGGATATCCTTGAAGAAGTGCAAGAATCAAAAAAAGTGCTTGAAGAGATTTCGCTTAAGCTTATTAAAGAAAATGAGATAAAGTGGGAGAGGAAAGTTCAGATTGAAAGGGAACTGAAAAAGACAAAAGAACTTGGGGAACGTATAAAGAAGCTTTCTCAAAAACTTGATGAGGTAATTCAAAGAAGCAAAGAAAATCTTTTATTTAATGAGGAAATTTTATCCAAGCTTGCCCGCCTTCAGGAGGCCTTTGAGCAAATCATGACACCGGAATTACAGGAGGCGATGGAAAAGTTGAAGAGAGCCATCGAAAGTATGGACAAAGAAGAGATTGCCAGAGCTCTACAGAATTTTAAAATTAACCAGGAAAGGTTTGAGAAAGAGCTTGATAGGATGCTGGATATTTTTGAGAGAGTAAAGATTGAACAGGCAGTTGATGAGATGGTGAAGAGAATTAATGACATGGTAAAGAATCAGGACTCTCTTAGCAGGATTTTGGAAGGAGCGGATTCTCTAAGGAATACCGCTATGTTGAGGCTGGCAAATGAGGAAGAGAAGATTGGTTACGATATGACCAGCCTTGAGGATTTGATGAAAACAACCCTTGAAGATATGCAAAAGTTTCCTGTAATGCCTTCAGAAGAGCTTAATAATATTTCGGAAGAAATAAAAAGAATGGATATTGCTTCAGATCTCAATGAGGCAGCCTCCAGCCTTCGGAATATGAATCCGAAGAAAGCCTTTAATAGAGCATCTTCGGCGGCCGATAAGATGCATTCCGCTGCGAACATGCTTGAGGAATTTCAGAAAACTTTTAAAGTCAGAACGATGGAGGAAGTGCTTGTGGATTTTCAGAATATTTTGAGTCATGCTTTGCAGATATCCAAAGAACAGGAGAAAATAAGTGGATCGCTGAAAGATATTTCGTACGGGAGTGATAAGATACAGGATATTATGGTTCAGCAGAGCTGGAACGTTGAGAATCTTTCAAAGCTGCTCTCTGAACTTTCGAGTCTTTCGGGAAAGACTTTTGCTGTCTCACCGAGAGTAGGGAAATATATAGGACAGGCTTATTCGAAGATGAGGTCGGTCCTGCGGAATCTTCAAGAGGGGAGTGTAGCGGTTTCCCGGAGGGATGCCAGGGAAGCATTGAGATCGATAAATGACTGCAGTCTTGAGATCATGTTCTCAATGGAAAACCTGCTTTCTGGAGGGCAGGCAACCGGGTTTAAAGAGTACTTGAAGCGGCTTCAGCAGCTTGCTTCTCAGCAAGAAGGATTAAATCAGGAAACTATGAAATTGGGATTGGGAGGAGAAGGAGGACGTCTAAGCCTTCAGAGACTTGCCGCAAGGCAAATGCAGATAAAAAGAGCCCTTGAGCAACTTCAGCGTCAGATGAGGGGAAATCCAGATCAGGTGGGGGATCTGTCCGGGATTGTAAAGGATATGGAGAAAGTTATAGAAGATTTGAAGAAAAATAGAGTATTAAGGAAAACAATTCAACGGCAGCAGCGTATTCTGACAAGATTACTGGATGCTCAGAAATCGATAAGAGCTCAAGGGTATAAGAAAAAAAGGAAGAGTAGAACCGGACAGGATGTTGTCAGGGAATCGCCATCGTTGCCTTCGGATTATGGTGAAAAATCGAGCTTGCTAAGGGAAAATCTCGAAGAAGCTCTTTCTAAAGGGTATTCTGCTGATCTTGAAAAAGTAATAAGAAAGTACTTTGAGATACTTTCTACCGAGGAAGAGAAAAGTGAGAAATAGCTGTGTGTTTTTGGCTTTATTTTTGGTGCTTTTCTGGATAGGGTCTATAAATAGTCAGACCAATAGAAAACTGAACGCTGTAGGGAGGGAACTCAATGATAAATATAGAATGGCGCTTTATTTTGAAAGGCAGGGATTGTACGATAAAGCCTTAGAAATTTACCGGTACCTTTTTGAGCAACAGCCTCGTAACAATCAGTTTTATAACAGATACGTGGATATTCTTTTGGAGAAAGGAGCATACGAAGAGGCAGAAGAAGCTGTGAATTTGAAGCTTCAGCTGGAACCTTCTAATGTGGAAGCGAGGATAGACTATGCGAAGTTGCAGATAATGAAGGGAGATACAGCACAGGGAATTGCATGTTTTTCCAGGCTTCTTGCTTCTGCCAGGTATTCGGAGTATATGTGTTCCAGGATTTTTAATAATCTCATTTCTATGGGAATATATGACAAAGCCGAAGAGATGATAGTTGATGTACGAAGAAGACTGAACAATGATCTCTATTTTGCCCTTGAATTGGGTAATTTCTATCAGCTGAGGAAGGATTATAAAAGAGCTCTTATGGAGTATATGAAGCTTTATGCAGAAAGACCTGGTTATTATAACCTTATCAGGAGGCATATTTCCCGAATCCCGGTGGATAAGAAGAATGTCTTTTCCCTCGATAGTATAATCGTGAACAATAGGAGGTTGATAGATAACCCTGATGTTTACAAACTGCGGGCTGATTTGTTTTATAAAAGTGGGTTTTATGACAGTTCTATGTCACTTGTAATGACTCTTGAAAGGGAAAAGGGATACAAAGGGACAGATATTCTGGAGCTGGCAAGAAAATTTTTTAGAGATGGGAAGTACAAATGGAGTGAGAAAATATATCTTTCTATCCTGGAGCGGAATCTTTTTAAACATGTACATCTTGATGCTCTTATGGGGCTGGCAAATTGCTATTTCGAGATGGTCCTTTCTCCGGGTTTATACAATCCTTTTGTTTACTTTTATCCTGATAATATTTATTTCAGGCTTGATTTTGCTTATGGAGTTTCTCTTAAGGGGCAGAAGATTAAAAGGGCTTATTCAATTTTTGATTCTCTGGCTTTTTATGTGGGGGTTCCGGATCTCAGCTCTGATGCCAGTTACAAGGTAGGGGTACTCGAATACAGGTTAAAGAGAGATTTTGATTCTGCGGAAAGATTTTTTAAACGAGCATATAACTCGTGCAGGGGGGCTGATAAAAAGGGGAAGATAGCGATAAATATTATTGACACTTACATTGCCAGGGGAGATTTAGGAGGGGCAAAACAGAAGTGTCTGAAGTATCTTGAAATTTTTGAGGGAACTCCTACTGAAAAGCTTTTGAAAATTAAAATGTCGCAAGTTTTATTTCTTGAGAACAGAATAGATTCTGTTCTGAGCATGAAAAATGATCTCTTGGGGTTGATTTCTCCTAACAGTGAGTATGCAAATGATGTAATGGAATTTTTCCAGTTTATTGATCGTTTTTATACCTTTTCGGATAGAGTCGGGAAGGAAGCTTTCGGGATGTTTGTCAGGGCGGAGGGGCTACTTCATCAGGATAAATTGACTGAGGCTTTTGAGATTTACCGAAAAATTTGGGAAAAGATTGGTGAAAAAGATATTGCTATGGCTTCCTTGTTCAGGATGGCTCAGATTTCTCTTCTGTTTGATAGGGTAGATGAGGCAGTGGGTTATGTTGATCCTTTGTTGGCTTGCCGTTGTGATTTCTCAGAGTTTGCAGTTTTGATGATTGGGGATTACTTTGTGAGCAAAGGCGATTATAAAACTGCTCTTAAGTGGTATGAATTTTTCATAGAGAGCTACCCTGGTTCACTTCTTATAGAGAAGGTTAGGGGAAAATACAGGGAGATTGAGAAACTGGCAGGAGTTAGTTCATGAAGAGTATAAAAATTTTTCTGGTTTTTGTATGCTTCATGGCAGGTGTTAAAGCTCAGAAACTATTGATACCGATGGACTTTTCCCAGACGAATCATTTGAAAGCTTATGGGATAGTTTATTGGGTTTTGAAAAAGGGTGTTAATGTTGAGTGGTTATTGAATTACAGGGGTGGTTCTTTTATGTTTAAGTATTTTCCGGAGGCAGAAAAAAGGATGCAGATAAAGGGTGTGTATTATGAGAAATCGACCCCCGAGCGGGTTCTTCAGATTTATGCGACTATAGAAGAGAATAATATGGACATAGTGCTTCTTGAAAAGGCTGCAAAAATAGCTGTTTATTCTCCCCCAAATATGCAACCCTGGGATGATGCTGTTACGCTTGCTCTGACGTATGCAGAGATTGACTATGATGTGGTCTGGGATGAGGAAGTTCTGAAGGGAGAGCTTTCGAAATACGACTGGTTGCATCTTCATCATGAGGATTTTACAGGGCAGTATGGGAAGTTCTGGGCGAGTTATCATAACCAGGAGTGGTATATAAGACAGCAGATGGAGTTTGAAAAGATGGCGCATAGACTTGGTTTTAAGAAAGTTTCGGAAGAGAAAAAAGCTGTGGCAAGGGCCATAAAAAAGTATGTTGAGAATGGGGGGTTCCTATTCGCCATGTGCTCTGCTACGGACACGTACGATATAGCGCTTGCAGCTACTAATGTGGATATATGCGCTTCGGTTTTTGATGGAGATCCCCCTGATCCGGATGCAAATGATAAGCTTGATTATTCTCAGACTCTTGCTTTTACGAACTTTAAAGTTTATACGGATCCATATATCTACGAGTTTTCGGACATAGATTATCCCCCAAGTTTTGAAGCTACTGCACCAGGGCCTGAAAAGGACTATTTTACCCTTTTCGAGTTTTCTGCAAAGTACGATCCAGTTCCAACAATGTTGACCCAGAATCATGTGAAGGTGATAAAAGGTTTTATGGGGCAGACCACAGGATTCAGGAGGGATAAAATAAAAAAGCATGTGGTGATATTGGGGGAAGTTGAAAATAGTCCACAAGTAAAGTACATACACGGCAGTTATGGTAAAGGAACTTTTACATTCTTAGGGGGGCATGACCCCGAGGATTATAGACACTTCGTTGGTGATCCTCCAACGAATCTTGAGCTGCATAAAAACTCCCCGGGGTACCGTCTCATATTGAATAACGTTCTATTCCCCTCTGCGCGAAAGAAAGAGCGGAAGACCTAAAAATTTATTTCAGTAAAATCATTCTTTTTGAGATAGTACCAGCTTCCGTTTTGACTCTGTACAGGTAAATACCTGTTGGTAGTTCATGCCCTCTGGTATCTGTTCCATTCCATGTGAATTTGTAATAACCTTTCGGGAGGTAGCCGTTGTATAGAGTTTTAACCTGTTTTCCAAGAAGGTTGTAAATATTGATTTCAATTCTGCTTCCTTCTATAATTTTTATCGGGATTGTAGTTGAGCAGTTGAATGGGTTAGGGAAATTTCCAGGGACTTCAAGGGTAGTAAGATTATTTACCTGAGAAACGAAGATAGAGTTGGTGGTTTCTTCGTTGATCACTATTATACTTTGCGGGCCATCTCCTACGAGGAAGCTTTTTTCAACACTATCTTTTCCAACATCGACATAGTCTTCTTCAAAGCAGGCAGCGTAAAAATTGCCATCTGCATCTACGGCAATATCCATAACCCCACGATGTGTTTTGATAGGGTTCTCATGATTGCGATAGATTTCGTGGGATTTTGTGTCGTATTTGTAGATATATCCATAGGTGTCTCCAGCGTATTCCCAGCCTCCAGCGGCTATGTATGCAACCCCATTCGAGGAGACCGCTATACTGCCTGGACTTCCTCCAAAATAAAGCGTCGTGTCCTTTTTCAGGCTTACAGGGTCAAGAATAAACACCTGGCCGAATGTCTGAAAGTAATCACCGGTGCAGAGAATGTGCAGCTTTCCATCCAGCCCTTTTGCGATGGCCTGAGGGTTGATACCTACTTCTATGGAGTCTATGAGAGAATAATCGGTGATAGAATACACGTATACATATCCTTTGCCGTATGTCCAGGTGGAAGTGTTATAATTAACAGTTGTTACAAAGATTTTATCAGTGTCTACTATGATACCTTCTGGGTTTTTGCCTGTGTTTATTTTTGCCGCTACTGTTTTTTTATTAAGGTTTACTGCATAGATACTGTTGTCGCTCCAGTTGGTTATGAAAACTATGGAATCATTGTACACAAATCCATCCCAGGGATTGAGATTTTCGCCAAGAATGATATTTTCTGTTTTGGAGAAGTTACTTCTATCTCCAAGGGTCAGGCTGTGTGTCCCTGAGTTAACAACGATTACCCAGTTAGAGTTGGAGAGTATACTATTAGGTATGTCCCCTGTGGTAAAGATATTATTCTCAACTTCTCCAGATTCCATATTGATTCTGGACACAGTTCTTCCCAGGCCATTAAGCACAAAAACTTCTTGTGAGAAAAGGAATGCGGTGAAGCTTAAGAGAATGATCAATAGTTTCTTCATAATTTTTCCTCCCCTTTCTTCATTTAGTTACTTTACCTTCACGGGGGAAGAATTAACAAGTGTTTTTAGTAAGGGGAAATGAAAAATGCAAATTACACTTGTTAATCCTCCCTCACCCTCGAAGGTCGGATTAACCAAGGAAGATAGCCAGGTATCCTGACTCCCGGATCATTGACCTTCCCAGCGCCTTCCCATCCACCTGAGGTGGACAGTGGCATAGTGCTGGAGGTCTCCCCGGTCACAGTAGCGGGGCTGTTCCCGATTTTCACGGGATTCCCTGAACTATCTTCCATCAAAAAACCCCCGAAATTTAGGGAGAAATATTTCAAAAGTGTAGATTTATTAGTAGTTTTTTGTTGTTTCTGGGAGCATTGGGAAGGTTATGAAAAATATTGTGGGATTGCTGTGGATAATTCTGAAAATCGGGCTTCTGGTAGCTTATGGCCAGGTTATGGAGCAGATAGATGGTTTTGTCTACGATGATAGTACCGGCACCCCATTGAGTGGTGTGGAGGTTGTCATAAGTGAGTTAAATGAAGGTACCGTTACGGATGCAAATGGGCGCTTTGTGCTTAAGGGGATAAATTCAGGGACATTTGAAATTGTTTTTTCTCATATAGGATACAGAAAAAAGAGCGTCTTTGTTACAGTGCTACCAGACAGGACAGTGACTCTTAATATCGGGTTAAAAAGACGATTTATTAATTTTCCTTCTGTGGTAAAAGTAGGGAAAGGTGGGATACTTGCAGAGAGAATATCTAATCAGGTTATTGTTATAAAAAATGACGGGAGCGCTGAAAGTTTAGCGGAACTTCTGGCCAGAGATTCTCGGATTGTTGTCAGAAAGGATGTGGCTGGTAATAGCGTTGTTCAGATAGCAGGGAGTTCTCCAGAGCACGTGTTGGTGCTCGTGGATGGCCAGCCTATTTCTGATTCGAAAAAAGGGTATGTTAGCCTTGATGTTATCCCGGTGGAGCTTATTGAGCATGTGGAAGTTGTCTCTGGAGGTGCTTCTGCACTTTCAGGGAGTGATGCAATTGGAGGGGTGGTAAATATTGTTACAAAATCAAGGACTAAGGAGTTGCTGACAGCTTCGCTTTTGTTTGGTTCGTATGGTTTTAACAGGCAGTCCTTTTCGTATTCGCCTGTTCAGAAATGGCTGGATTTCATAGTGGGCTTTTCCAGTGAGCGAGCCCGAAATGATTTCCTGTATAGAAATCAATTTGGAGAATGGGTAAAAAGGGATAATAATCAACGGTCGATTTTAAATCTTTTTGTAAAAGTCAATATGAAGGGGAGCAAAGGAGAAGTTGCTAGTCTGTTTAGTTTTTCGAGAGGTGTGTATGGTTCTCCGGGCAGTATTTACTCTCCCTCGAAAGGAGCCAAGAATGAGGTATCATCATTTATATCAAATATTGCCTTTTGCTCGGGAAATGTCTCTTTGAAGACGTCCTATTCATCTTTTTTGAATCACTATATGTCGGATGGGGGAATGTATCCCCCGATGAATACAAAATATAGAATTAGCAACTGTAACATTCTGGTGGAGAGTAAGTTAGAAAAAGAGGAGTTCGGGTTGGGAATGAGAACCGGGTTGAAGTTGGAGCGTATGAATTCAAGAGATCTTTTACGGGCAGCGTTTTCTATGGGGAGTCATGAAAGAAATAATTATTTTGTCGGAACCTTTGTGGATTTGAAACATGATATTGGGGGTTTTAGAGTCAAAGCACTTTTACCATTACGTTTCGACTACTC
>Ga0190359_1002557_pt1 | contig 10776 bp, 10 predicted proteins | sample 48721823_MG_FD_161269 | JGI IMG/M metagenome (GOLD analysis project Ga0190359, IMG submission 161269) | Hydrothermal vent microbial mat bacterial communities from Southern Trench, Guaymas Basin, Mexico - 4872-18-2-3_MG | ecosystem: Environmental > Aquatic > Marine > Hydrothermal vents >...
GACCTGTAAGGCTTACAGAAGCAAGAAAGATTCTGGAATTGGCAAAAACAAAATATCATGAACTTCCTTTTGCAAAGAGATGGCTGTATAAAGAAATCTCGCCTGTTAAAGTTTCTTTGGCATTAAGACAGTTGGAAATGGCTGGGGCCTTGGAAACATATCCTGTTTTAAAAGAGACAGAAGGTAAAAAGATTGCACAAAAAGAACACACTATAATTGTAATGGATAAACCTCTTGTGACAACAAGACTTGAAGAGTAATATGAATTTCTCAGAAAGGGTTCTGGAATTAACAAAGGAAATACCCAAAGGCAGGGTCACTACTTATAAAATACTGGCAGAGAAACTGGACACAAAGGCCTACAGAGCGGTTGGAAATTCCTTGCATAACAACAAAAAACCATACGGTTCGTCTGACTGCAAAAATCAGACATTTCAGCGTGTACCTTGTCACAGAGTAATAAACAGCGATGGAAGTTTGGGTGGATTCAGCAAGGGAATAGAAAAGAAAAAAAGATTATTAAAAAAAGAGGGTATAGAAATAAAGAAAAATAAAATAGATCTGAAAAAGTTTCTATTCAGATTTTAATTTATTAAGAAACAAATTCAATAATTTATTAGATATAATGCCAGCAAATCAAGTCCTGATTGATTATATTAGAGAAGGTCTGAGGAGAGGTTATCAGATTGATTCTTTAAGGATTGCATTGATACAACAGGGTTATAATCCTGCTGATATTGAAGATTCTATTGCGGTTTTACGTTCTCCACCAGCCCCGCCACCCCCCGATTCTCAGGTCAATGCTGGTGATTCCGGGACGCCACAGCAACCGACAGTATCAGAAGGATCAAACAGGTTATTAATTGGTATAGTCATTGTTGGGATAGCTGTGGGGGTGTTCGCTATTCTTTGGTTTTTGGATCTGTTACCTTTCTTACCAGCAGGTGGGGGAGGTATTACAGATTGCGGAAATAATCAGACATGCTTTTTAGAAGCTATGAAAGACTGCAGCCTGGCAAAAATAATAACTATCCAAGAATCAGGCGTGGCTGGATACTCTGGAAACAGTACTATTTATGGTGAAATAAAAGGTGAAGAAGATGGCAAATGTCTTGTTTATATAAAAGTAGAGGATTTCACTGTACCGCAAACGGGTGTGGATCCTCAGATTATGGATATATTAACGCAGATGAAAGGATCTGATATGACATGCAAAATGCCAAAAAATAGCCCAGATAGTTTTGGAGAAGCATTGGCAATAATTATGGGAATGGGTTGTGAAGGTCCTCTCTGGGATATATCCATGCAGATGTTTAGTTATATGCAGAGTCAAATGACGAATAATTTTGGAAATTTCACTTAAAATAGTTTAGTTCCACATCTCCGGAAATTCTTTTTCTGATTCCATTACAAGGCCAAACCTGGAATACAATGTAGAGCAGTTGGGGCAAATAAAAACCTCGGGTTCTTTGTGCCAGGTCTTACCCTGCGTTCCGCATAAAGGGCATCTGTTCTTGAACATGCTACTTATAATTAGGGACCCATACCTTTAAATATTTGAATTCATTCCATTCAACAGGTGAGTTAATTCTTATATATAATTAACCAGAATCATATATTTGCAATCTTTATCTTCATTTCTTTGGCTTTTTTTGCGATTTCAAGTCTCTTTTTCTTTCCTACGCCTGATTTTATCACAGCTATTTCCTCTTTTGGTTTTTTTATCTTTTCTAGATCTTTTTGGTTTGCCACCATAATTCTTTTAAAGCCCTCTCTGCTAAGGCCTCTTACTGCCTTGGGAGAACTATAACCAGGGCTTGGCTTTTTCCCTCTTGCCTTTTCGCCCTTTCTGAACTTTGAATGCCTTCCCCTTGGCTTTCTCCATTTTTTCTTGAGTTTTTTGTGCTTAAAGTATTCCTGCCTCTTGAATTCAGGCTTCTTCTTTTTTAATTTTCTTCTCAGTTTGAGCAATGTTTTAATCTCCATCTATTCACCCTTTTCCTCGTCAACAGGTGAGCATTTTTGGATTAAGTGGCATCCGTCCTGAAAAACCCTTCTGTCATATCCGGATACTTTGGTAACAAGCTCTATGTTAGCAGCTGTTTGGCCAACATCCTCTTTGTTGGTTCCTGTAATGACTATTTCGTCCTTTCCTATATTGACTTTGGTATCACCGACTATGCTTGAAACCCTTGGTTTTCTTTCACCCATGAAATTCTGAATAATAACCTTATCTCCCTCAATGTTTATTTTTACAGGAAAATGTGAATATACAGTTTTTAGTTTTGCCTCCCAGCCCCTTGTTACACCAATTATCATGTTTCTAGCATGCGATGCCCATGTTCCTAACAATGCACATGTCTTTCTTCTTTCACTTCCGGAACTGAATATTATCGTATTTTCTTTGATTTCTTTTTTTATCCATGGGCTTTTGAAAATTCTTTGAAGTTCTCCTTTGGGTCCTCTGACAATTAAGGAATTCTTTTCAAATCTCGCTTCTACACCATCAGGAATTTCAATTGTTTTTTCAGGCATGTTAATCATCATTAACTTGTTAATAATGATAAAATTAACTAATATATATATAAAAGTCTCTATTTCTTTTTCTTGGCGGGCTTCTTTTTTCTTCCCCTCGTTTCTGGAATCTTGCCTATTAATTCAAATGAACCTGTTCCTATTGGCGCCACCTGATCCATCATTATGTTTTCTACTGTTCCTCTTAATAGATCCTTTTCTCCTTTAATAGCTGCTGCGGTTAAATGTTTTTTTGTTTCCTCAAAACTTGCTCTTACAAGAACAGACGCCTTTTGGCCTGCAATGCCGTATCTTCCTATTGCTCTTATCTCCCCATTAATAGTCATAAGATCAGCAAGCAACATTATATATCTTATATCAATACCCAGACCTTGCTCTTCCATTGTATATTTGGCCTGCTTTATTATAACATTCCTGGCGGCCTCTATGCCAAGCAGATTATAAATCTCAAAAATATTATTGCATGTTGTTCTTGATTTGTCAACACCCTCGATCTCAAAAACCTTTTTTAGATTGGAACCAAGTGTGTTGATTATCCATTCGCCATATTCCTTTGTTACAACAACCTGGGATATTCCTTTGATGCCTTTTACATGTGTTTCCATAAGATTATATTTCAGTTTTCTCAAATTTTTAACGTCTTCTTTTTTGGAACTGACTATTAGGATGTCGCCATCCAGTTTCACGTCAACATTTCTTAGCTTTATGATCTTTGCTATTTTTTGTGGATCTACTCCGATATTCTTTAATTTGTTGAGATCGAGCTTGCATTTTATCTGTAGCTCTGTTAGATCAATAACGTCTGATATCACCGCATCCTTAAGTTTAATCTCTTTTATATTCTCAGCTATTTTCTTGACTTTTTCTAGATCCTGGTAATCCTTCTTTATATAGACCATCATTGCAGGTGTTCTTGGTTCTTTTCTTGCATCAAATATCTCAAGCATCCTGGGCAGACCTAAAGTTACCTGTATACCAGCAGTTCCTGCGAAATGGTATGTTCTCATTGTCATCTGGGTGGCGGGCTCGGATAATGATTGCGCTGTCACTACACCAACAGGCTCCTCTGGATCATAAATGGATTTATTGTATAGCTCTTTGGCTGTTTCCATTAGTTTGGTTGCCTTTGCTTCAGATATCCTGTTTTTTTCTATATATTCCTTAATTTCTTTTTTTATTTTATCTGGCAGTTCCATTCAACACCTCCGCGTATTCTGTTGAGGACTGATCTGCTCTCCACACAGAGATTGCTTGGTTTAGCAGTCAGTTCTCATTCCTCGCCTCCTTTCCATTTAAGTTCTCCCCAGTCTGATTTTGCAGGATCTATACCGTCATCTCCTGCAAAAAACTGTATTATTTGACCTGCAGAATTCCTTATTGTAAGATCGTGTTTTGTTTTTAAATCCTGCAAGGCATTTACAAGCCTTCTTTGCATGTATCCTGATTTCCTTGTTCTAAGGGATTTATCCATCAGACCCTCACGGCCATTCATTATATTCCAGAACAACTCAAAAGGTGTTAACCCCTGCTTGAATCCCCTTGCAACAAATCCGTGTGATCTTGGAGAAAGATCAAACGGCCTGATATGAGGCAGTGTTCTGTTAATATAACCTCTTTTTATTCTTTTACCCAGTATAGTTTCCTGGCCAACAACAGCTGCCATCTGTGTTGTATTAATTATAGAACCCTTTGATCCTGATGTGAACATGGTCACGATGTCATTGTCTGAAATGTTTTCATTTATAATGTCACTAACCTTGCTAACACCTGAAGCCAGAACATTCAGTATCTGTGCCTCTAAGGAATCCTCGGCTGTCATTCCGGGCAGAATCCTTATCTCTTTTCTTTTATGTTTTTCAATCAGTTCATTGGACTCTTTCTGGGCATTCTCTATCTCCTCAAGGATGCTTTTTTGCACATCTGGTGCTAAATCAAGATCAGATATACCTAAAGAAAACCCTCTTCTCATGAGGAAAGAGATTCCTAGCCTTCCGCAGTAATCTATGAAGTTCTTTACTATGTTTTTGTCAGGGAATCTTTCAAGTTTATTTATGATCCTTCCCTTCTCTGCACCAACACCTGTCTTGTCTATGGTTCCTGTTTTAAGCTTTCCGTTTTCGATAATCACATAGGCGTCATATTTGCATTTTTCTTTCAGGCATTGGTCACATTTTTTGCAGCAGTTTGACTTGAACTCATGGTTGAGTTGTGGTGGTAACAAAAGGCTGAACACTTCCTTACCAGTAAACTTCTCCTTTCCCTCAGGCAGATCTATATCAATAGTTGCATCTGCCAACATGTGGGCCACCTCCTCTCTGGTTAAAACAGTTCCTTTCTTTGTCAATAGATAAACACCAGATATCTGGTCCAGGTCCAAGCCTATTATAGGACCTCCGAATTTAGGAGAGATTATATTATTTTGAACCTCCATTAACATCGACGCCTCGCACCTTGCCTCGTCTGTTTGCGGGACATGCAGATTCATCTCATCACCGTCGAAATCTGCGTTGTATGGCGGACATACCTGTGGAGCTATTCTGAATGTCCTGTAGGGCATCACCCTGACCCTGTGGACCATCATACTTATTCTATGCAGAGAAGGTTGTCTGTTAAATAACACTATGTCGCCATCCTCCAGCTGCCTGTCAACAGCCCAGTCATTTGTTATGTTACTGATTATTTCCCTTTTGTTCTCTTTTGTAACCTTTATTCTCCTCCCATCTGGCCTTATAACATAGTTTACTCTGTCATTCTTAAGCAGATCCTTTACATATTTTATGTTTAGTTTGGTAACATAGACAGGCAGTGTTAATTCCTTGGCAACTATAAACGGCACGCCCACCTCGTTTATAGATATCCTTGGATCGGGTGAAATAACGGTTCTTGCAGAGAAGTTCACCCTCTTGCCTAAGAGATTACCCCTTATCCTTCCTTCCTTTGCCTTGAGCCTTTGCACAAGGCCTTTTAAAGCTCTACCAGACCTGTGCCTTGCTAAAGGTGTTCCTGTAAGCTCATTATCAAAATACGTTGAAACATGATACTGAATAAGCTCCCATAAATCATTTATTATAAATTCAGGTGCGCCTATATCTATATTCTCTTTTAGGCTTTGGTTGATCCTTACTATATCCACCAGTTTATGTGTAAGGTCATCTTCTGATCTTTCGCCTCCTTCTAGGGTGATAGAGGGTCTCATTGTGACTGGTGGTATTGGGAAGAGTGTTAGTATTAACCATTCAGGCCTTCCGCCGTTAAAATCTATCTTTCTTAGATCCTTTGTTGGGATGTTTTCAAATCTTTCCCTTATTTCTACCGGCGTAAGCTCTCTCTTGCCCTCATAGAATGTGTATGGTTTTAGAAAGGTTATCTTCTTCTGTTTTGCTTTGCAGTGTGGGCATTTTTGTGGCGCTATTAGATTTATTCTCTCCAAGACCTCTCCTTTGTCTTCAATCATGAGTCTGTTGCATTTTCTGCATTCAAGCTTAAGCAAATAATAGATTATCTTCGTATACAGGACATTTATTACTGGTTTTGCCAGTTCAAGGTATCCAAAGTGCCCGGGACAATCACCTATGCCCCCGCCACATGTTCTGCAATGAAGCCCTGGGTCTATCACACCAAGTCGTGGGTCCATTACACCCCCTTCTACGGGGTAGCCGTCTGCATCGTAAAGGTCTGAAACAACAACTCTAACCCTGGCTAGGTTTTTTATTAATTCAGGTGATAAAATACTGAATTCCATAGCCCCTATCTTTGATGTCAGTGTCATTTTCTACCTCCATTACCTTTGAATATATGCTCCCTTTCAAGACGACTATACAATCCATATAAGTCGTCAGCTATCTCTCCTTTGTTATTATTTTAGGATATATGCACATGGACTTTAGTTCGTCAAGAGCCAGCTTGAAAGCGTAAGCTGTCTCTATCCATACAACATCACTTTCCTTGCAGATGCCGCAGTATGTCTTGTCCTTAGCAACATCATATATAGCAATCAAACCGCATTTATTGCAAATAGGTATCATTGCTCTGTCAGAGTCAAACCTTTCCTTAAGCGTTAAGGCAGCACCATGCCCTACCAGGCACTGCTGCTCCATCTCCCCTATCCTCAAACCACCCCTCTTGGCCCTTCCTTCTGTTGGTTGTTTTGTAAGCAGAGTAACAGGTCCCCTTGATCTGGCATGAATCTTATCAGAAACCATGTGGTCGAGTTTCATGTAATAGGAAATGCCTGTAAAGATTAACACATCATACTTCTTTCCTGTCTTTCCATCATAAAGTGTTTGTTTTCCATCATCCCTGAATCCCATTTTTTTCATTATATTTCTTATTTCCTTCTCTTTCATGTGATCGAAGGCCGATGCGTTGAATTTTTCTCCTGCCAGGGCTCCTGTTTTACCTGCCAGCAATTCCAATAACTGGCCTATTGTCATTCTGCTTGGTATTGCATGAGGATTGAATATTATGTCAGGAATCACACCATTTGATGTGAATGGCATATCTTCATGTGGAACCAAAAGGCTAACAACGCCCTTCTGGCCATGCCTTGATGCAAATTTGTCGCCAAGTTCGGGTATTCTCTGGTCCCTTATCCTGACCTTAATTAGCTGATCAGCATCAGTTGTTTCTGATATCAAAACAGAGTCAACTATTCCTTTTTCTCCGTGCCTGACTACAACAGAGGCTTCTCTCTTATTCTCTATATCACTTATGAATTCTTCACCTGAAAGGAACCTCAAAGGTGAAACCTTCCCCACCAGAACAGAGTCTGATTGCACTCTTGTTTCAGGATTGATAATACCATCCTCAGCCAGGTCCTTGTAGGCGTCTTCGCCCCTGTGACCCTTTATTCCTAGTTCGGGTATTCTTATTTCATCTTCTTGTCCGCCCCAGTAACGTTTTTTAATTGTTTCATATGTCCTGAAATAGATTGATCTGAATAGTCCTCTTTCTATAGAGGACTTATTCATCACAATAGCGTCATTAAGATTATAACCATCATAACACATTATAGCAAGGACTATATTCTGTCCCTCTGGATATTCTCTCAGAATTTTGCTTATCTTTGTTTCAATAAGCGGGGATTGTGCATAAGCAAGCACATTAAATTTGGTGTCAGTTCTTATAAGGAAATTTGTTGAAAGCAGACCAATGGCCTGGCCTATCATTTTTGCACCATAGTTTATCCTGTCACCCCTGTTGTATTCTGGGTATGGTATTGCAGCAGCAGATATGCCCAGCATGGTTATTGGGTCTATTTCCATGTGTGTATGCTCCTTGGTTATATCCTTTTCTGTAAGGGCAATGAATGCATTCTCTTCTTCTTTTGCATCCAGGTATTCTATTATTCCGTGTTCCAATAAATAATTAAACCCTATTTTTTCTTTTTTTATCCTTTTCAGAATATTTGGTGTTAGCTTTGATTTCCCGTTCTCAACTATTATTAATGGTCTTCTTACTCTTCCTTCTTCTGTGGAAATTCTTACCTCTTTGAATTCAGGATAATAAGCAATGTTAAGCTGGTTCGATATGAGATTTAGCCTTCTCTTTTTTCTTATAGTGTTTACAAACTTTATCGGATCATTAACTTCAAATATGAACTTGCCGTTAAAGTAAACATCACTGGGCATTTTTTGCACTTCCAGTATTCTGCTTTGTTTTACTTTTGCTTTTCTTGGTGTTTTCTTATGTCCTCTCTTTGCTGTTTTTAATTTTTTTCTTGGTGTCATATCATATCTCCAGGGATTTTAATATCTTCTCATTCTCCTTCATGCTCAAACCAGGGGTTATTTCTGTTATCAATGCCATGTGCTTTCTCAGTCCTATACTCGAACCTTCAGGTGTTTCTGCAGGGCACAGTCTTCCAAACTCTGTTGGGTGAATCTGCCTTGCCCTGAAGTGTTCCTGTGTTGATGTAAGGGGTGAGATTATGCTCCTAAGATGGGATATTGTTTTAATGTAAGAGCTCCTGTCCAGTCTCTGGGATACGCCTGTTCTTCCGCCAATCCAGTTTCCTGTTGCAAGGCTTGATAGAATCTGCTTTGTTACTGCATCTGCCTCTATTATGCCTTGGATGGATGGATGCTTACCCCTTTTGATCAGCTTTTGGTAGTTATAACTCATCTTCGCGAGCAATCCCCATCTTCCCAAAAGTATGGACCTGAACAGCTGTCCTATTAATTCACCTGCCATCAATAATCTCTTATTACTGTAATGATCAATATCATCCTCGGGTATCATATCCATAGAGAGGGCTGTTATCTTCTTGATTATTTTTGTCAGGAACATTGCCTTTTCTATTCTGTCATCTTCTTTTTGGCCTATGTGTGGAAGTAGATACCTGTCAAGAACCTGCTTCACTCTTTCTTTTCTGTAATCTTCTGCAACCCTCATCTTTTTTCCTATAAGCTCTATGGCCTCATCCGTGTTAGCCGCTTCTTCTTGATAAAGGTTTATGTAAAGGTCATTAAGTATTCTTGGATTATCTGATATGGCATCACATATGCTCTTGTCTGTTTCAAGGCCTAGAGCCTTTAGTACTGTTATAATGGACAGTTTTCTTATGTTAGCAAAGGATATCGTTATCTCACCATCAGGCTTTCTTTCTATAAGATGTCTTTGTTTGAATCCTGATTTTTCTGAGTTAATTCTCACAGATATGGATCCGTCTTTTTCCTTTTCAAAGATTGGTTTGTTTGATGCTATCTCTTCTATAAGAACCAAGACTCTTTCTGTCCCGTTTATTATGAAATAACCGCCAGGATCATCCGGGTCTTCTCCATGTGTTATTAATTCCTGTCTTGTTAAGGCGTATGTAGAGCAGGGTGTTGACTTGACCATTATTGGGAGATTACCTATGTGTACATTTTCTGCCCTTTCTTGAATTCCATTGACTATGGGTGTTATATTTATCCATATTGGTGCAGAATATGTTAGATTCCTTATCCTTGCCTCATTGGGGTAGATCTTTCTTGTGGAGCCATCAGCTTCCTTTATTGTCGGTCTTCCTATTTTTACTTCCCCGAATTTTAATTTCAGGTCTCCCAACTCTGGATTGAGTTTTATTACATCTATCTCATCTATGATGTTCTGCATCCCATAGGTTACAAAATTGTTAAAAGACTCTATCTGGAAGTTAATCCAGCCTTTTTCTTTTTCAAACGCCTCTAGTAAGGTTGTATATCCCATCTAAATCTCCTGCCTCCTGATCTATCAGATGCAAAGGGGCATGTTGAATGATCATGATGAGGGTCATCCCTTAATAACAACCCTGTAATAAATGGATTTTCCTGCTGTTGGAGATTTTCTTGTTATTTTAATAACATCTCCCTTTTTGGCCTTGATGACCTTTATAACAGGATCCGATTCCAATATATAGGGCAGCTGTTCCTTTCCAATGCCGAATTTTTCCAGTAAGTCTTTCTTTTCCTTGCTTGAAAGGATCTCATGCTTCGGAACTAACTTATGATCTAATACATTAAACATATTTATTACCATGCCTATTTTTCAAAGTAACATAAACCAGTGGTTGTTCACCAAAGTTTTGCATTATTTTTAATCTGCACTTTCTTGCTGAATCACCCGTTTGATAAAGATCTGAACCATACACAACATAAATACCATGCGGATCGTTTCTTTCTAGCTCATCCACCCTGAATCTCATATTACCCTCAAGGTTTCTTGTTACCTCTTCTGTGCGGATATTCCTTCCACTGAAGACTATGCTTGAGGTAACATCACTAAATGTTTTTAATCTGCTTTCATTCATGCGCAATAGGGTTTTCGCTACATCTTTATAAGCGCTTGCCGGAACCTCTTCAGGCCTTAAAAACACAAAGCTTGCAAGATATTTTTTATCAACAGGAAGGTATCTTAACACAAGGGTTTTGTCCTTTCCTTTAAGCTCCATCTCACCATGCTCCATAACTTTCTCTGTCACATGTCTGGGATCCCTGTATCTTTTCTCATCATAAAACAACTCAGAAAAACCAAGTTCTGGATGGTCATAAAGAAATTCTAACAAGAACTCTGTTGAGACTATGCCCTCAACCCTTTTGTATCCATGACCATTAGTTAGGATCCGTTTTGGGATATCCTCTACACAGCTTTCTGTTGTAAGAACAAGATTATTATCCCTGTATACTGTTCTTTTAAGCGTCCCGTCTACAGGTGATTTGGGGAATATAGTGATATCTATGCCTGCATCAGACAGATGCTCTAAAACAGCATCAGCACAATGCT
>Ga0190359_1002558_pt1 | contig 10772 bp, 5 predicted proteins | sample 48721823_MG_FD_161269 | JGI IMG/M metagenome (GOLD analysis project Ga0190359, IMG submission 161269) | Hydrothermal vent microbial mat bacterial communities from Southern Trench, Guaymas Basin, Mexico - 4872-18-2-3_MG | ecosystem: Environmental > Aquatic > Marine > Hydrothermal vents > Microbial...
TTGATAAGGCGGCCGATTACTACCACCGAGTCCTTCGGGAAGACCCTTTCTTCGCCGATGCCAGTCTGAATCTGGGTGTCATTCACTTAAGGCGGGGGCTTGCAGATTCTGCCGAATATTATTTCCGGCAGGAAATAAACAATTTTCCAGAAAATCCGCGGGCGTACAGCAACCTTGCCTCCCTCTACCTCCTTGAAAAAGACTATGACCGGGCCGAAGAGATGGCGCAAAAGGCCCTTAGTATTAAACCGTACTTTGCCGATGCCTTCATAATTTTGATGAGGGTATATCATGCCGTCGACAACAAACCGGCATTCGAGGATATACTTGGTCGCGCGGTAGAGCTTGCGCCGGAGGATTCAAGAATATACTTGAATGCCGGTCTGGTCTATTCCGGATGGAAAGAATATAATCAATCCATAGAAATGCTCACCATGGCTCTGGAATACCGCGACAGGCCGGCTGAAACAAACGATCTTAATTTCAATTATATTCGCAGTAAACAAAACTCCCCGCGGGCTATAAAGGCTCAAGCCGCCTACCAGCTGGGTTATATTTATGGCATCCTTGATAGAATCCCCGAGTCCATCGACATGAGCAACCGGGCGATTTCCCTGGATTCCGGTTTGGTCGAAGCGTATATAAATCTAATAAACGCTTACAGCATCAGCGGCAGGAGCGGAAGCGCGCGGGAGATACTCAATATCGCCACCGCCAAATTCCCCGAAAACGATCTTCTGCAACTTATACAGGATAAATTAAGATAGCCTATAACCAAGTAAAAAGCCGGGAATCGTTTTGATTCCCGGCCTTATTATTCGCTGTAATACTACAAATTACTGTTCACCATAAGATCGTAGTAAACCCTGTTTCTTTTTCAGATGAAGATCTTCGGTGATATCACGCAATTTCTGGACATCGACCTTTGGTGTCACCATGGCCGGAGCCATCTTGCCCGTCTGGATAAAGGGCTGCACCGAAAGCCAATCCATCACATTATTGAAACACTGTTGAGCATTTTCCTCTTCGAGCGGAAGCAATGAGAAGGAGAAATGCGCCGTCCGGAAAAGACCGGTGTTGTAGGTAATTCCCACTACCGAACCATTGGCCTTCTCCCAGATTCCGACTTTACGTCCGCAGTATTCCTCGAGGAAGGCCGGCTCATTACCATACTTCGATTCATATAGATAACGCGCTTCCGCCAGAAGCGATTTCCGCACATAGCCGACCTCGGGCAAAGCGCCGATTAAGACCTCTCCCGGCGGATTGTCGGGATCAGGACACCGGTAGTCATACTGATTGAAGCCTGAGCCGCCCACCCAGAGATAGCGATCCTCAAGCAGGTTTGTATCAATTGCGAGATGCGGCAGATCGATAAAATCACTGCTTTCAAGAAGCGGTATTGCTCCGACAAAGTCTTCGATTCTGGTACCGGCATTGATATATGTACCATTTTCATCCTGAGTAATATCATTAATGGCGCCCTGCCAACCGGAGAAACGCATATTGATGACACCAAAGTACTCCATGTAACTGGTAGGAACATCTTGCCATGTGACCGTGTCGACATAGACATATCCCTGAAAAGGACTGCGAACCATTGACCAGGCACTCATACCGGCATTCAGCCCGTCAAGAACCGACAGCATAATGGCATTGTCCATGATCAGCTCACCGCCGGGATTATCCTTCACCACAATGACAATCTTGTGCTTCAGGATATCACGAAGTGAAACCGCCGAAATACCATAATTATCGCATTTCGTCAGCTTACTTATGGGATAATAGTCCTGTGAAGCAAAGTACTTTTTGTATTGAATTCGGCACCTTGTCCCATCCGGGAAGGAATATAGAATATCCTCAGGGAAGGTTTCGAAATCGAACGATCCCGCCCCCGCCCAATCATCGATCATCTGCCCGAGGACTCTCTTCACTATCGGTTCAGTGCTGTTGTCATAGGGTTTATTTGGAAATACCGGCCAGTTGAAGAATCCCGATGTGTTGGTCTTATAAGAAGTGGCGTCGATGATAATGGCTGTCCGCTCAAATCTCGGCTCAATTACCGAAACCCAGTTGAAAGCCGGTACCGGATCGGGGACCTTGGAATCATCACGCGCCTGACACCACATGAGAAAGTAATACTGAGACGTGGTATCGATCGTTTCGTTCCTGTATACATCATATATGTGTGTATTCTGATCATATACCCAGATATCGTCCGTCAATGGATCATACGAGGAGTCGACAAGCTTATTCAAATATGAATACTCCTGAAGGCTGTCAAGATACAGAAAATCATTCCAGCTTCCGTAAGGATTGTTGCGTCCCAGTGTATCCACCTTGATCCAGGAAGTATCAACCACAATAGAATCGATCTGCGGCGGAACCTGAGTGGTATCATAGAATGTGTCGGGATCACCCAGACTCATGAAAGTATCGCCCATAAGATAGAAATCACCGTAGATATCCACAAATACCGAACCGACACAAATACTGTCAAGCTCCATCATCTGGAGAGAGTCATAAGGACCGTAGAATCTCCACTGAAACTGGAACGGCGGCGGATCACGCGGATAATCGATTGGATCTTCCGCACTCCAGCTGATAGTCACCCCGTCAAGAACCCCGCCAATAGTAACCGTATTGACATAAGGATCATTGGCATCGCGGGAAGTTATTGACGTATTGGGGAAATGATTATTTTTATAAAATAGCTTGTAAACCACGGCAGATTTACTCCCCAGGTTGTCGACCGCCTGCAGGAACACGTAAGATGCCACATAGGTTCTTACCGGATCACTTATATCGGCCGACATGGTTATGCGGGCATTGGTCTGCGGGTCATCAAGCTGAACATCGAGATTTACCCAGGGAATCAGCGAATCCGGCGTTCCGGCTATATAAGCATCCGGATCCGAACCCACGATTTCTTCTTCGACAACGGCATAACGGAATTGAACAATAAAACCGTCGACGTCGGTGCCGTACCAGTAAATCGTCGTGTCAGACATAAATTTCGCTTTTTCGACTGGAATATTGACGAACTGCACAACCGGCGGAACATTGCCCCGTTCCGGTCCCTCAATATCATGATTCAGGAAATCACAGCCGCCTAAGATAAATAATCCCAGCAACAACGATGAAATAAGAAATATTAAAAGCCGCCTCATTTATTTTCCTCCTATCCTTTCATTCTTATTTTTCATAATATCAAAATACCAATCCGAGTGAAAACCGGTGGACTTCATTCAGGAAACCGAATTCCTGGTATGCATAATCCACTGATAAATCAAACTCTTCACCGATAGGAAGAACAAGGCCGCCGCCGGCCGTAAAACCGTCGGAGTCATAATTAAATCTTTCCCCGACACGAAGACTGAATTTATCCTGGAACCAGTACTCAATTCCAACATTGTACTTCTCTTCATTGTCGCCCGGATGCGATCCCTCCGCCGCCAGCATAATCAAATGATTATCGCTGTCGACAGCGTCGATCGAGGCGCCGAATTTGAAGTTCATGGGCAATGGAAATTCATCCTTGATAAATTTCATATCGGGGCCGAAGTTGGAAATTACCATGCCGATCTTGAAATTCCGGTAACCTGAATTGTAACAGGTTCCGACATCGGCGCTCCAGCCCGAAGCCTTTTCCAATTCCAGGTTCTCCTGGATATAACGGGCCGTAACTCCCAGAGAAAACTTGTCGGTCAAAAATCGGCTGTAACTGAGACTGACCGCCAGATCACCGGCAGAGAAATATTGCCTATTGCCGAATTGATCGACACCGGTCGGATACGAATAGTCGGTTCTCAGGATGTCACCGGTGTTCAATGCATAAATACCGATCCCTACCACGCCGCTGACCGATTCCATCGGATATGCCAGGGCGAAGAATTCGTAATTTATCCCCGCCGGCAAATCAATATGTGTAAACATCGCCTGCCGGCCATATACATATGTCAAACCTGCAGGATTATAATAAACAGCCGAGGCATCCGTAACGCCTGCTGTATATGCTTCCGCCATTCCCATGGCCCGCGCCGAAACGCCAAGCTCAAGGAAATTTACACCGGTCGTGCCAACCTTCGCCTGCGAAAAGGCAAGCGAAGGTAAGAGAAGCAATACGGCTGCAAGAAAAGCAATTTTGTATTTATTAAATCTCATCCGCACTGTCTCCTATCTGCCAAAATTATCATAGTTTACAAACTTACCTGCAGGCCTACTTTGATCTGACGACCGTAGAGCCAGTTATACGGGTCTCGGTCATAATCAGTCCCGCCTGTAATATTATAGCCGTCATTTTGACCGGTATCCGCACGTCCGGTTGACGGATTGACATAATCAACGTTCTTATTGTCAAGCAGATTATCGATCCAGACGATGAATCGCCAGTTGAGTGAAACAAGTTTGAAATATTTCTCGAACTTGACGTCGAAATTCAATACCGAAGGCTTACGGAGTGAATTCTCGTCGATCGTCTGAACGCTCTCATCCACTTCCAGATTCGGGTAATCCTTAGAAGGAGTAAACGGCTTGCCTGTCTGGAACTTACCCTGCACAGAGAAAGTCCAGCCATTCGGAATTCTGAGCCCGAACAGTTTCGGCTTCATCGTCTCGGGAACCACCAGCTGAATACCACAGTTGAGCTGATGACGAATATCATCGTCGAGCGGCTTCTCTTTGAGCGACTCGCGATTAAGATAAAATTCCTCGAAATAGTCTGTTCTGGTCTGCGACTGCTTACCATATGCAAAAGCGTAGGTGTAGTTGACCTCGCCGTTGATCAGACGGCCGCCGCGCTTTTCGACAGTGACCTCAAAACCGCGGCTGCGGCCATAGTCACGATTCTGATACTGCTGAATCCTGAGCGCCCCGCCGCCGAGCTTGACCAGGGCCGAGTTGATCTTGTTGAACTCGTCCTTAAAGTAACCGGAAATATCGATCGAATAATCGGCCGACATGGCATATTTAACACCGAATGAATACTGGATTGTCTTTTCATAATCCAGATTGTAGTTACCGACCACGTCGTTGGCCGATGCCGCCGTTGTATTACGGTCATACATGTATGAATATGACGGCAACTGGTAAAAATGACCGTAGTTGAAGTGAATCTTGGCCTTGTCGGAAATCGGGTATGAAAATCCGATTCGCGGCGAAAACTTGTTACGATCACCGTAAATAATACCGCTGCCAAGGTCGTCGTTTTTAGCCACTTCCTCGAGACCTTTAGTCTGAATAAAGTAGTCATAACGGAAACCGAGACTGGCTATCATCGACCCATACTCGAGATTATCGCGGAAATAGAAAGTCCCGCTCAAAGGTTCGTATTTATAAAAATCGCGAAGCTCTCCGATGGTCTCATATTCACCCCCGTCCGGACGACCGGTATAGGGCTGCTCAAGCGAACGAATATCCTTTTTCGACAGGATTTCTTTTTTCAATTCCATCCCGGCTTTCAACTCATGGTTGCCAAGTTGCCGGTAAAGACGGCCTTCCAGCGTGTACTGCTCGACACCATGGAAGTGCCATACTGTCTCGTCCTTGTAGGTCCCGACATTTAGGAAGTTGCTCGATCCGCCATAGTCATACTTACCATTGCCATTAAGATCCAGAAACTTTTCACCCGGATCATATTTGAAATTCGGAGGGTCGTAGTTCCCGTTGCCGTTCCGATCGATATAAGGAATACCCGGCACCCAAACATCGTATGGAGATGTATAACCCGAATTACGATCCAGGTCCTGATTGTCGCTTCCGGCCGACATCACAAAAATGTCGATCCCTTCATCATAGAAACCGTTGTTGTTGACATCGGTGAACGGCTCACCAAGATTGATATCACCATCCTCGTACGGTTCCGGATCATGCTCATCGACTATGTCGGCGCGTTCGGGATCGTATTCGCCGTTACCATTGGTGTCGTACAGATAGTCACCCCTGTCCCACTGACCGTTACCATTCAAGTCTATGAACGGCTCACCTTCCATATATTCACCGTGTGTGCCGCTATTGAATCGGAAATCGGCAATATCAGTGTAACCAACCTGCTGATCGGTATAATAAGGATCGTTACCGTAGGTGTACCGAGGTCCGGAAATATCACGTCCCTCGAGAGTCGTATCGGGATAAAGATTGATTAGCGGCTCGGGGGCGTCATAAATTCCGTTGTTATTCAAATCATCATATCTTTCGAATTCGCTGTACTGCGGGAATTCATCAGGGTCAAGGCCCTTGCCGGGATTATTGGGATCACCCGGCTTGTTCCAGAAATCATAATTGTAATAAGAAGCTTTTAAATAGTAGTGCATATTCTTGGATAACTGATGCGTCAATTCAAGGGCGTATGACTGCCAGTCGGTTTCACGCACATCAGCAGTATTCGGAGTATAACGATAGCTCCAGTCGAACGGTATATATCGGGAAAAATATGACTTGAATGAAAATATCATCTTCATATTGTTCATCGGCTTCATAAGCAAGTTGGCCGTCAGGTTGTATTTGTTCTGCTGACGTTCCGGTAAATCGAAACCGAGAAGGTTGAAATTGTCATAATTCAATGCTGTCGTCGGTGACGAATAATTGTCGTAATTCCATGGCGATCCCGTCTTGGTCATCTCGGCAAACATGAAATACGTGACTTCCTTGTCTTCAAGGAAATTCAGACCGAGAGCCGGCAGGATGCGGTTCTTTAAAATCGGATCGGGACCGCTGATCGTGAAATATATGTTGTCGTAATTTTCCGAATATTCGTTGAGTGTTTCATTTCCGAAATCATCAGTAATATACTGCAGCGTCACATTCGTCTTGTCCGGGGAGCCGGTCTGTGTCGTGATCTTGACTATACCGGAAAGGGCATTACCATATTCAGGGTCAAAACCGTCTTTAATAATACTGATCTCCTGGATTGAACCGGACGTCAGAGAGAGACCGAGACTGAGCGGACCATAACCGCCCAGCGGATCGCCGATGTTCACACCGTCAACAATGTAAGCAACCTCACCGGCACGGCCGCCGCGGATGATGATTTCACCCTCGGAAGTGGTCACAACACCAGCCGTTTGCTTCAAAAGCTGATCGACATTCTGGACCGGCATGGCCTTGATCTCGTCTTTACTCATTTTCACTTCACTGGTGACGACATAACGATCAATAATATCTCTGTCGGCTGTAACTTTGATAACCTTGTTAAGATCTTCAACCGCGCTCTCAAGCGTGACATCCTGCTCGGTGGTTCGGTCGGTCGAAACTATAACGCCATCGACTTCTACCGAGGTGTAAGAAATCGAGGTGACTTTCAAGACGTACTCGCCCGGCGGAACAAGCTGTATCATAAACTTGCCGTCAGCATCAGTCACTGCACCCTGTGTCGTGCCGACAAGCATGACTGATGCACCGAGGACCGGTTCGCCGGTTATCTTATCAATTACCCGCCCCTTGATTTTACCGGTGGTACCGGCAAGGGCAAGAGAAGCAAACATCATCAGCAAGGCAATAATAGACGCGAAAAGCAATGCTTTCCTGAGCATTCCCGTCATTACCCATTCCTCCTCATATATTTGTTTGATCTTTTTCAAAACCATTGTATTTATTAACTATTTTATTGAAACCTGACAAAAAGGCGGCAGAATGTGAGGTGTCTGCTAACGCAAACCTTTACCTTTTTATAACTTACCTTACTCCTCCGATAAAAGTAAAATCCCGGTTACAGTCGTATAACATAGCTCATCATGTGCCTGTAAGTCAAGCGATTTTTTCCATTTTCCCCCAATAATAATGGTCTATTCCCGCTTAATCAAAAGACTTGTTCCCCGACCATTCCGTTTAAATAATTCATCGCTTTTCAAGACAATTTTTTATCAAGTCTACCCTGATTTTTTCGATTTCTTTCACCTCGTCCGGCAAAAAATCCGATCGCTCGAACGAAATCCCCAATTTTGCACCAAAAATCGCTCCGAATATCGGGGTAAAGTGATCAATAGTATAATTTCCGCCCAGATTTTGAGCCGATTCCGCATCCCTTTGCGGTGGACTGGCCTCCTGACCGATCGCTTCGCAGGCGCTGACTCCATTTATCTTAATCGAACCCTGATGTATCAGACAATCGCCAATACGACGCTGCGCTCCACCCGCAATCTTGTTAAAACCACCGACCACCTCATATTTCGATACCGAACCGAAACATGATTTCATCCGCCCCTTTACTCCGCTTATAAAATTGCGATCAGAGTGATCCAGCCAATCTGCGGTATATCCAAGCCGGGCAAGGATATCCACCTGGGCACTGGAAATCAGAGTGTTGGTCGCCGCCAGCGAACGTTGGTGCTTGGGAAGTACGGTCATATTCAGAGCCAGTCCGAAAGTCACCTCGGAAGAATCATGATATATGGCCCGCCCCCCGGTGATCCGCCTAATTACCGGCGTACCGTTTTTCAACCGTGCCCGATCGACCGCTCTTTCTATTTTTTGATTGAAACCAAATGTGACAGCCCCCCGATTCCAACTGTAGAGGCGAAGCACCGCCGAACCGCCGTCAAGAACCCGCTTGAAGGCCCACTCATCGAGGGCCATGTTGTAGTATGGGTCGCCTTTGGCCGTTATATAGTAATTGCCTGTAGTCATCTGCGACCTTAATAATTCAGTCGGATCAATATATATTCCGGATGCCTTTATGACAACCCCCGCCGGTGATTTTTTCCGGCATTAATTGAAGTTTTTTTGTTGAATCTCAAAGACCTTACAGATATTATTTTACCCATGGCGCACGATGGATTAACTCCGACTCGCAAACTTTTATTATCGTCCCTGATACTCACTACGATTCTTCTTGGCGGGACAATCGGACTGTCCATTCTGGAAAATCTGGATATCATCGATGCTCTTTATATGACGATAATAACCATTTCCACCGTCGGTTTCGGAGAAGTAAAGGAACTCTCGCACAGCGGCAGAATTTTTATTATGATTATCATTGTCTTTTCGCTGGCGACTGTGGCACTATCGGCCTCGGCGCTGGGCCAGTTTGTGCTGGAGGGCGAACTCCGAAAAATTATGGGGAGAAAAAAAATGCAGACAAAAATAAAAAAGCTCTCAAATCATTATATTATAGCCGGCTTCGGGCGCGTCGGCCGCCAGGTCGCCGAGGCATTCATGCGGCGCAAAGTGCCCTTCATTGTCATTGAAAAAGATAACGCCGCCCTTAACCAGCTCGACGCTGAAGGAATTCTCTACGTGGAAGGACCGGCCATTGAGGATGATATCCTTTTGGCGGCCGGAGTGGAAAAAGCCAAAGTGCTGGTTTCAACTTTGCCAGAAGAATCAGACAATGTCTACCTGGCCCTTACCGCGCGCCACATGAACGCCGATCTGCATATTATCTGCCGGGCCGATAATCCCGCCGGCGAAAAGAAACTGAAAAGAGCCGGTGCCAATTATGTCGTCTCACCGCATATTCTCGGCGGTATGCGCATGGCGACCGCTTCCCTGAGACCCAACGTTGTCGATTTTATGCAGATGACCGCCATGGGCGGGTCCGAAATTGGAATCGAGGAAGTCTCCGTCCCGGAAAACAGCCGGCTTACCGGCAAAAGCCTGATAGATTCCAAAATAAAGGCCGACTACGGCGTCACGGTAATCGGTATAAAAAAAGCTGGTCAGCAGATGAAAATAAATCCTCCGCCCGATGCCGTAATCGGCTCGAAGGACATCCTGGTGCTGGTCGGAACGTCATCTCAGCTTGAGAAATTGACCACAGAGATGAGTTGAGCCGTCTCATCAGCACTCATTTCGACAGCCGACCGCGGGAAACTATCGTTTAATTCAATCCATTCAATTTTAAAACAGAAATTATGCACGAAAAAACAAAAAAATATACGCCCAGGAGGACTCGAACCCCCAACCTTCTGGTCCGTAGCCAGACGCTCTATCCAATTGAGCTATGGGCGCATTCTTCAGCAGGCGGAATATATAATATTTCACGCGCTTGTCAATTAAAAATAAAATCCCACAACGCCCAAATTCTATCAGTCATAACAGAAATACCTGATAACCCTGGCCGCACATTCCAAAAATAAATAATAATCCGCCCCCTCGTTGAGCCGGATATAAACCTGGACTATTGAAATTATCTTATAAATCCTTATTTTTTACTGACCACCCGCAAGGCATCGCTTAACATCCGGTACGGCGTTTTCTCCGAATTGGCGCGGATCGCCGTAAAACACTTGTCACATTGATTGTGCGCCGAAAATCGCTTTTTCAGATCTTCCTGCGAATCATAATGATCCCGAAACATCCCGCACGGTGTCAATTTGCCCCACGGATTCGCTATCAAAAACCTCTTGCCCGCCTGGCAGTTAATATGCTTCCCGCTCTCGAAAAATTTTATCATCTCGCGGAGTGTCCATTCCGAGGTTATTATCGGATACCCCTCGTCCTGCATCTTGACCAGCCGGTCGACCACCCGGCGGAGTTCTTCAAGTTTATCCTTATCCTTGAAAAGATACCCCTCATCCCCCGTCCGCATACAATTGTAGGTGCTGAAATTTACCCCCACTCCCCAATCGGCGGCCAACTCCGCCATTCGCGGTAAATCGCGAAAATTATCGCTCTGGACAACGCAGGCAAGCAGGATATCATTATTGCCGTGCTTGGAAAGCCTTTGAGCCAAATCGCGAATATGCTCGAAATTCTTGTGAAGCCTCCTGAACTCATTGTGTCTTTCATCCGGATAATCGAGCGACCATGAATATTGATCGATACCGGCCTCGCGA
>Ga0190359_1002559_pt1 | contig 10771 bp, 11 predicted proteins | sample 48721823_MG_FD_161269 | JGI IMG/M metagenome (GOLD analysis project Ga0190359, IMG submission 161269) | Hydrothermal vent microbial mat bacterial communities from Southern Trench, Guaymas Basin, Mexico - 4872-18-2-3_MG | ecosystem: Environmental > Aquatic > Marine > Hydrothermal vents >...
GTAGACGGCAAAAGGATTGTTATACCGGTTTGGTGAATATCGAAACGGGTGCAGGTTATCTGTTGGGAACTGCATCCATTGTAGATAGAATCAAGGAAAAGTTATTAGCTGGGAACACCGCCTCTGATAACGAAGCTTCAAATTCGGATATTCTGAAAAAAATAATCCCTGAGTTCATTAAGGAATCAGGGATTCAATTATTGCTGTATATTGAGAATTAAATTAGGCTATTTTCAAACTATGCGTAGTCCGATAAGGGCTTGGTTATATAAAGCAGCGGCTCCTCTTCGAGATTGATACGAAGAGGGGTCTTTAATTTCCGACCTTCGGCGTCTTCAATAACCTCGACAACCGGGCGGACAGGGCGTAATTTGTTAACCGTAATTACCCGGGCAACCTCATTGGAGCTGAGTTTGACATAACTGCCAACCGGAAACATGGAGACGCTGTTGACGAGACCGCGAATTACTTTGACGTTAAACTGTTTTGACTTATTCTCAAGAATTTTTTGAATAGCATGATAGGTAATAAAACCATCCCGGTAGGCGCGTCCGTGAACAAGGGCTTCAAAAACATCGGCAATACCAACGATTTTTGCGAACAGATGAATTTCATCGGCTTTTAATCCCCGGGGATAGCCGGAACCATCTTCCCGCTCGTGTTCCTGATAGGCTGTATCGACTACAAAAGGAAATTCATTTTTCAGATGTTTCAGCAGTTCATATCCATACGTAGAATGTTTTTTCATCTGATCAAATTCGGCGGGTGACAATTTTCCATGTTTGAAAAGAATTTTTGTCGATACTTTGATCATACCGACGTCATGTAATAACGCTGAGAGGGCGAGTGACTGAAGTTTGTCTCTCTCAAATTTTAAACCCAGGCCGATTTTAACAGCGAATATTCCGACATTGACCGAATGTGAAACAAACCAGGTTGCGAAACGCTTACGTTGGATGGCTTTAATAAAAAGAAATTCCTGGCTTTCTATAGCTTCACAGAAATCAGGGATGTCTTTTATTAACGGGCCCGGATCAACCGGCTTACCGTTTTTTATATCATTGGATATTTTCTCCATGTGATGATGAAATGTCATATAGAGTTTGGTCGAAAATCTCTCATCGTCAGGAGAAAGTTTTTCTTCTTTCTTTTCCGGTGTGGGGGCGGCAGAACTCTGAGTAGTGGCAGGTTTGTCCTTTTGTTCAAGTGCCGTCTTCAGACGGTCCAGTGTGGACTTCTGTGAAGGGGGTGGGGAAACCGGTTTTTGAGCTTGCTGCTTTTGCTGTGCCAACCCCGATTGAATGGCATTGCGAATGGCGTCCAGTCCGCTGAGTGTACCGGAAGATGGAGGGGTTTGGGAACCTGAGACCGGTTGATCTTGCGGAATAGAGGAATCTTTTTTCAAATCATTGTAGGATTTCAGGACATCTTTCATTCGCACCATGATTATCTCTCAGACTCGATTATTCCTTTGACAGTATCACCGTCTATGATTTCAAGGTGTTTACCGAAACCGATTACGAGACTCAGATCACAGATGTTATTGATGGTTCGCGGAGTTCCCTGGGAATAGTTGTAAATTTCCTGGTACGCTTCATCGGAAAAAATCGGCGTCGTGCGACCGGCAACACTGAGTCGGTATTCAATATACGCTTTGGTATCCTCATAGGAGAATCGTTTGAGATGATAGCGCACGGCAATTCTCTGGTTAAGCTGCGGGATTTTTTTAACGATTTCATTCAACTCCGGTTGTCCCACAAGAAACATTGTCAGAAGAAAGCGGTCATTCAATTGGAAATTTAACAACAAACGGAGTTCTTCAAAGGTCTCATAATCGCCGATAATCTGGGCCTCGTCAACAATGATGATCGTATGTTTCCCATTACGAACATTCTCGAATAGGAAATCGTTGAGTGAATGCAGCATTTCAATCCGTTTGGTTCCTTCGGGAGTAATTTCCAGCTGGTACAGAATTTCCTGAATAAGTTCGTTGGCGCTCCAACGCGGATTCGTCAGATAGGCAATATCAAATTGACCCGAGGACAACTCACCGATAATGGTATGCATCAAAAGAGTTTTTCCGCAACCGTATTCACCGGTCAACAAAGCGGCGCCTTTTGAACTCTGAATCGAATAGAGCAGACGCATCAGAGCTTCATCGTGTTCTGAAGAGTGATAGAGAAACCGGGGATCCGGCGAATTTTCAAAGGGTTTAGTGCTTAATTTCCAGTAATTAGTATACATCTACATAAAATAATGCAATTTCTTGCATTAAAAAATTATTTTTTTTTATAATTGCCATTTTTGCGCTCCTGAAATACCATAAGCGACACTACTACGCTAAATATAAGAATTCCGATGCCTAAAGCAATAAAACTTTCAAAGTAATCGCCGTATTTTAGTAGCAGTGACAATAGTCCCATTATCATCGTAAAAACACACAAAATAATGACTACTGATTTTGGTTTTAGTCCCAGTGCTTTCAGTCGGTGATGAAGATGATCGTTTCCGGCATATTCCAACAATTCTTTGAAGGAGTGAACTTTTCCGGTTGAAATCCTCATAATGTTGGTCAACAGCATATCGGTTATCGGCACGGCCAGCAACAAAATCGGAATTGCCAGATCAACGCTCTTATGGATTCCCCAATCTCCGTAAATCGCTATTGCCGCTAAAGTAAAGCCGATGATGGTACTGCCGGTATCGCCTAAAAATATCAGGGCGCGACGACCTATTCGAAAATTGTATACGAAAAAACCGGAAACGGCGCCCATAAAGAAAACACTGACAATAAATACAAATCGATTGCCAATGGACCAGGATATTGCTGCATAAAACAGACTGACCGTTATTGCCAATCCACTTGCCAGACCATCCAGGCCATCCAGAAAATTTACCGCGTTTGTAATTCCTATAACCCAAAGGAAAGTCAGTATAATTGAGAAAATATTCCAAAATTCATGGTCAGGAATAAAAGAGATGAAAATTCCGTGATAGATCAGGACGGCTGTTGCCATGATCTGGCCGATGAGTTTTACCCAGGCCGGCAAACCGTTAATATCATCGAGAATACCAAAACCGGCGATTATTATAATAGCCCAGAATAAGCCCGTGAATTCAGGCGGGGGATTTGTATAAATGTTTAGGGAAGCAATAAAGGTAATAAATATTGCCAGACCGCCGGTACGCGGTGTTGGTATGCCGTGATGATGTCTCCCGCCGGGAATATCGGTAATATTCATAATCACGCCCAGCTTATAAAACAGGGGAACGAGACCAAAACTCATCAGAAACGCGATCAGGTAATAATAAACAGAACCGAAGGTATAGGTGGAGAAAAAGGTCTTAAAAAAACAGGGCATCAATAATGCCAAAACAAAGGGAAACACCAGCAATCTGAAGTATATACGGTTCCGGTCGGTCATGATTTCTTACAATTGCTTAAGGAAATTCATTACTCTCTCAATCTCTTTGCCGGTCATATTCGGAAATATAGGAATAGAAACCTGCTTTTTCCAAGCTGATTCCGTGTGTGGTAACTTATTATCATTCAGGTAATAATGAATCGGATAAAAAACAGGTTTTCGAACAGTAATATCGGATTTTTTTCCAAGTTGAATAAGTTCATCGGCACTCTTTTCAGGGTGATCGATAATACAGCGGAAAAGATTTGGTTGGAATTCAGTACTATCGGTGGGTATGAGAATGCGGTGATTTCCACGAACGGACGAATACTGAGTCAGTATCCTTTTCCGTTTCTCTGTGAATTCTGAAAAACGATGATACTGAGCCAGCGCAATCGCCGCATGAATATCGGTCATTTTTGCATTAATTCGGGGAATCAACGATTCTTTTTCATCATAATCGCGAATATTCCGCAAATATGAGTCGATTTCAGCGCTGTCGGTAAACAGCATACCGCCTTCGCCGCCACCAAGTATCTTTGTGGCGTAAAATGAACAGATACTGATTGTTCCGTAAAATCCTGCCGGTTTACCTTTAATTTTTGCTCCGAAGGCCTGGGCAATGTCTTCAATTACCGGTATTCCGTAATCCAGTAATTCCCGAATCCGTCCGGGTTGACCGAACATATGGGGGAAAATAATGGCTGATGTTTTTTTAGTAATTTTTCTGTATATATCTTCGGGATCAAGATTCCAGGTGCGATTTTCAATATCGGCAAATACCGATGTCGCATTGACGGCTTTTACGGCGTGCCATAGTGCAGTGCAGGTATAGGATGGAATAATAACCTCAGAGCCGGAAGTGACTTTTAGCGCTCTCAGGGCAAGAATCAACGCCGTTGTGCCTGATGAAACGGCAATACCAAATTGCTTTCCCAGCGCCTTAGAGAGAAGATTTTCCAGCTCACGGACCTTCGGCCCCTGAGCAATAAATCCGGAATCCAGAACCTGCCGGACGGCGAGTTTCTCGGCTTCTCCAAAACTCGGTTTGTAATGTGGAACCATCATATATTGATAAACAGTCTTAGTGATTGAAATGCTTCGGCATAGGCAACCCGGGCCTGAACACCTCGGAAGTGAGCTGCCGACTGAGCCAGTTCGAGTATCGAGACCCCCGCAATATTTGTCCGGTCGATTTGGGAAGAATGCGCCTTCAACGATTCCATTTTGATCTTCAGAAATTTTTTACCAATATCTACGAATACGTTGGGTTGAAAATTTTGCGTTGTCGGTGTTTCATAGAAAAGAACGTTACGGATATAGCGTGTTGCTGAATTTGTGATATCGGCAATGTGTCGGTGATCCTGATGGGTATCGTCCGGAAAATTGACAAAGATACTGTCCGGCTGAGTGATGGTTATAATTTCCTCAACCTTCATAATGGTTTCTTTATGAATTTCCAGTTCAGTGTCAATATAACCGCCCCAGAATAGTTTTTTTACCTTAAGAATCCCGGCCGCTTTTTCCTGCTCAACTTTTCGGATTTTTCCGATTCCACCGGCATTTCCATCTGTGGCAATGAACAGATAAATATTGTGACCGTAGGAAGCATATTTCGCAAGGGTGCCGCCGCATCCGATTTCAATGTCATCGGGATGGGCGCCAATGGCCAGAATATTCATTTTTTTTATGCCTGTTGTCATCGGATTCCTCCTTTGATAATTTTATTCGCTTGATCAGGCCCTTCGTTGAATAATAAATCCAAAACGGAGAGATGGCTGATGAAATCACCGTGCAACTGTTTATATCGGGGGTGGACAAATTGCTGAAACATCAGCCGGATGTTTTGCCGGGGGAATAGCTCTGTTTGCAGATAATCCCGACCCCCTGCGCCGGACAGATAGCTGTCAGCATGCACAGCCCTGGTGATTAAAATAAGACGCTCGTCCGGTGTGATTTCCGGACGGTCTTTTAATTCCGGAATTTCCGATGCCATGAAGATCGGTGTATTGATTTTCAATAATCTGAGAATCCATTTTATTCCGGCTAAATTAAATTCCCGTAAATGGTTCCACTCCCGGTCATAAATTTCCTCAATTTCCCTCATTAATTGGTTAAAATAATCGGCCTTTGCGTAATTTGTTTGCAGGGATTGAATATGTTTGTGACGCCAGTTTACGTTGTTATTGATTTCCACTTCACTGATTAATTGCCCAAAATTGTGGAGCACCGGTACGGTCAGCCATTGCGGACCCTGTTGCGTTTTGATTCTGTTCCGGTTTTGCCATTCGTTCTTTTTAAATTGCACATTATCAAGAATGACAAACACATCGGATTGCATTATTTTGGCGATGTAACCAAGCCAGGGAAACGTCTGGGGCTGATGGATTGCACAAATCATATTATTTGCTTGATTATGGCGCTACTAAGAATTATTTTGGAGAAGAGTGTCAACTGAAACATCTATAATGGAGGGACAATGGGGACAATCATTAAAAGTTGCATATTTTTAGCCGTAATTTCTCTGATTTTGGGTTTGGTCTCACGATTTACGATGAAACCATTCTTCGTTGAAGCTCAGGCCTATCTTCAATTTGCTCAATTTTGCTTTCTGGCGGCGATAACATTTCTTTTATATAAGATTGCTTATAAAACGGAAGATTGATTTCTGATTATTTTGTTCTTATAAATATAGGATTGGTGACGAGAGTGTAATAGTTCCGATTGCCGGCGTAAATCCGGTAATATGTCATTTTATCCGATTGGAGAACATTGTCGATAAACCATTCATCAATTGAATTGCTCATTTGCCAGCGTTTGACCAGCTTATCTTCTTTGTAAAGATATACCGATACGGGTGATATGTTACCAACAATTGAGTGCATTTTAACATGAATTGCGGCCGTTTTGCCTGATAAATTGAGTGTCTCGCCAATAAAAGCGTTTGCCCTTGTTAATCGATCATAGACCGAAAAATCATCCAGCAGGACCTTATTCCCCATGAAATCCCTTGTTGCGTAGGACCTTCCGGAACGAAAGGCCTCATAGACGGCCTCTCTCGTGCGGGCCTTCGCAAAGATAAACGTATTAGTCGCTGCCACCTCGTTAAGGTCATTTTCGCCTTCATAGTCCAGCTCGCCGATTGAATAGACTGGTTTCGAACGATATCCGCGACAGTATTCATCGAGGGCGATATCCCATAATCCACCCGGACGACCGATAGTTTTCATTCCCTCCCAGAAAATGGCAAAGCCGGTATAATTTTTGGTTTCGGTGATCAATTGCGGATAAGCATCGGTTTTGATATTAATGGATTGGGATAAAAAGGGAATTTTAACGGGCCGAACGAGAGAATTGGAGACTTCCGGATGGGCAAAATAGATCAATCCGCCCTTGCGGTTGACATAATTGATTAGCTCCTGATAAGGGCCCGGGCTTTGGTTTCCGTGATATTGATCATACTTATCAGGTAAAAATGGGAATTCCGCGTATAGTACATAACCGAAAATGAGGGCTGACAGAAATGCCCCTTTGCTGAAACGATATTTTTTTCGCTTGTGTCTGGTTATGTGAGCAATATCATAACGGCGGCGTGAGCGCTTGATAATATTGAAGAAAGAGATGAGAAAAATGATAATATAGAGAGCAATCATTGAAAAATACATAAAGTTTTCAGATATATATTTCATCAGGTCTTTGCCCGGTTTTTTATATCCGAGACCGCCGTTAGCAAGAGATGGAATATTTTTAAAAGCATCGACAGTATTGAGTCCAAAAACCAAAAAATGCGTATGCCAATTGCGGAGTTTCAGATTATTGTACATGGGTGAGCCCTCCCAGAAATAATAGGGCACGGCTTCGACACCGGGAATAAAAATAATATTCGGGAATATTTTATTGATCTGATCGATTTCCTGAAGATATTTTTCAACGCTATAAGTACTGATAGAATTTTCCTTAATTGACAATTTCAGAAATTTCTGGAAGGGCTGAATTCCGTATGAGACTTTCATATTATCGTGATCGGTAATAATTGCCACATCCAGCCCGTAGGTGTTGGCTATACCGGCCAGTTCTCCCATTGTGTAATTGCCACCACTAACTATGGAGTCAAAGTGAATGCCGACTTTGAGGCGCTGATAGGGACGTGATATCTGAGCCGTCGAATTAAGGAAGGAGAGGCAAATTAGAAAAAAAATAGTGGTCCGGTATCTCATAGTATTAATATTTGGTATAAATGTTTGATACCCGGTTAATATAACGTTTCAAAGAATAAAATTCCGCATATTTTATATTTCTTAATCCGATAAACCGGCACTCCCTGTCATTTTCAGCCAAGTAACTTATCGATTCCGCAAGTTGGCGATGGTTGTGCGATTCAACCAGAAATCCATTGACACCCTCTTTGATAATTTCCGGAACACCACCGACGCGGGTGGCGATAATTGCCAGTCCGCAGGCCATGGCTTCAACCAGGACGCGACCAAATCCCTCATTCAGAGATGTCAGAACAAGGATATGGTTCCGGGACATCAGCTCCGGGATATCCATACGATATCCCAGAAATCGGATGTTTGTGAGCCGATGAGTTTTAACGAATTGTTCGGCTTCAGGGCGTAGCTCACCGTCACCAACGACAGTCACTTTTATTTTCGATTTAGTTTTATTCAGTATCAGAAGAGCATCCAAAAGCATTTGCAAATTTTTAATCGGTACAATTCTGCCGACCCAGATGATTGAAGTGAAATCTCTATTTTGTTCCAGGATATTTTTTGAAGGGTACGGTTTAAAGGGCATCAGGTCGATTCCGCAGGAGGAGACCAGAAATTTTTCCGGCCGTGCGATTTTTTCACGAATATGATCCTGCCTACCAGTTTCGGTCAGATTCAGTATTTTGCAAGTGTAGTGCGCCATAAGTTTTTCAAATAATATAAATATTTTGCTTATAATGCGGTTATAGTAGCCGTAAAAAATGTGCCCATGAGGTGAATGATAGATTTTCCGAACACCGCAAATCCGGGCGGCCAACCGACCGAGTATTCCGGCTTTGGAGGAATTTGTATGAACAATGTCGGGACGGAACTGTCTGAATATTTTGATTAATTGAATAAACGCTGTCAGGTCTTTAAAAGGATTTAAATTACGGATGAGTGAGTCAATGCATTGCAGTGAAAAATGATGATTGTCCGCAAATTTTGAGGGTTCCCATAAGGGTTCGGTAGTTTTTCCGTAAATCAGCAGGACATCATAATATTTACCGCTTAAACCGGCTGCCAACTGCAGGGTCAGTTCCGCTGATCCGCCCCGGTCAAGGCGGGTGATGACAAGAACGATCTTTTGTTTTTTCTTCGTGGGTTTAGACAAGTTCGTCGATGATTTTTTTCACCCGGGAAAGGATTTTATGATTAATCTGAGCGTGGGGAGGAATCAGTAAGAGATGCTTGGCAAGGTATGTTGCATGAGGATACGGATCGTTGCCTTCAATATTTAGTTCGGGGAAAATATGATGAAGCGGATAGTCGTACAGTGTTGTGGTTTCCAGTCCGATTTGTTTCAATCGATCGATGATTGTGGTTCGCAGCTCCAAATTATCAACCACGATCGGAAATTGGTTGAAGGCGACATTTGCTTTTTCAGGAATTTCAGGAACCTTAAAACCGGGTCGACCTTGAAATATTTTCATCAATTCAAGTCCGTTTTCCACCCGTTTATTATCCAGGTATTCGATTCGTTTCCAAAGATTGATTCCCAGACTCGCCTGCATGGTGGTGTATTGAAAAGAATCGAAATGCGTATGCAGGGTAGTATATTTGAATTTTGAGATGAATGGATTCAGAATTGTATAAAAGAATGGTCGCACTGCCAGACTTAATGCAACATATTTTAAAAACATGATGAATTGTGAATGCGTGGGTAGGGACATCAATTCCCGGATATATTTTTGGAACAGGTCATTCAGTTCCGGGTCTTTCCAGGTAATAATTCCTCCGGCGAGAGTTGAGACGTTTTTACCGCGGTTCAGGGAATAAAAACCAAAAGGAGCGCGGGTTCCGATATGGTGGTCATTGACCGTTGTTCCGAGCGCCGAGGCGCCATCTTCCAGAACGAAAACATCGGTTCCTTTTGTCATTTCCAGGAATGCATCGACTTCACAGGGGAGACCGAACATGTGAACGGGCATAATCGCCAGTGTCTTATCGGATAATTTTTCTTTGACTTTCTCAACAGAGAGATTAAAAGTTGCCGGGTCGATGTCTGCTAATATGGGCTTAAGACCTTCTGCTTCAATGGGAAGTAAAAGGGAAGGAGCGGTATAAGCAGGAAGGATGACTTCCACTTGATCGTCGCGCTTCCGCAGGTCTTTTAACACCTTGTAAATGATGAAATTTGCCGTAGTGCCGGAATTGACGAAAGCAATATTATTTACACAAAAGTAAGATTTTAATATTTGGGCATATTTATCAAATACTTTCTTACCGCGAAATAACCCCAGTTTAGCATGTAAAACGTCGGAGAAGCGATAGGGAGTACCGGCGGTGGGCATCAAAAAATTCATGGTTATTTCTCCAGTACGGCTAAAAAACCCTTTGCAAGGAAAAGATTTTTTGAACCGAGAGGTGTTAATTGATTTAATTTGGCGTTTAATTCTTTAATCAATGGTCGAAAGTGATTCCATTTATACGCATAAGTTGACAGTGAATTGGTCATCCGGTTCAGTTGATAAGTAATCGATATTGCCGGATTATAGGCGTTCCGATAATCGAAGATAATGTATTTCCCCTTTTTACAAACCCGGTGAAGTTCCCGAATTAATTGTTCAATTGTCTGAATCGGAGCGAGATTTACGAATGTATTTAAGCAAAATACAGCATCAAAAGTGTTATCGCTGAAAGGAAGCTGGTAAGCATTTCCCTGAATAAAAATATCAGGATTAAAATCATTATCTGCAAAGACCTGTTTCCCATTTTCCAGGGCGGCAAAATCTCTATCGATGCCGAAAACCGTCAGTTTTTCCGAAAAAGTATTCACAGATTCCAGCATAAAAATACCATTTCCACACCCGACGTCGAGAATTTTACCGCTGAAGTTTTTAAGAATTTCATGGGTTTCGAGCCTGACGAGTTTAGAGATAGAAGTTTGAAACGCTTCCGGTCGGAATGATCGGTCCAGATTCAGTTTTTTCATATATATTGCATCACTTTTTTGCTGATTATTTCCCAGTCGAATGATTGTTGAGCCCGTTTCAAGCCGTATTCACCCATTTTTTTCCGTTTGATTCGGTCGGAAATTAACGCATTAATTGTGTCAATGATTATGTTCAGGTCGGTTCCGTCAATGATATATCCGGATTTTTGGTCTTCAATAGC
>Ga0190359_1002563_pt1 | contig 10765 bp, 12 predicted proteins | sample 48721823_MG_FD_161269 | JGI IMG/M metagenome (GOLD analysis project Ga0190359, IMG submission 161269) | Hydrothermal vent microbial mat bacterial communities from Southern Trench, Guaymas Basin, Mexico - 4872-18-2-3_MG | ecosystem: Environmental > Aquatic > Marine > Hydrothermal vents >...
TGGTTGATTGATTGATTCTTTTCTTTCTCTTTTTTCATTTGATCATGAGCGAAGGTAAAAAATTCTTGGAGGAATTAAGAAACCTTACTCCACCTAAAGATGAAGAAGTTCTTAAAACCATTACTTTAATGGCAGGCGGTTCCTTTGATTGGATTCAAGCTTTAGTTTCCAAATATATTCAACCTCTCCTTAATGAACTCCTTGAAAAAACTAAAGAAAAGAAAGCATCTCCGTCTATTGTTGTTTCTGCTCTTGCTGTAATCTTTCAAGACTATGTGACAGAGTTCTTTAAGCGTTCTCAAAAATTGGCATTGGCTGAAATAAAAGAAGTTGCGAAAGCCAAAGGCGTAACTGTTGACGAAATATTTGACACTTTTGAGAAGAGAAGAACTTCTGATGTTTCTAAGGAATCTATTGACTACATCGGCTAATATGAAAATACCTGAAAAAATAGATTTAGAAGATTTAATTTGGGATCTCAGATCAAGTAAATGCAGGAATGGGTCTCATATGGCTTGCAGATCTAAATGGTGCATGTGTGCTTGCCATTTCATAACCGAAGAGAGAATTCAAGCAGCAAAAGATTATGTCAGGAAGCATTTCCAAGAGGTTTAGACAATTCGGAAAGTTCTATTAGAGAGATTCAAGGAATGACAGACAAGAAATTGTTTACTTTTCTTTTATTTTGTTTTTCTATTTTATTTTTATCTCTATTTCTTAAAACTTTTAGTTCGCCAATCCTTTATCATCCTGATTTTTATCAATTGTATGATTTTATAAATTCAGATGATATAGACCAATATGAATATGATGATCAATCCTTTGATTGCACTGAATTTTCTAATTTATTCGTCAAAAGGTTTGCTGATAAAGGATTCTTTTCTTGCACAGCGGAATTGAATCTTATTTCAAATAATGAATCTTTTGGTCATATTATTGTTGCTGTTTATACCTTAGATAAAGGATTATTTTATGTTGAGCCTCAGAATGATATGGTTATATCTGACAAGGATTTGAGCCTTAACTCTAATTATTGCGATTTAGTTAATTGGAATTGTAATTGGACTATTAAAAAGGTTAGTTCCTGTTTTGGCGTTTTCTATTGAATTTATTTTTATTTTTTTTTAAATTCTGATCCATATCCCTCCCTCCTATCCTTTGTATCTTTTATATCTCTAACCTTTATAACTTAACCTTTATAACCTATCCTTTATAACTCATCCTTTATTGTCGAGACAATCTTTATAAAAAGGATTGTTGCTCAATCCTTTATTCATCAATCCTTATTACAAACCTTTTAATCCCTTATTCTACAATCCTTTATTAATCCTTTATTCTTATATTATGGCTTTAAAGGATTTTATTGCTAAGATCAAGAATTTCAAAAAACCAGATGAGAGTTTCAAAACCCTTATATCTTTAGGTCCTAATAAGGAACGATTCTCTTATGGCAATTATGAAAAACCAGACTATCAAAGGTTAGAAAATGCTTATAGAGATTTTGCTGTCTTTGCATCCTTAAACCTTTTCTCTGCTTCGGTTTATGGATCAGGTTTTACTTTAAAAGGAGATGACAGAGTTTTAGAAATTTGCGAACCAATTCAACACTTATCATCCTTTAAACCTGCTTGCATAGACGGAATAAAGAATGCCTTAATTTTTGGAAACGGCTTTAATGAAATCTTATGGGAAGGGAATGAGATCGTAGGCTTCAAAGTTGTTGATACAAAAACAATAGAACCGAAATGGGATGAAAAAGGAAACATTATTTCTTATGTTCAGAGCGCTCCTGATGGAAGATCTATTCCTTTAGACAAACATGAGATAATTTTTTATAGATTTTACAGATGTTCAGATAACGTTCATGGCATAGGTTTCGTCGAACCGATCGTGAGATTATTAGAGATAAGGAATGAAATGGTTGAAGCAATAGGAGATATTTTTAGATTTTTAGCCTTACCTCCTATGCATGTCATAAAGGAAGGAGCAAAGACAAGAGAAGAATTGAAAAAGGTTCAGGAGGCTTTAAAAGAATTCTATAGAAAACATTATTTTGTATCTTCTGAAAAATACAAATTCAATCTTTTAGAAGTCAAAAGGAATCTCCCTGATTTAACCAAAAATTTAGAAATGATTAATGATTACATTTCAACAGGCTTAAGAGTTCCATCTAATTTCTTATCAGGCAGAGTAACATATTCAACAAAAGCAGCCTTTCTTGCTTTAAGAGAGTATTCTCAAGATGAAATTCAATATATCAGAGAGAAATTAGCAGCAATTTTAGAAGAACAATTATTCAAACCTTTATGCCTAAAGAACGGCATTCCTGAGAAAAAGGTTCCTCAAGTCTATTGGAAACCAGATCAAACAATAGATGCAAAAACATCTTCTGAAGTCCTTTTAAACAAAATAAAGACTATCGGAACAGCGGTTGATTTGGATTTATTAGACAGAAGCGAAGCCAAAGAAATGGTCAAATCCTTATTAGAAAAGATATAAATTTTATTTATGATTGGCCTTTATTTAGTTCCTAAACATGCTGAATTAATCTATCAAGGAAAGAAAAAAGGAATTGTTAAGAGAAGACATTTTAGAACTTATTTAAGAAATGATTTAGAACTAATTACAAAAATTAAAGGAGTCGGCTATTCCTTAGGAAAAATCAAATTATCTCCTCCCAAATATCTAACTCTCAAAGAAATCAAAAAACTTTATCCTTTGCATTTGGTTACAGACGAAGAAATAAAAGAATGGTTTCCTTATGCTAAAAAATTGTATTACTACGACATAGAAAAATTTGAAAAATATGACAAACCTAAAATAATTCAAATCAAACCAGGAGTTCAAACAATCCAGCATTTCCTTTATTCTGAAAATTTCATAAAAGACATTGAATCTTATAATCCATCGGCATTAAGAAAAAAGGTTCTGCAAGATGATTGGAGATTAGTTAATATCTATTATTCTCGTAAGAAAAAAGGCAAAAAATTAAAATTTTCAATGGAACAGATTTTATCTCTGGCGAAGAAAATTTATCAAGAATTATTGAGAAGAGGCATTCATCCAGGACAAACAAAATTATCAAGAGAATTAATTCAAAAAATCAAAAAAGAATTTTCCAAATATCTACCCATTTATCGGGGTTCAGAATCCAAAGAAGGCGAAGAAATCAAATTAGACAAATTCTTAGAAAAATGGAATAATTTTATAATCCATAAAGACTTCATCCAATTAGTCGGCTCTTTAGCAAATTGGGAAAAGACAGTCGGCGATATTGATATCTTAATAAAAGCAGAACCAGGAACAACCCTTTGGAATTTAGCAACTTGGCGAATCCTTAGAGCATATCCTGAATATCAAGACAGATTTCATTTCATCCCTTATAATTACGGAAATTGGCAGGGACCTTTCACTTGTCATATCCCTTTAGGAGACTTATGCGTCAATATCGACAAAGAAAGATTCAAAAGAATAGAAATGTCAAAACAAGAAATAGACTTAAAAAGAGATCCTAATTTCAAAAAATACTGCCTCTTATCAGAAAAGGAAGACAAACTCGTCCCTTTTAGACCTTTTTTTCAAGAAAAACCGCAACATGGAAGAAATGTAGGCGAAGCTTATAATTTAGATTCTCTCGTAGAAGTTGTTAATAAGACTTGGCCAAACTGGAAAGAAAAAGGAATTTACATCGGAATAAAAAGGGATGGGGTAACCTGCCAGGTCCATTTCGATAATGGAAAAGTAAAAATCTGGACTGAAGACGGCTCAGACGTTACTGAAAATCTCCCAACAATAGTTTCTCAATTTGCCAAAAAACCAGGAAAATGCGTTGTAATCGGCGAATTAGAATGGTATCATGAAGGAAAACATATGCCTAGATCAGACACAGCAGGAATCATCAATCACAAAGGCGACCCAAGAGAGAAAGAAGTGAGAATAACAATTTATGACAAACTTTATTCTGACTCTTATAAGGGAGATTTTGGCGATATGCACAAGAAACCTTATTCTTTTAGAAGAGAGCAATACACCAAAATCCACGAGGATAAGAACATAAAAATCAGCAATCCTGAGTATTTAGTCAAAAACGAAAAATCTTTGAGAAAATATGTTGAACACTGTTCAAATAAGGAAGGTTCTGAAGGAGCAATGTTAAAATTAGCAACCGCTCCTTATCCTTTAACAATTCATCCTTATCCTCCAACCATGATAAAGTTTAAGAAGGAATATCAAGTTATAGCACGGGTTGTCGGAGTTCATAGAGTCAAAGGAGCCGATGCTTATGTTTATGATGTTGCGGTTGATGAGGATAAATTTGAAAAGGTATAATTATGGATGCTTCTTATATCGCTGGTTTAGTAGATGGCGAAGGTTGCTTCAGCATAACAAAGCATGTCACGAATAAAGGTCCAAATAGATTCGATTTGCACCCATATTGTTCAATTGCTCTTAAGCAAAAATGGCTACTTGAAGAAATAAAAGAATTCTTCGGTTTTGGTTTCGTCAGAAAAAAGAAAAGTCATCGTAAAAACCAATCTGATACTTATGAATTTGTCTGCAGATCTCAATCTGAATGTTTACTTTTCTGCAATAGATTAATGCCTTATTTAGTCTTGAAAAAAGATAGAGCTATTTTACTGAAATCTTTCCTTGAAAGCAGGATTAATCAAAAACCAGAAAATAATAAAGCTCATACTAAACCTTACACCAAGGCGCAATTAGATTTTTATTTAAAACTCAAAAAATTAAATTCACGAGGTGGTAAACTATGACAACCTTTATCTCCAAGACTTATAATACGAGCATAAAAGCAGAAAAAGGCGATTTATTAAGAGTCAGTTTTGTCGATATTTCAAAATACATAGATCCAAAAACCGGAAAAGTTTTCTTTAATCTTTGGGCTCCTCATGTCATCGGAAAAGTAGATAAAGGAAAAACAACTTCGATTGCTACCTTAGAAAAACTCGTTCAAAAAACCACAGGCAGAGTTCAAATGAAGAAATATCCAAAAGAACCTGAAAAATATCACCCTGAAACTGCCAAAGGCTTCTCTCAAGACACCGAATCTCCTTCGGAAGATATTGAACCTTTTGCTTTTACTGATTTCGTAGAAGAAACCAAGCCCTTCTCCTTTTCAGATAAATACATCTTTGTAGCATTTTCAGGAGGAAAAGATTCTTCTGCCGTTTTAACTTATCTAAAGAAAAACGAATATTTCCCAAATCAAGTCCAAGCAATATTTGTAGATTCCCCATCCGAACTTCCAGGCTTAAAAGAAAATGCTATTGCAGTCTGCAAAAAATTAGGAGTTAAACTTCACATAATCAGAGGAAAAGACCTCTTCTCAATAATTGCATCTCACGATTACAAACCTCCGTCAGCGAAAGCCCCTTATTGTTCAAGAGAAATGAAAGTTCTCCCCGTGAAAGAATTCTTAAACTCTCTTGACATCCCAAAAGATAAAATAGTTGTCGCCCTTGGTACCCGTCATTCAGAATCCTTAAGAAGAAGAAATCTCAATCTTCCCAAATACGGCTATTTCAGCCTTTTCGGAACAAAGGTCACTTATCCTATTGCAGATTGGTCTGAAGAAAAAGTTTTTTCTTATTTAAGAGAAAACGAAATTCCTATATCTCCGATTTATAATTATCTCTCAAGAACAGGTTGTTACGCTTGCCCTTTTGCCAACAAAGAACACTGGCTTTACTTAAGAGATCATCATCCCGACCTCTGGAAAAAAGTTCTTGATTTTGAGAAAAAACACAATTTTCCTTTTTGGAGTTTAAGTCACGATCAAAAAGTTTATTTGTCCAATATCGTCAAATTCTGGGATTCTCACATGAAAAAAATCCCAAAAGAATGGATTATCAAATGCGAGAAGAAAAGTTTCTCAAAATCTAAAAGATGGGTTCTTCAGGCACATATAAGATTAGGAACTTGTCACGGAGATTTCAGATATGCTCCAGATCATTTCTTAAAAGGATTTACTCTTGCATTCCAAACAAAAGAATTCAAAGATAAAGCCTTAAAGCCGATAAAAATTGAAAAAGAGAAAAACATCTGGACTTTTTACTGGAATGGCAAGCCTTATTATCAAGTAGATATCAAGTCAGACAAAGTTCTGAAAATGCCTTCTAAAGAGCAGAAGAAAGAAATTCTCCAATATTACAAATCCCTTCTAGACGATCCTTCTTTATGGAAAATAGATTTAAACACAGGCGAAGAGAAGAAAAGAGATGAGAAAGAAAAAATTTATTGCATCCAAAAATCAATTGAACCTTATGATTGGATTAATGTTGAAGGAGTTACAGATCCAAGAATTGTAGAACCAGTTCCAGGAGGAACAAGAAACGGTCCAGGAATTTTCATCATCATTGATGAAGGAACTTATGAAATGGGAGCTGACAAACCATACTTCAAAGAATTCTTCTTGCACGGAAAAAAATTTAAAGGAAGGTACTGTTTTAGATTAGTTTCTGGCCTTAAAGAAACAAGAAAATTAATGGATTGGTTATTTTGGAAACCTTCTGATCAAACGCCTTATGTTTTGTCCAAGAGGGCAATAAGAGAAAAATGGCTTCCAAAAGAAGGTTCTGCATTGCCTGCAGATTTAGAGAGAAAAGTTCCGCCTAATCTTTGTTATTGGGAAAAAGGCTTATCAACAGAAGAAAAATTAAGAAGAAGAGAAGAAGTCGCTAAATTTTTATTAGGAAAAAATAAATCATTTATGGCTAATAAATTTGTTCTAACTCGGAGATTTTGGAAAGGTCAGGAAGTTATTAGAAAGGCAGAGGTTTCAGATTACCATTTAAAATTTGGCAAATATCAATTTCATTTGGATAAAAATCCAATAATCAACAAAGCAACAGGACTAATCTTTTCAAACGACCCCGAATATTTTACGCCAGGAAAATATCCTCCAAATTCCAAAATTAACCCAAATAAAAAAATTCCTGTCTATGTTGAGATAATAGATTCTGGTCCTTTTGAATTATTGAAAGAAGAACCGAAAAGAATTCAAGTAAAATTTGATGGAAAAAAACTCAAAGGTTTGTATTATTTCTTATCAACCGATGGAGTCATGTTTCAGGTTATTAAACAAGATTCTCCAAAAAATTTCTCAAGAGATCTATTTTTCAAACTTCAGGATTTCAAAAAAGAAGGCAAAACAATTTTATCCTCTGATATCAAATTCCCCTACAGATTCAAAACCGTTGCTTTCTCTGAAGGAACTTGGCATGGCACATTTTATCCTTGGGAAGTCATCAAAGAAGCAGCACCGAAAATTTTGGATGTTCCTGTTGTAACCTATCATATTGGCCCAAATGATCCTATTCTAACAGAAATAGGCAGAGTCGTTGATTTTGAATTAGATGATGATAAAAAGAGGTTAATTGTAGATTGCGAACTTTTTGATACAACCGCAGGAAGGGATTGCGCTATCTTACTGGCAAACAAGAGAATCCCCGCCGTTTCCGTAAGAATTCTTGAAGATTCTGAATTCGGAGAATGCAAGAAAATCCTTGAATTTCCTCACATCGCATTTGTTAGAGAGGGAGAAGTTCAGGATGCAAAAATTTGCTATGATGGAGTATGTCCGGCATAAAAGATGAATTGATCTATATCAGAGAAAAAGTTGATGAGATATTAGTCACAACTTCCAAAAACGAAGAGCATTTAAGAAGTATCAATGGAATTATCAAAAGGCATGAAGAATCTATTGCTTCTAATTCCAGAAGAATTAACAAACTTTACTACTATTTAGGCTTCGCTTTTGGAGCGGTAAGCGTCTTTGTATTTATAGTTCAAATAATATTATGAGACCGGGCATTTATAGAAGGGATGAAATAAGTCTGGAATGGGGAACTATAGGAACAGGAGCAACAAACGTCGCTCCCTCAACCGATACAGAAATAGATTGCAGGAATGCAAAAGCGATAATTATCCAAGTGGATCAATCTTCAACGACTTATCCAGGAAATAACACAGATATAAATGTCATCACCAGATCAGAAGGAGCAACAACATATGATAATGTTCCTTTCACATCAACAACCGTCGCTTCAGCATCCGTTGAATCTTTCACCGTAGAGCCAGCAGGTTTCGCTTACATGAAACTAAGAGCAGACAACAATGACACTTCTAATCTTTGCGCTCCCAAAGTAATTGTCCAAATTGTTGGATAATCTCTGATTTTCTCATTTTTCTATATATTTAGATCCAAATTTCTCAACTCATGGAACAAAAAGATGAGCCTATGGAGTCGGACTTTTTCGACTTCGCAACGGCGTTCGGAGACTTAAACGCTAAACTTGAAGAGTTGAGTGAGGCGATTCAGCAATTGGTTGATGAAGCCAAGAAAAAGAAAAAAGAATATCCTTATCCTTACCCCTATCCATACCCAAAGAAAAAGAAAATGAGCGATGACGAAGAAGGGGATGGAGAAGGAGAAGAGGATGAGGAGAAGAAAGAAATGGCTAAGAGAATCGAAGAATTAGAAGCAGAAAAAAAGAATGAACTTTTAGAGGAATTCGCAAAACTTCAAGGAAATGAAAAATTGAAAGAAGAAGTTGCGGATTTCTCTATCGATCAATTGAAGAAATTAATCTCTTTGTCAAAAGCAAAGGAAGTAAACTTTGGTAAGACTGTGAAAGGTCCAGAAACTACAAAAGATTACTCAAAAGAAATTGCTGCTCTGGAAACAAAAATCAAAGATTTCCAAGCAGCAGGCCTGGAAATGTCTGCCAAAGAAGCTCAGGAAGAACTTGAAAGATTAAAGAAACTTCAACATGGTAAATGATTCTGTTGGAAGGGGGGATTTCTTGAAATTTCAAACAGCCTCAACTACAATAGAAATCCCTACCGGGAGAATAGTTGGATTGGACTCTAACGGAAACGTAACCTTAGCAGATGCAACTGCTAATCCAATTGGCGTCTCTGCAACAAAAGTCGCTTCAAGAACTTCAGCCTCAAAAGAAGACATTGTTGTGCAGGTTTCTGGTTTGGCTCACGTAACCTGCGCAGCAAATGAGGCATTTTCTTATAATGACTTTGTTGCAGGGGGAACAGAAGGTTATGCAACAACTTTCGCTTCTATCGCAGGAACAACTTTCAGTTCAGAGAAAATGAAGAAAATAATCGGAAGGGTAGTCACACCAGATGCAACAACTGAAGGAACTACCGTGATTATAAGGGTTGGAATATGTTAAAGTACGTGAATTTCTCTTCGGTAGTAACTACATCAACTCTGCCAAGCAGAGTCAGCGAAGTAATTGTTGCAGCAGCAATTGAGCAATTAAAGGAGATTAAAAATCTCCGACAGTACGGACTCGTAGACAATGTTAACAATCCAGGAGCGAAAACTTACATCTTCAACACTTATGACGATCTCACTGCTGCATACGATAGGAGCGAGCTCGAAGCCTTTAAATACGATGCTGCAAACGCAACCGAGACAACCAAATCTTTTGTTGAAATAGCAAAGGGTTTCCAGTTGTCTTGGGAAGCAGATCATTTGTCTAAATTGGCTATAAGAGCAGCTCAGACAAAAGCAGCCGTGAGAGAAGTCCAAGACAGAGAAGATTACAAAATCGCTCAGGCATTAATTGAAAGCGGAGCTCTAACTTCCTCTGTTTCAGCAACTGCAGCTTTATCTGAAACATCTGCAGACCCAGTGAAGGATATTGCTCAGGCAAAGAGGAAAGTTAGAAATTTAGGTTACACTCCAGATATGCTCCTAATAGAAGAGCAGAATCTGGAGGAATTGCTTTCAATAATCGCAAGCAATACATGGTATGAAACGACAGCAAAAGCGATAATGGCAGGAACTCTTGACAAATTCATGGGCTTGAAGATTGTTTCCCTTCCAAGCTCAAAATTGACACACGGAACAGCAGTGGTTATGAAGTCAGGAGTAGGAGGCGTCTTCCAATTAGGTGTTGCTCAGGATGTCCAGATAAAGATTTTTGACGACAACGACACTCACTCAACCAAAGTTCAAGTCTACGAACGGATTTGTCCTGCAGTTGTAAGACCTGATGCCGGTGCGAAGATAACTGGATGGTAAATCCATCCTCAAGAATTTTGTTCAATTTTCAATTTTTTTTCAATCTCTTTCTTTATTCTGTTATTTATTATGGGAAAGTATCGCAGAGGTGTGAGAGATGGAACTGGCCCTTACAAAGGAAGTTATCAATACCAAACAGGTCATAGAGGAAGAATGGCGGGACATAGAAGAGGTCCTTGCAAGTGATTTTTATTTTCTTTTATTCTATATAAAGTTTTATTATGGGAAATCCAGGCGTGTATGGGCAGAGAAAGTTTGAAAGATTGGATTATGACGAAGCGATATCTAGAAGTGAAATAGCAACTACAGCAGTATCTCCAGATCAGGTATCTTCAGAATTGAAGACAGGCCAAATAGTTGTTCAATTAGGAGCAGGAAACAAAACTCTTTTTCTAAACAAACCAAGTCATCAGATCACAATCAACAAATTAGAGGTTTTCGGTTCAATAGGCGCAGCAACAACTGCAACCGCAGGTTCTTTAACCGTAACTCTCAAATCTGCATCCTCAGGAGGAGCAACAACTGCAACAGTTTCAGGAGCAGTCGCAACATTAACAGCAACAACTTCCGCTTTAGTGAAATCAGTTTCAACAACAGGCTTAGCAGCAACAATTGCAGCAACTCAAGGTCTTTATTTAGTTGTAGGAGCAACGACTCTGGTAGATGATAACGCATCAGCAATAATCCAATATACAATAG
>Ga0190359_1002564_pt1 | contig 10759 bp, 23 predicted proteins | sample 48721823_MG_FD_161269 | JGI IMG/M metagenome (GOLD analysis project Ga0190359, IMG submission 161269) | Hydrothermal vent microbial mat bacterial communities from Southern Trench, Guaymas Basin, Mexico - 4872-18-2-3_MG | ecosystem: Environmental > Aquatic > Marine > Hydrothermal vents >...
GGAATAGTCCTGCAGTAATTGCTGTTAAATTCTGTGTTAAAGAAAATCTTTGTGGATTCTAATTTCGTCAATATCTTTTCTTGCTCATAACTCGCTGTTTTAGTTTTACATTGTGTATACTATATTATACGTAAGAATGCACCTAAATGTTACACTAAAGGTAAAAGTTACAAAAGAATTAAGGAAAGTTTTCAACACCCCCAGCGGGGGGCTTATGTAGAATCATTCTGCATAAGCAGTTTGCTCATGGAGCAAGCTCAAATAATAAAAACCTTATTAAGAATCATTCTAAATAAAAAAAGTTACAGGCAGGTGTGGATTAACCCTGCGACTGCTATTTCAATGTCGGGTCGTATTCTCTTTCGAGTGACTTACAAATATATATCAAATGAAAAGGTAAAAGTTACAAAATCCCCAGCGGGGTTTTTCAAGTAAGGTCTTTCCTCCTTATACGTAAGTTATCGTAAAATGTTACATCTTCCTACTATTTAGAATCATTCTAAATAAAAAAAGTTACAGGCACCTGGTGATTATCCTTGCGATTGCTATTTCAATATCGGGCTCTATACTTATATATCAAATCAAAAGGTAAAAGTTACAAAAGGTTTTTGGACCAGGTATATCTCTCTTCAAAACAAGATACAAACTTATATCAAATAAAAAGGTAAAAGTTACAAAGCGAATCGAAACCCCGTGGGGGTGGTTTCTCCTGGCTGCTAAGAATTAATTGTTCTGGCTGGGCCAGAAACAAAAAAACCCCCAGCAGAGCTGAAGGTTTTCACCTGGGTTTCCTTGTCCTTATAAATAAGTCATGCCTACCCAGAAAAGTATCTTTATTTTTCGTTTGAGAAATAGGACTTAAATGGTTTACCTAGTTTACTAGATTCTATCATGGCAAGTATATTTGCTTCACCATCTTTTTCTACTCCTTTATAAGAAAGAGTGTTATTACATTTCCACCAGGTCTTAATGGTTCCGTCTTTCATCTTCTTTTCTACTTTGTATTTTTTTGCTCCTGTTACGTGTACTGTTAATCTCATCTCTCTAGTTTTTTGTATACTCAAATATAGAACAAAAAAAAGAGATAACCAAATGATTATCTCTTTAACTGAGGTCGACACCTCATACCGTGATGTACTGGTATTTTTAAATGTTATGCTGCTTTATTATAAAGTTTCTGTCCTCGCTGAGGTTTTGACTTCTTTGCTTTAAAGCGAACGCATCCATTTATATATTTTACTGAGTCTGTTATTGACATAACTACTTCAGGTTTTCTTACCATTGGGTGGCAACGTTGACATCCTATGTTTCCACAGTCAGCTATAAGGTGTTTACCTTTTTCTCCACCGTTGTTACCTTTCTTTTTCTTACGTCTATCTCTCTTAGAGTTATTACCAGAATCACGTAGTCCTTCATAGTATGCTTTTCTTGCTCTCTTCTCAGACTTCTTCTTTAGCTTCTTGGCATCCGAACGTTTCTTTTTTCCTTTTTTTCCCATACTGGTGTGATTTTAGATTTATGTGTTTTAAAATTTATTATACGTAGATTGAATGGGAAATGTTACAGCTTGTTAATGCCAATTTCATCGTTGTTCGTTCCTCCGAGTAAAAAAGTTATTCCTACTGGTGCATCTTCAGTTTGCCAGAGTCCAGTTGTTGAACTAATCCCATAGGTTCCCGTTGCGTTTATACTTTGTGCTGCGCATACAATTCTATAATCATATGTTGAATCTTTAGCAATTGGAAAATAAGTAGGTGCTATAAGTGGTGCCTGGTATAATGTATCACCATTAGGTTCTACTATAATAACGGTAATTGTATTTGAACCGAACCCAGACCAATTGTTAACCATTACTGGAGCTGGTGGCGGTGTTGTGGTGGTTGTGGTGACAACAGGTTCTGGAGCTGGCGGGTCTGACTCTTTCTGACATCCTGTAGCAAATGCTAATGTTGACACTAATAATACTAATAATAACTTTTTCATAACTTATATTTTTAAGGTTCAATTATATTATACGTAATTTGGGTTAGAAATGTTTTTGGTTTAGTCGTAGAAATCCCAAGCTCCTATTTCTGTAATCAGGTCACCATCGTTTTTGAAGCGGTCTAATACTATTTCATGCGAGGACTCAAGTTTAATTTGCCAGTGGGTCTTATCCTCGAAGAAAATGTATATGTATCCTGTTGTGGCATCATATTCAAAATCGGCAATGTTAACTGAAGGAAGGTCATATGTTCTATTGCACATATCTTCCATTCCCGCTTCCTGGCGGACCTCTTTACATGTTAAAGAAATTGAGTTCAGGTTAAACATCATAAGAATATTATAATGTGGTGTGTCTAATCTTAAAGTGTTCATAGTATATAGCTTTTGGTGGTTATAAGGTTATATCAAATAAAAAGGTAAAAGTTACAAAGGTGACGGAACAAACAGTATCACCCCCATGGTAATTATCCAGAACACTATTGTCCAGAAAATAAACCCTTGCCATTTTTTAGCTGGCTTCATAAGTATTATATCAATTATCTGCATCTGCAGTTTTTCTTTTTCCTGTAGTAAAAATTTCTATAGTCTTGTGGGTCTTGTGCTTTGTATGCAACATAGCCGCTGGTTTCTATAATCAGGTTACGAATAACCTCTTCCTTGCGTTTCTTCTCTTCCATCTCTGCCCATAGTTCTTCCATTTCCTCGAAGGTCATCTCCGTGGAAGTAGAGTCAGGAGAATCTTGAGCTGTTATGTAAGAGTTCTCCAGAGAATCTAATTGAGTTGTATCTGTCTGGGCAAAAGTTGTTGCCGCTGCCAGAATCATTAATATGGTTAAAATCTTTTTCATATTTGTATATTATTTATTTTTCTAATAACACTCTTTAAGGTTATAATGCTTTTACCATTTTTTAATCTTAAATAAGCATTGACATCATATGCAATACCTGCTACTGCAATTGCTGTAGCTATTAAAAATAGGTTTCCTAAACATAGTGTAACAATTGCTATAACAGAATACACTACAAGCGACAATAATAATAGTTTTTTCATGGTTTCTCTTTTTTTAATTATATCAAATTAAAAGGTAAAAGTTACAATTTAATTTTGGCACCCCACTGGGATTCGAACCCAGGACCGTCACATTTAGTTGTGTGCTTATCTACCAGCTGATATATAAGGTACTTTTCGTCCTTAAGTTTTATGAGTTAATTACTCCCACTCTGCTTAAAGCCTACTTATCATTTATTCATCTTCAAACTCAGGAACTCCTGCCCATTGTAATAGCAGCACATCTCCTTCTTCAATGTATTCTGCTAAAGACTCTAGTTCTGCTATCTCTCCGTAGCTAATACGTTCTTCAAGAATCTCTGTTCTTAGTTCTTCTAATTTCTTTTTAATTTCTGCTGTTGCTTCCATATTGTTCTCTTTTTTATTATATCAATTGAAAAGGTAAAAGTTACAAATCAAAATAATTTAAGCTGTACGCCTGGCCGCAGCATCCTTCTTTCAGGAGTAGAATTTCCTCCAATAGCGGCATAAAGTCCTAATAAAGCTTTCACCTGTTTCTTTGCGGGTTTCTTTTTATATCCCCCATGCTGGGCTTTATGTTTTAGTTGCGGCTTGTATTTTGGTTTCATATAAGGTTATATCAAATCAAAAGGTAAAAGTTACAAAAGTTCACAAAAAGAGAAAACCTAGCGATAAAATGCTAGGTTTTCAATAGAGAGACAATTAATAAATGTATGAATACATCTATCAATAGGTGGCAGATTTCTCTACCATTGACTTAATTATACGGAAGTTATGTGAAAATGTTACAATTATTTTAAAACATCTCTAATAGAGTTTCGTTCAGGAAGGTCTATTCTATGTAATTTATCTACTACGTGATTTCTTATTGTGTAACAAAAATCTTCATCTATGCTTTCAAATTTGTAGAAAATTTTATTGGCAACAGAGATACGAATCCTATCGTTAACTTTATAGGATACAGGAATTATTATCTTATCACTCACCTGCTTCTTCATCTGGAGTATCTGGATTATTTAACCTGTTGATTAATTCTTTGATGAATCCAGCCTTCTCGAAGTTTTCTTCTTCTTCAGCTTTTTTTAATTCTTTACCAAGTTCTTTGGTATTCATTTCCTCAAAGCTTTTACCTTTCTTATTGCTTCCAAGATTTCCGAAGATGGACTTAAATAATTCTTCTGAGCCTGCGATTGGCTGGATGACCATATTCTCTGACATCCCCATCCCCTTAAGCATATCTGTAATGTTTGGTATATTTTGTTGCTGCTTCATCCTACGATTAAATTCATCCTGGATTAACACCTGGTTGGTAACGGTCTGTTCATAGATTGCCTGAAATATCATAACAACTTTTCCCATAAAGGAAAGTGCAGCGATTATAAGCAGCATGGTGCAGCCAACAGCGAAAGACATTACTCCTTCAAAGAGATTTCCTTGTGGGTTAATAAAGTTATCTATTGTAACGTACATACCGACTCCAGCTAGAGCTAAACCTAGCAGCGTACAGATAAAAATGATTATTCCTTTTGGATTCATACAGCAAATATAAGCAAAGTTTGCTGACTGTGCAAAATTATTCTGAAAGTTTTTCTATCTTTTGACTCATCTCCAGTACGGGCTCTTCATCTTCAGGAAGCAGCTCGATTTCATTGAAGAAGATTTGCATCTCTTCAGCCAGGTAAATTACTTGTGATATATCTTCAGCGTTAAGTATTTCCCTCTGGATGGGTTCTATCGCTTCAATAAGTTTTTGATTTTCTGTTTCGTAGCATATTTCTACTACTTCTTCGAATAATTCTTTTGCTTTGTCTAAGTTCATGGTATAGGATTTATTTCTCCTAAATATGAGCTTTTTTTTAAAAACAAAAAGGAAGACCGAAATCTTCCTCTAAGCAACTTAATTATAAATTAAATAAAATGAACAGAGTAAATATAAAGAATCTTATCCACCCGTGCAAGCTTTTGACTAGTTTTTATTGAAATCTTTTGGTAATTTACTCAAAAGAATCTTTGTACCTCTACCAACGTTCACTCTCAGAGTTGAGTTGTTTGGAACATCTAACTCCTCGGCTATTTGTTCGTAAGAGTAATCTTTCAAGAATTTACATATCAACAAGTTTCTTATAAGGTCATTATCAATAGCATTAATAACATCCTTAACTTTTTGAACTTTATCTTTAAGAACTAATTGCTCATGTGGAGTCTTTTGGTTTGACTTAATTTCAAACACCATTCCATCATTATCTGCCGCAGTCTTATCAGAAAGAGCATCAATTGAAAGTTGTTCAAAGTTTCCTTTCCTCTTCTCATCAATCATTGTGTTCTTTGCAATCTTGTGTAACCAAGTAGAGAATACAGAAGTGTTTGCATCATAAGTATGCACTTTCTCATAAACCTTTTGAAATGTAAGAACTCTTAAGTCCTCTGCACCTTCTTTATCCATTCCAGTCTTCACGAAGAAATAAAACATAGAATCAGTATGCTTTGAGTATAAGTCGTTAAACGCTTTCTCTCTTTCTCTACCTGTGGAATTCTTATCTTGCAAGATTGTTATAAGCTTTCCATCTTGTATGGCTTGTTTTGACTTTGTTTTTACTTTGTTCATCTCTCTATTTTTTTATTGGTTCATTAATATATCAACTGGAAAGGTAAAAGTTACAAAATTAGAATGCTCCTCTAGCAAATAATCTCATCTCCTTAGCAGTCATTGCTCTTTCAGTAAATTCTGCGTATACCATTTTCTTATCAGCGGCTATAGCAGAAGTCACTTCCATCGACAGGTCAAACTTATTGAAGAATGCTTCCTTGGTCATCATTGCCCTGAACACATCGTATTCAGCTTTCGTTACTATTTTCATCTTTGCTTCCATCTTATTTCTTCTTTATGCTTTTGGAGTTGGGTTCACTTTTGGTGCAGGCACTGTCCACGGGTCATCTTTATCAGGACGAGGCTTCACAGGCGTTTCACGCTTAGGCTCTATCACTGGTTTTGGTTCTACCGCAGGTTCTGTGTTTTTTATCATCTCCATAACTTTATTATACGAATTTTAATTCTTTTAGTTTCAAATTTCCTTGTTCAGGACTATCAATGCATGCTGTCATCACGACAATCAACTCATTGTAATCAAGCTTAGCCAGTCCCGCAATCACTGCAGGTAATTCCTGGGTCGACACTGAAGCGGCTTCAATCAACCTGGTCCACAACGTTGGGGAGAGTAGGTAATGCCATATTTCATCTTCATATGCATCAGCTTTAGCGTAATAGTATTTAAGCTGCTCCTCATTGTATTCTTCTGGTATCCCGTGACATGTTAAATAATCCATGGCACCCTTAGTAATTTCATGAAGTAATACTGAGAAGTTAATAGCTTTACATTTAATTGTACATCCATCTTCATCCTCATCTTCATCGAATTCTAATTCATTAAACCCCTGAACGAATCCATTCCCATCAGCAACAGCTGGAGGCATTTGCCATAGTAGCCAACTAATGTTCGAAGTATAATCATTATACAGGTCCATCAGTGCTCCATCCAACTCATCAATCTTATCTTTAATAATATAGTGGGCTGACTTCCATATGTGCATTGCACTTCCATGAACCAGGCCGTTCATTATTATTCTCTTTTGAATCTCCTCATCCATATCCATCTGCTCTTCTTGGGAGAGGGAGAGTAATGCTTCTTCAGAATCATCTTGTTCTGTATCCATCTCAATATCATTATCAAACTCAGGGAGAAGCTTCACATGTTCAGGAATATCAAACAGGGAGCGCACGGTATCCACTGCAATTTCTTTCAGGGAGTCATGGTGTGGCATCTCCTTAATAGCTATGTAATTCATAACAGGCTGAAGTCTCATCTGACTCATCACTACAGCTCGTTGTGTAGGGAGACGGTGTTCCTCTGGGGAGCGTCTCGCAAACAGGTCAAGGCATCTCAAGTATTCTTCTGCGGCTATTTCCCCAGTCTTATGAGTGAAAACCCAGTTGGTCATGAAAGGGAAACTCTTCTCATCAAGCGAATTCACAATATCATTGTGAGGTAGGTGAGCTGGTTCCCTTAAGGACTCAGTGAATGTTCTTTCGAAATTCCTAGCTGTTTCTATTATATCTTTATTATCTGGCATCTTACAAATTTAACAAAAACTTCCTAAAGTTTTGATTTCTTGGCGAATTTAATTTTCACCATCTGTTATTATATCAAATGGGAAGGTAAAAGTTACAATTAGCTTTTTCCGCACTCTGGACAAACACCGTCTTCAGACGCTCCACAGTTTTCATATCCGTCACCCATATCAAAGCCACAGTTACTGCACGCATTCTTTGACTTCACTCGTGGCATATTATCGGTGAGTACTTTTCTCCTGGTGTTATCTGGAATGGCTTCAACCAGTGCGTTAATAAATCCTGCTAGAGCTGGGTCATCCAGCTGCTCAGTATATTCTTTTAGTTTATTGTTTACTAAGTCATCCGTATCTAAACTATCTAAGTTCTTAAGTGAGTTACCAATTTTTCTTGAGGTTACCATATCGCTCACCTTTTCTTTATCAGCCTCAAGAAACATTATTTGGTTATATTTTGGGTCCTGAAATTCCACCCCATGACCCATGGCGTACATTCTTGGACCTGAAAGACGAATATCTTCACTGGTATCCAGTCTTTTAATTATGTCATCAAGGTCAACATCACATCCCATCATCATTGGTGACGCTGTAAATGTGTGAACTCTTTGCCTGCCATCCTCATCATGCGGGGAGAGTAGTGCAATTGCTTCAGCAGCTGTTAACTTATGCGGGTCATTCTTATCCATAATTATTTCTTTGGTGTATAAATCATTTTTCTTTTCTTCTCAGTATACTGGGGAGTCTTCTTGAATCCGTGTTTCTCGTACCACTTTGGCAGGGAGCGAACGGGAATCTTATTAAGTTTTGCCGCACCAAGTGCAACTGTAGGGTGAACAACACCCATATAGTTTCCTCTTGTAACAATTGACACCTCAAGGGAGAGTGTAGTATTTGTTTCATCAGCCAGTTGAGTTATGTATCCCATCAACTTTCCGCCATTTCCCTGTCGTCTATCTGTATCCACAACAGCTATACACTCAAGGTGCATTTTATCTTCAAGAATCTTAAACCACAATTGTCCTATATCTGTCATAATCCAGTAGTCACCTCCGTGTGACATTACATATGCTCCAGCATCAGACCAAGCTTGTAGGTATGGGTTATCTATCTCAACAATAACGTTGCACATAGTTTTTAATTCTGTCTTGAATTTTGGCTTCAGGTTGTATTTCATTTCTTTTGTTTTTTAAGAGAGTTTACAATCCCTCCATTTCCTCAATCAATCCCATTTCATCTCTTATATCTGAAAGGTCAGAAAATTTAATTAATTTAGTATCTCCTTGTATGTCATTATTAGAATCAATAACACAAATTGAGCTGTTTGAAGCACTTATAACATAACACTCTACTGTTTGTCCTGTGTGTTCATTTCTCCTATCTATTGTAGGGAGTATATCAAGTTCTCCACGTTCTGCAAGGTCAGTAATTCTATCAGCCTCATTTGCAGGGTCGTTTTCATTTGTAACGCTGTCAATAAATGAAAATTCCTTTCCGTCTTTAACAAGTTCATCAAACTTATTTGCAATATCAAGTTGTAATTGGTTGTATCTTTTTCTAATGTCTTTCATATTTTGTTTTTTAAGGGAGAGTTAACTATTTAATTAATTGAATATATGAAATTTCATTTACTCCCATTTTCATATTAAGAGCATCTAAATAATCTTTATCCTCCTGTGTTGCATCTGGTTCTGTTCCTACTTCACATTCAATAATAGCTGTTTCAATTGCATCTGTTCCATACAACTTATCATCGTTATCAGTTGAATCTCTATAATCCTCTCGACCTGCAAGAATTGTAACAACTCCTTTAGGGAGAGTACTCTCTACAATTTGAGCTACCTTTAACGTATCATTAAAAACCACTTCTCTAGGGAGAACAATAGCATTATACTCTATAATTTCAGCTTCAAATCCTTCTACAATATGTTTTTTATACACTCTTTTAAGAGCCATCTCTGCCTTATGGTTAATCTTTCCATCTCCTGCATCGTATGCGTTTCTTAATTCGCTTACATCGGGAGAGAATCCTTCTTGCTGAAATGCTTCACAAAATGAATATTCTTGTGTCATAAGTATAATCATTCTAAGTACGTTAAATTCTAATGCTTTCATAATATCTTTTTTATGGGTTTATATTCTTATATCAAATTGATAGGTAAAAGTTACGAAATTATTTCTTAAAGAAATCTTCAAAGGCTTTACAATGAGAAAAACTCCATTTTCCACCATCGAACCAAACCAAGTCTAAATCTACTAATTGGTCTTTTTGTTCTTCTGTTATATTTTTTTTATCAGAGGTATGAACTTCGGTTAAAACAATAATAGCTTCTTCTCCAGTTTCTCCTCTTTTAGAATCAAGAATTTTGTTGTATTCTTTCTCGTCAATATTTCCTTCGTGCAAATTTAACTTTGCTCTAATAATTTTAACAAGGTCATCCACGTCATCGCCATCCATTGGCTCATTGTTTCCATCCATGTATTCATTTCTTATTGGCAATAGTTGTTCTATCCAGTTATTCATATCTTTTAATTTAAGGTTTTTCTATTATATCAAATTGATAGGTGAAAGTTACAAAAAAAAGCGTTGGGTTAAAATGTAACCCCAACGCTCATTAAATATTCTTTGTTAAGAATTACTTTCTTCTCCATCTCCATAACTCTAACTTGTGTTTGAATCATCTCTTTAGCTTTCTGTATTCCAAAAACTTTAATAAGCTTTGCAATGTTTCCAACTTTCCAAGAAACAATAGAGTGTCCACCCTCAACTTCAAATAAAACTCCTTTCTTTGAATCTTTTTTGAAAGTTTTTTGGTATTCATACTCTGAAATAAGTCCACCAATTATACAGTCAAGACTATCTCTCATTTCATATTCTCTTCCTCCAAGAGTTGTTTTATGCTTTGGAAAAGTTTTTAACTTATCTTCCAACTCTTGTGTTACTTTCCAAACTTCATTGTGTTTCAGCTTTGACTCTCTTGCAGGAGTATATTCATAACATCCTCCATGTGCTGAGTCATAAGCGTGAAATACTACCTTACCATCAATACAGACATCTGCATTGAATCCAGGTATTGTATCGTGACCCTCAAAGGTCTTAATGTTTTTTAATGTTACACCAATCTTATTGGCATTCTCAATTGTGTTTTTAATACTCATAATATTATAGTTTTTGGTTTGTTTACATTTCTATATCAAATGAATAGGTAAAAGTTACAACTCGTTGGACTGACTTCCAACAGTGTTGGAACAAAAGTTCACAAAACGGCAAAAAATCAATTATTTAGGTGAAAAAAGTTACAGGCACCTGGTGCTTATCCTTGCGATTGCTATTTCAATATCGGGCTTCTTATATTATTATATCAAATGAAAAGGTAAAAGTTACAATTCTTATGGAATTGCTTCAGGGTCAATCCCAACAGTAATTTTTAATTCTACTTCAGTTCCTTCGTCTGTTGTAATTGTCCAAGAGAATATTTCATCATTTCCTTCATCAGGAAAGTTGTGCATCATTTCTTGAAGTTCTTGTTCATCAATGTTAATCGTTGCATTTTCCATATCGTGTATTTTTGGGTTCGTATAAGGTTATATCAATTAATAAGGTAAAAGTTACAACTGACA
>Ga0190359_1002565_pt1 | contig 10758 bp, 7 predicted proteins | sample 48721823_MG_FD_161269 | JGI IMG/M metagenome (GOLD analysis project Ga0190359, IMG submission 161269) | Hydrothermal vent microbial mat bacterial communities from Southern Trench, Guaymas Basin, Mexico - 4872-18-2-3_MG | ecosystem: Environmental > Aquatic > Marine > Hydrothermal vents > Microbial...
TAACTCACCCTCGCGGAGGTCCAAGGAGAGGCCCGCAATCGCATTGGTGTCGCGGATCCGATAGCGAAACGCCAAATCCCGAATGCGCAGAGGAAGTGTGTCATTGCCTGCTACCACGGGCACCTCCCAAGGATGGTCTACGCCAACCATCCTCGAGTATAGTGAAATAGCGCCCCCCTGCAAGCGCCCGCGCCAGACGGACAACTGCCACCACAGGGTTGACACGGGGCGACAGTCACGAAGGTGCGTCCATCAGGTAAGCAGAGTCGCAATCGACAAGGGCGATGGTTGATATTGAGGGGATGCACGAGGTGAGTGTCATCAAAGCAGCTCGCTCTGTACGATCGTCTCTTGACTAGACACAGCCACCCACCACTTCAAAGCGACCGCCCGAGCCTTTACACCCGGGCGGTCGTGATGTATGGAAAAGACAACCTGTGGTTGCAACTAGGCGTCGGCCTTCTCCTTCAGGATGATACGAGCGTCCACGATCGTCACGCCCTCACCCTCGTCGTAGACGATCACCGGGTTAGCATCCGTCTCCTGAATCTCATCGGACAGGTCGCTGATCATCTGAGAGTAGCGGCTCAACACCTCGGCCAAAGCGCGTCGATCCTTAGGTGCCTCCCCGCGCGCTCCCTCCAGGACCGGGGCGCCGTTGATCTCGGAGAGCATCGTGAACGCCTGATCAGTGGAGATGGGAGCCACCCGGAATGTGACATCCTTGAGGATCTCGACAAAGATTCCGCCCAGCCCGAACATCACTGTGGGGCCGAAGGTCAAATCGTTGACGGATCCCATGATGACCTCGGTGCCCCAAGGCGCCATACGCTGAATAGCAACGCCATGGATGACTGCATCGGCATTATAGGCTCTCGCATTGTCCAGGATGGTGCGGAACGCCTCGCGTACACCAGCGGCATCGGTGATGTTAACTTTGACGCCCCCTGCGTCCGACTTGTGCAGGATATCCGGTGAAACGATCTTCATGACCACAGGATAGCCTATAGTCTCGGCCAGGGAGACAGCCTCATCCTCTGTAGTCGCCAGCCGGGTATGGGCCACCGGCAACCCATAGGCCTCAAAGATCGCCTTGGCCTCCACCTCAGTCATGGCACGACAGCAATTCGCGCGCACCTTGGCGATGACCTCACGGGCCGCAGCCTCATCCACATCCTCGAAACGCACCATGTCCTCCGCGGCCAGGGACTGGTTGCGCGCGTATTCCCGCAACGCTGCCATGGCATTGATGGCTGCATCAGGCTCGCCATAGGCTGGGATTCCCTGTTCAACCAACCACCGCATGGCCGCCTCAGACCGTTCACCGCCAACGAAAGAGACGGCAACCGGCTTATGATCGACATCGGCCGCATCTACCGCCGCTTTAATGCCCTGCGCGATATCCATCGGATCGGTCATGGCCGTCTCACAATATAGGACGACCAGGCCATCCACCCAAGGGTGTCCCACAGCATATTGCACTGAATCCTGATACCACTCTCGGCCAGCCATTCCGGTCAGATCCACCGGATTCTTAGCGGACCCGAACTCAGGCATGTGTTTCTTGAGCTCCGTCTGCACATCCTCAGGGGCAAAACGAAGCGGAATCCCATAGCGTTCCGCCGAGTCTGTAGCCAACACCCCTACACCACCACCGTTAGTGATAATAAGCAGGTTATCGCCCTTCATCGGAGGCTGCAGCGAGAGCACCAGGGTGCGATCGAAGAGATTACTCAGATCGGAGGCCCGCACAACACCGGCCTGGGCGAAGGCCGCCTCGTAAACCTGACCAGAGCCAGCCAACGAACCTGTATGGGACGCAGCAGCGGCGGCGCCATGGGCCGAGGTGCCTGACTTCAGCGCGATGATTGGTTTCTTGGCCGCTCGCGCGTTCTTCATAAAGCGCCGACCATCCTTCAGTCCCTCAATATAGAGCGAGATGCAGCTTGTGGCCTCGTCCTGATCCAGCCACTCCACCAGATCGGCGAAATTGACATCGGCCATATTCCCGATGGAGATCAGCCGCTCGAAGCCCACACGGCGGATATACGTGGACGCATCCATCGCGATAAGCAACGCACCGCTTTGCGAGACCAACGAAGCACTGCCACGGAGAGGCAGGAAGGGCGCAAAGGAAGCATTGCACTTATCGGAGTTCGAAAGGATTCCCACAATGTTGGGGCCCAGCACGCGCATGCCGTACTGGTGCGCCAGGGCGACCATATCGCGCTCCAGGTCCTCACGTCCCACCTCACTGAAACCCGAAGCGATCACGATGAGGCCCTTGACCCCCTTTTCCCCACACTCGCGCGTCACCTGGAGCGCCAACCTGGCGGGGACCACGATAGCTGCCGCGTCGATCTCGCCCGGCACATCCAGCACCGAGGGATAAACCTTCAGCCCCAGGATCTCGCCACCCTTGGGGTTGACTGGATAGATGGCGCCTTCATATTTGCTCTCGAGCAGATTCTTCACCACTGTGTAGCCGATCTTTCCGGGCGTATGCGAAGCTCCGATGACGGCCACGGATTTGGGACGCAGCAATCCATTCAGCACTTCAAGATCCACTTCGTAAACCTCCTATATGTACAGAGTGCTATCCAAGTCGGACTTCACCTTTGACACGATTAAGGGCGCCTCCTGGCAGCCTCAGGCAGAGGGTCAAACAGCCTACAGCCGCCCCGAGGGCCCATTAGCTCACGTTGCATGCATTGATGCGATCGAGGGGACTTGATCTATCGGTCCCCTCGAACTCTCACTCCGAACGCTGAACAGGCTCTAGCACCTTGTCCACAATGCCATATTCGACTGCTTCCTGGGCCGTCATGTAGAAATCCCGATCAGTAATATGTTCGATCTGCTCCGGCCCCATCCCCGTATGGCGTTGCAGGATCTCGTTCAATAGATCGCGCTTACGCAGGATCTCCCTGGCGGCAATTTCGATATCCGCCGCTTGCCCTTGGACCCCGCCCAGAGGCTGGTGGACATGGATGGTGGCGTGAGGTAGCGCGTACCGTCGCCCCTTGGTCCCCGCTGTCAGCAGAACGGTCGCCATGCTGGCCGTCATGCCCACCGCGATGGTAGAGACCGGGGCCTTGATCAACTGCATCGTATCGTAGATCGCCAGCCCGGCGGCGATCTCACCGCCGGGCGAGTTGATATACAGAGAGATATCCCGCTCAGAGTCCTCGCGATCGAGGAACAAAAGCTGTGCCACGATCACGTTGGCCACCTGACCATTGATGGGGGTCCCCAGGAAGACGATCCGCTCCCGCAACAGCAGGGAGTAGATGTCATACATGCGATCCCCACGCCCGGTGCTCTCTATGACGTAAGGGATAGTCATGACCGTCCTCCTTTGCTTCTTTGCCCAGGCTGGATCCAGCTCGGGCCACACTTACGCATCAGCCGAATCCTCCGCTGACAAAGCAGAATCCTCCTCAGTGGGCGCATCGAGCCCCTCCGGCGCCAGCTCGGAATCCTTCTCCTCCGCCGTCTCACCTTCGGACTCATCCTCAACCGCCGCTTCGGATTCAGGAGCCTCTGCAACACCCTCCTCTTCGGCCGATGATTCCTCGGCGGGCCCTTCCGTCTCCAAACCGCGGCCAAGGGCCACCAATCGCTCCGCAACCTTGCGCCCCAGCACATCGTTGAATACCCGATGGCCCAGTTCCGAGTCCAATGAAGGCACGTGTTCCCCATCCGGCACAGGGAGGTTAAAACGCTCGAACAGCTTTTGGAATTCGAGCACCATCTCGTCGTCGGAGACCTCAATCCCCTCCAACTCCATGAATTTATTGAGAGCCAGGCCAATCTTGACCCGTTGCTCTGCCTCCGGTCGCAGACGCTCCCGATACTCCTCCTCCGTCATCCCAGAGAGGCGCAAGAAATCCTCCAGCGACATCCCTTGCTCTTGTTGGATCCTTTCACCCGCTCGCTCCACCAGTTCGTTCAGGCGCTCTTCCACCATCACCGGAGGATAGTGAAACTCTGCCGTCTCCACCAGCCTGCTAACCATTCGGCTGCGATACTCGTCCTCGGCCTGTGCCCGCTTCCTCTCCAAGAGCTGCTGACGGATATCCTCTTTCAGTTCCTCCAATGTCTCGAAGGGGCCAATGGTGCTGGCCAGGGCATCATCGACCTGGGGCAAGGTGCGTGAGAAGACTTGCTTCACCGTGACGGTGAACTCCGCCTCCGCGCCGCGCAACGATGGCTCCTCCATCGTCTCCGGCAACGTCACTGAAAAGACCCGCGTCTCACCTGCAACGGCCCCGAGCAGAGCCTGGACGAACTCCTTAGATAGGAAGGGGCGATCCTCCAGGAGAGGGACCTCGATGTCATCCTCATCCAGGATCTCCTCACCATCCACAGTGGCTTTGACGTCCACCATCAACTGGTCGCCCATCTCTGCTGGTCGATCCACCTGTTCCAGGAGAACATGCTCCTCGCGCAATTGCTCCAAGACACTTTCGATCTCCTCCTCAGAGACCGTTGGTTCCTCCCATTCCTCACGGATCGTCTTGTAGTCCTTGAGATCAACCGTGGGCATCAAGGGGACCCGAATCTTGAAGCGCAACGGGGAGACCTGCATGTCGATCAACTCCCCAGAGGCATAAGGCGTAATCTCCGCCTCCTTCAAAACCTCGCTGTAGGTCTGTTCCATCAACCGGTCAGCGGCCTCCTCGAGCACCGCTGCCTCACCGACATACTGGACGACCTTCGTGTAGGGGGCCCGTCCTCTGCGGAAACCGGGGATATTCACCTGCCGAGATATCACGCGCGCAGCCTCTCGCATCGCCTGCGCGACTGTCTCCTCATCGAAGGTGACCTCCAACAATGCCTCATGCGTGGGCAGCAATTCTTTCTTTATTTCGAACACTTACGTATACCTCCGATCGCAATTCATGTCGATTATAGCATACCCCCTCTCCAATGCCAGTGGAGAAAGGCAGGAGATTGCTTACAATCCTCCTGGTGGAATAGGCCTTGCCTATCGTGTACCACATCATCCTTACCGGCTGCCCCGAGACCGCCGGGGACTGAGTCTCGCTCGGGGTAGGATCCCGTGTCGGTCGATGCTGCGATATATCGCGATCTATCATGGAACCAACCTGATGGAATAGTCAGACAATCAGACATGGAAGCTCTTCCCCTGCGTGGTAGCCAACTGACATGCTGGTACAGACAATAAAGAAATTACTATTTGACAAAACCCTCTGACAGTGTTAGAATGGAAGTGTTTTAGATTAACCTTCCCTATTTGTCAGCCAAAGGGGAAAGCGAGTAAGATGGCCCGAAAACATACGGGGATGGAGGATCATGCAGGATACGCGCCAGCAGATTCTTGAGATTATCAAACGCCACGGTGAGGCAACCGTTCGGGAGCTTAGTCAGGAGCTTGGCCTGACCTCGGTCACCGTGCGGCACCACCTGGAGATCCTGCGATCCCAGGGTTACATCGCCGATCCTGAGATCTCGCGCACCAACAAGCCGGGACGCCCTCGTTTCGTTTATCGCCTTACTTCTACCGCCGCGGATCTCTTCCCCAACAACTACAGCGGATTGGCATCCGCTCTGCTAGAGGCGGTGGAGGATTGCGTCCCGCCAAGTGCCTGCCAGGCGCTCCTCGAACTTACTGCGAAGCACATCGCAGAACGCGCTGGCCCCCTGCCTCAGGACCCTCAGGAACGCGTCGAGAGCATCGTGCGCTTCTTGAACCAACAGGGTTACGTCTCTCGTTGGGTCAAGGACCCCAAGCACCCGGGGCGCTATCTCATCCACATCAGTAGTTGTCCCTACCAACACGTCAGCGAGACGCACTCAGCACCCTGTTATATTGATCAACACCTGATCAAGATCCTGGCAGGCGAGAGCGCAGTAGTCACGCGGGTAGAGACGAAAGCCAAGGACGGAAAGCTCTGCACGTACATCCTGGACTACTCAGAGGATAATAAAGGGGCATTGGCAGAGGCGAATCACTGAGGCACACATTAACTTCTGACACTTCCACAGCCCCAGGCAATTCCAATCAAGAATATGTTGGCCGCACAACGACCTTGAGTAAAGCCAGCTAGTCTCACAAATAATGCCGAACTGCCTTGGTCAGTCTGAACAGTGCTTCCTCATAAAGGACTTCGTGGACAGGCTATGTTCATGCTTGCATGCCCTGCCCCCTCTCTGCCAAACCAATAGCCCAGGTTGAGGGCTAATTGTGCTTTCTGCGCCGGAAATTCCCCCTCAGTTTGACTCGTGGCAAGCTTTCCCGGGGATAGGATCGCAGCTTGCGGCAATCCTCTGCACCGACGTCGCTGCTTCCCAGAGTTCACAAAAGGAAAACACAGACCTTACAGGTCTTCTCCGGTCAGGCGCTGATAGAGCGCCCGGAACTCCTCATCCGAGTAATAATAGATGACGACCCTCCCTTGGTGACGCCCGTGTCTGAGGCGCACCCGGGTTCCCAGGGCTTCGCTGAACCTCGCCTCTAACGCTCGGATATGCGGGTCATCCTTCGGAGAGGGGGCTGCCACCCCAGGGCGCTCCTCAGACTCCCGCATGCGTCGTACCAGCGCTTCGGTCTCCCTGACGTTCAGGCCCTTTTCCAGCACGAGCTTGAGGGCAGCATCCTGGGCCTCATGGGTCTCAAGCCCCAGCAGCGCACGCCCATGGCCTTCAGTGATCTGTTCATCCAACAACGCCTGTTGCACACCAGGGGAAGCGCTGAGGAGACGCAACAGGTTGTTAATCGTCGGTCGGCTGCGCCCCACTCGACGGGCTACCTCGCTCTGTGAGAGGCCGAAGTCCTCAACCAGGTGGCGGTATGCCTGCGCTTCCTCCAGAGGATTCAGATCCGCCCGCTGAATGTTCTCCACCAATGCCAGCTCCAACATCTCACGAGGCGCGACCTCTTTGATGATGGCTGGGACTTCCGTCAGGCCGGCCAGCTTCGCGGCCCGCCAACGACGCTCACCGGCGACGAGCTGATAACCATCCTCGCCTCTGGTGACTACCAGCGGCTGAATCACACCGTGTTCGCGAATTGAAGCCGCCAGTGTCTGGAGTTCCTCAGCGTCAATCCGGGTACGGGGCTGATGGGGGTTAGGCACGATCATCTCAATCGGCACGTGCCGCACCCCTCCGGCATTGGAATCCTCCGTCGGGATCAGCACGTCCAGACCGCGTCCAAGGCCCCGTCTCACCATCTCGACCTCACATCTCCAGGACTCATCTTCCAGCAGTGCGCCTATTATAGCATTCGGCACCCACAGTCCAAATATCCAGTCAGGAGCCACCGCTTACCGTTTATCGGTTGGATTCAGGTTTGCCTCAAAGGGAGCCTTTCGCTGTGATCCTGGATGGGTGGGATGCCCAAAGCACTCCGAACCTCTATTATCGGGGAGCAATGGTTGCACCTCTCGAACTCTGCAAGTATCCTTGGGAAACACGACATCTCACACAAGGCAGGGGGTCGCACGTCATGGCAGGACGAAAGGCAAGGATTGGCGTTGTGGGCGTGGGCAGTATGGGTCAGTGTGCCCACCTCAAAAACTATGTCACGCTGGACGATTGCCAGGTAGTGGCCCTGGCCGAGCTACGGCCCTCACTGGGCCACGCTGTAGCTACCCGCTACGGCATCCCCCACGTCTATACCTCCCACCGCGAGATGCTGGAGAAGGAATCACTGGACGGCATCGTGGCCTCCCAGCCCTTCGACCGCCATGGCATCCTGGTTCCACAACTCCTCCAGGCTGGCGTGCCTCTATTCACCGAGAAACCTCTGGCGGCCTCGGTTGAGGTGGGAGAACACATTGTCGCCGCGGTGGCTGCCAGCGGCACCTGGCACATGGTCGGTTACCATAAGCGCAGTGACCCCGCCACCATGGTTGCCAAAACTGAGATTGAGCGGCTCAAGGCCACCCAAGAACTGGGCAAGATGACCTATGTTCGAATCCTCATGCCAGCCGGCGATTGGATCGCTGGAGGGTTCAATGATCTGATCCGCACAGCGGAGCCCTATCCAGAGGTCGAGCATGACCCGCCACCGCCAGACATGGACGCTCAAACCTACGAACGCTACACCGCGTTTGTGAACTACTATATCCATCAGGTTAACCTCCTGCGGCACCTGCTGGGCGAGCCCTATACCGTCACCTTCGCTGATCCATCCGGGGTCTTGCTGGTCGGGGAAAGTGTGAGCGGGGTGCCCTGTAGCCTCGAGATGTCGCCCTACCAGACCACCATTGACTGGCAGGAGTCAGCCCTGGTCTGTTTCGAGCATGGCACGATTCGGCTGGAGCTCCCCGCCCCTCTCGCCCAGAACCGACCTGGACGCGTCACCTTCTTCTACGACCCCGGGGACGGGAAACAGCCAGAGGTGCGGGTTCCCCAACTTCCCTGGGTGCACGCCATGCGCCAACAGGCGATCAACTTCATCCGAGCTATCCGCGGCGAAGCCCAGCCGCCCTGCGAGGCCGCAGAAGCACTGGAGGATCTGAGAATAGCCCGCGAGTACATCCGCCTGCTGACCGGTATCTGATCAGGCAGGTAACCTTAGAGACCCGGAGGGAAAGCATGGCACTCAAATGGCGCAAGACTCTGATCGCGCTGGAGCGTTTCGAATCGGTCGGGGTGTTTGATGTCACCGGCGATGGACGCCTCAACATCGTCTCTGGCGCTTACTGGTATGAAGCCCCAGACATCCGCACACAGCACCCTATTGGAGAGGTGCTGGCGGTCGGCGAATACTACGATGACTTCTCGACTATCCCCATGGACGTTAATGGCAACGGCCGCCTGGACTTCATCACGGGTGGCTGGTGGGGGGATACCCTGCGCTGGCGAGAGAACCCCGGCGATGTGGAGGCTACCTGGCCCGAGCATATTGTCGCGCACACTGGCAACGTGGAGACAACACGCGCCTGGGATGTGGATGGTGATGGCGTGCCAGAGGTCGTACCCAACACGCCGGGTGCTCCTCTCACCGTCTACAAGCTGCTCACCGACAGCAAAGGCAAAGGAACAGGGGAGTTCACTGCTTATACACTATATCCCGAGGCCCAGGGCCACGGGCTGGGCTTCGGGGACATCAACGGCAACGGACGGGGGGACTTCGTGCTCCACAATGGTTGGCTCGAGGCACCTCCTGACCCCTATCACGACCCATGGATCTTCCATCCCGAGTTTGAGCTCGGCCCCATGGCTAGTATTCCCATCCTGGTCGTCGACGTCAACGGCAACGGGCTGAGCGACCTCATCGTGGGCAACGCCCACGGCTACGGTCTCGACTGGTGGGAGCAATGCCAGGCGCCAGACGGCTCACGGCTTTGGCAGCGCCACCCCATCGATCCCTTCAACAGCCAATACCATGACCTCCACTGGATCGACCTGGACGGCGACGGCGCCTGCGAGTTGGTCACCGGCAAGCGCTATCGCGCGCACTGCGGCAACGATCCGGGCGCCTATGACGATGTGGGCATTTACTACTTCAAGTGGACCGGAGAGAGTTTCGCCAAACAGGTCATCGACTATGGGCCTCCAGGTAGGGGAAAGGGGTGCGGGATTGCCTTCGCCGTAGCTGATGTCTCCGGCAACGGGCGTCCCGATATCGTAGCCCCTGGCAAGGATGGCCTCTATCTCTATGAAAACTTGGGACCATAGGAAGGGCCTGCAAACCAGAGTGGGGACAGACTCTTTGCAACGCGCACCGACGCGAGAGACTTCCCCCATGATTCTCTGTGCAGGTGAGCCGGAGGTCATGGAACGCAGGGCGTGCACTGTCAACAACAACTCTCCCGCAGGCCCAAGCCTGCGGGAGAGTTAAGATCCGCATGAGACCTCAGGTCCCACGCCCTCGGCGGAGATTATCCCATGCCTCGCCCGTATAGTGGCCCGAAGTTCTTACAGGCGCGGAAATCCGCCCCCATGGGATCTTGTGCACCGAACGCCGTCCAGGCGCTGGGCCGGAACACCTTTTCCTCGGGGACGTTGTGCATGTAGACCGGAATGCGCAGCATGGAAGCTAACGCAATCAGGTCAGCACCAATGTGCCCGTAGCTGATGGCGCCGTGGTTGGCCCCCCAGTTGTTCATCACGGAGTAGACATCGCGGAAGGGCCCCTCGCCAGTCACACGCGGCACGAACCACGTGGTGGGCCAGGTGGGATCGGTACGCAGATCGAGCTTCTCGTGGACTTCCGGTGGGAGCTCGATAACCTCACCCTCGGCAACCTGGAGGACCGGGCCCAGCCCGGCGACCAGGTTCAGGCGCGTCATGGTGACAGGCATGCCGCCCTTGGAGACGAAATGCGTGGACCACCCGCCGCCGCGGAAATACTCAACACTACCGGGATGCCATGTCGTCGCCTCCAGACACCTCTGCGCGTCCTCAGGCGTGACCTCCCACCAACGCTTGATAGCGGGCTTGCCATCTATCAATGCCTGTCCTGTGGCATCCAACGCCGTGGGCCCGGAGTTGATGAGGTGTAGGAAGCCGCCGGCGGCCGCGCCCTGGAGCTCATAGCCCGTTACACGCTTGACAGCTTCGGGGCTCCAATAGGTGCGCACATCGGAGAACATCTGGGCCCGCCCTGTCAACAGGAAACCGAAGAGCATGGAGACCCCGTTCAGTGCGTCATTCTCGGTGGCCACGATATAGGGCTCCCGAATGCCGTTCCAGTCGAAGGAGGAGTTGAGGATCGCCTCCATGAAATCACCGTTGGGGAAATGATCCGTCCACTGCCGCTGTCCCTGGAACCCGGCCGCC
>Ga0190359_1002566_pt1 | contig 10756 bp, 11 predicted proteins | sample 48721823_MG_FD_161269 | JGI IMG/M metagenome (GOLD analysis project Ga0190359, IMG submission 161269) | Hydrothermal vent microbial mat bacterial communities from Southern Trench, Guaymas Basin, Mexico - 4872-18-2-3_MG | ecosystem: Environmental > Aquatic > Marine > Hydrothermal vents >...
AAGAACCTCAAGTTATTATTAAAACTGACAAAACAGAATATAAGCAGGGAGAAGAGGTAAAGATTATAGCAATAAATAATCTTGGCAAATCAATCTGGTATGCAAAGAGATTAGATGGATGTAAATGCTCATTTTGGGAATTGGAGAAATTTGCAAAGGGAAAATGGAAAAAGGTAGTTTATCATCCATTTGTATTATGTGAAATTAGTGATTTTGGATTTACTGAATTAGAATCAAAGGAAAAATTAGAAGAAATATGGGATGGATATGTTTGGATTTCTGAAGAATCTAAGGAATACAAAAGGAAAACAGCAGATTCTGGAAAATATAGGGTTATCTTCTATTATTCTCTGGAGAATATTTCAAGATTTGACCAGTATTTTAAAAAACGAATAAAAATTTACTCTAACGAATTCATCATTAAAAAACCAACCAGCAAAAAGTGTATTCCGGAAGGAGGCACTTTGTTTCCAAATGATGGAAATAAATGCTGTGTTGGTTTATCTCCGAGATGGAACTATGAAATGCAAGAAGATGGTAGTTGCAAATCTATTTCGGGTTCGTCTGGCCGTCAACTAATATGCGTTAAATGTGGGAATGGAGTTTGCGGAGAAGGAGAGAATGGATGCAACTGCCCTAAGGACTGTAAGGATTTCAAATGCAAAGAGCACGGTGAAATACCAATCTTTTTCCCGGGAAACGATATGAGCATTCAATGCTGCAAGGGGTTAAAACATAGGCTTCAAAAGGAATACTTTGATGAAAACTGTACAAATTTATTTGAGAAATACGGAGGGGGAGGTTATGCAGGAATATGCCTTGCCTGCGGTGATGGGATATGCGATGAGAAATTTGAAAGCAAATGCAATTGCCCCGAGGATTGTAAATAAAGCAAAAATATAAAGATGTCGATAGAAAAAAGCAGGTATAATATATGGGAATGAAAACCTAATTTTAATGAAGAGGTTTTGCTTTATCAAAATAAAAATCCTTTAATTAAAGTATTATAAAAAACTATTGGATTATGAAGGTGACCACTATGTTTAAAAAAGTAATTGGCGGCTCATTAATCGTAATATTATTGATAATTGCGGTTGCTTTGATAATCCGCTCTGGAAGTCAGACGCAGGAAATAAGAGAGATAACAAAAGTAGAACCATCCAAGGAAAATATTTCCGATAAGGAATTTCTTCAGAGGATTAGTATGATTAATGAGGTAGTTCCAGTCTCTGTGACACCGGTAAAAGGTGGTTATAAGTATGAAGTGGATTTAAATAATTCTACTATTAGGGATTTAAAAACGGAGTTGGATTTAACCGAAGACCAGATTTACTCAATTGTTGAATTTATAAAATTCGAAACTCAATATCAGGAAAAGGGAAAAGCGGTTGAACACTATATGATGATTGACTCTATTAGGGGATTAACTTTGCAAGAAAAAGAAAGATTGAATGAAGCCCAACAGGAGTTTATTAGGATGGAAGACACCCTACTTAAGAAGTGCCATAAATTAAGAGAATCGTTGGGTGATAAGGAGACACAGTTTTTAGACTGGGCAGCCGAAGCAACTAGAAAATTAGATAAAGGTAATTAGTCCCAGAAAGAAATAAAGGAGGGCTGCCAATGCGAAGAAGCCGATGGTGTATTTTGGGGGGGCAGGCCTTGTCGGAATTCAAGAAGTAAATGGGGTTTACTAACTATTTGCCAGCCGTCAAAAGAGCAATTATCACTTAAAATTTAACTACAATTTATGATTTCCAAACAGGCATTTCTAATCCTGCTGAAGAAAAACAGTCTTCAACGAAACAATAATGGCCATTGGCCAATGACAACTTATGAAGATGGCACATAGACAGGAGCGGCAGTGATAGACAAAAATATTTCTTCTGGTGAATATCACCTAGGTGCAATTGCTAATCACTTTACCTTATCAATCTTAAACTAATAGCAAGATAGAAGGCATAAGGTATGAATTGTTTGTCCCCTTCTCAAAAATTATTTAAAATTCAATTAGATGAAAATAAAGGTCGAAACCTTTCAACTATTGATTGAATAGTTGAGAAAACAATTATGTCCAATTCTAATCATTTTATTGCCGAAGCGGTTGGATGCAATGCCGCGCTTCGGACGCGGAGGTTGAGAGTTCGAATTCTTCCGAGGGCATCAAAAACTGACTTCCGGGCTTTGAAGGGATGGGCGTGCCGGCGCTATAAAATGAAGATAAGTCCCCATAGTTTAATTGGGAGATCAGTGGCTTCTTAAGCCATTGGTTCCGGATTCGAGTCCTGGTGGGAGCACTATATCTAGAAAAAGGTCAACAATTTAGGGGTCGCCGAGCGGGATTTCTCTCTCCCTCTAAAGAAAACTTATGAATAACAAAACTTTTTCTAAAATCTGGATTTTAATTATTCTGATTCTCATTAGCGGAGGAGGGTTTTTAATTGGACAATATTTTGGGACGCCAACGGAAAAAGGTGAAGAGCCAAAAGGAGAACCCATTACTTTCGATAAAAATTTTGAGAAGTGCTTGAAGGCTTCTTCGTTAAGTGAATATTGCAAGAAAGCAAAAATTGAAAGTATTTATGATTTATCACAAATTGATGAACTTGAACCTGTATCCATTCCAATAAGAACAAACTTTTCTGATATAGAGATATATAACATTCCAGATGGTGCGGCAGGTGGCGATGTGATTACAATACCGATAATTAGGTTTGGTAATAATTATTGCGCATTAACAGACCTTAATTTCCAGAAGATATTTGCTCCCATTAAAAGAGATGAAGCGATAGAATATCTTAACTTTCGCTTAATAACTCTTGCCGTTTCTTCTTATGGCAGAGCAAGATATACTGTAACAAGTGAAGAAGAGTATAATAAAGAAAAGTATAAATTTTGCAAAAAACCTATTTCCCCGAAGAAGATTACTCACATTAACAAAGAAACACCGGATGGGTTTATAATAGAGTGGATATATTTTACTCCAGTTTATCGTTCCGGCGTTTACGAGGCAGAGGTAAAAGTAAACCGTGATGGAAAAATCAAAACTCTAAAAGAAGGCAACAGATTTATAGATTGTGGGTCGGGTATAATGTTTTAGAATTTGCAGCCAGATATTTTCTACTTTTAAGTTTTAGAATAATCTATCACCAGAGAAAAACTTGACCGAAAGGCGGGGGAAAACAGCGCTGGAGCCGAGACATCCAGAAGAATGCCTTGTTTACCAAGATTATCCTAAAACAATTGAAGGCGTGCCACGAGTAAGTGATGTTGGAATTATTGAAGAAACAGCAATCTCAATAACAAGGCCTGAAGCACGTCCTTATCCTGATTTTAATTACTGCAATACAAGACTTTGTCAGTATTTTCTAATCAAGATATGCGTGCAAAATAAAGATGGTGAATTCTGTCATTTCTCGCGGTATATGTTTAAAGTTTTTGAATAATTTTTCTTTTGCTTTTTGCATTTCTTGAGCAAAATCATTGTCGCTTTTTTGAAATGAAAATTAATAATTTTAAATGGAAATTGTTCTACCTTTCTCCGATTGGAACCTTGGTTGGATTAGTTTTCTTGATTGTCTGACTATGAGATATGTATTGTCTTGTACTTCTTAAATTGTAAATATGGGCAGGTGATATTTGAGTGATATTCTGATATTCTTTTCTGCCAAACACTTCATATTCTCTTTTTAATATTCTCTTAACAGCAGGACCCGACAATCTATTATGAGCGTTATCTGTTTTAATTAACAAAGTAATATCTGTTGGAGTATACTTTTTTGGAAAACGATATCTATTGGTAGAAATTAAAAAAACCTTTCCAAATTTCTTTTTCCTAAGAATTATTCTATCTGCCTGTGACTTAGATAAACCAGTCATTTTAACAATGTAGTTTCTAACAAGACCTTTATCTTTTTTTCTTAAACTAAAATATTTAAATCTGGTCAAAACATTATCAATCCATTGATACTTTTCTTTTTTAGAAACTGCTTTAAATTTAATAGATGAATTGACCTTTAAAAATGAGCGTAAAAATATTCAAGCAACTTTCAGAGCTCGAACAGCAAGTTAAACCCAAGGCTTTGAGTATACCCATAGAACCTAAAATTAAGCAGGAGGCTATGGTTTAGAATGAACAAGTGGTGTAGATATGCTAGTAGTTTTTACAGAAAAAAAAGACTTGACCGATTTTTGCTGTTATACGCAAAATAAGAAAAATGTCAAGGTTTTTAGGGAAATCATAGGGGAAATCATTAATAAACATCCCAAAAAGTGATACAATTTTTACAAGTTGAGGAGAAAATAGGAACTTCGTCTATTAATTGTTATGTGCAAGAAATAAAATTATGATGGATTACGAAAGAGCAAAGAAATTTATAATTGAAAGTCTAACCCGTGATATTAAACTACATGAAGAAGGAAAATTTGACGAAATTGGAAATGGCTATGCTGAATATGATAATGAATTTCCACGTACAGATCATCAGCTTATGATTGCATGGAATTTCTGGGATGCTTGGATAGATGAACGCAATCATGGATTTCCTTGCTTTTATAGTGGTATTACTAAAGAAACTTGGCCTCAATTAGCAAGACATATTATTGAAAAACTATCAAAGGGAGAAGAAATCACAGACCAATTGATTCTGTCAAACTTTGTCTTTAAGAGAAACTCTCCTTTGATTGAAAGAGTTAAAAAGTTCTTTAAGAAGAAATAAACATATAACAAAATTAATGCATCTGACCCTTACCCGTGGCGGCTTCGTCTTGCGGGTAAGGGCAGGTGATTTTTTCAATAGGCAAATAAAATGATTAAAAAAATAGTAGATCGTATATTCCCATATCTTTTTAGACTTATTGGGATTGGAGCAATTTTATGTGGGATAGGAAGTTTATTTTTAGCATATACTACACGAGGCGGCGCTCATGATTTATCATTTGGTTTTTTTATTGGATTATATTTGATACCTACAGGTATTGGATTAATTTATTTACGTAAGGTTTTTGCTATTTTATTAGGCCTACCATTATTTATTTATGGATCGATTTTTATATATTCAGGTATTAATGATTTTATAAAATTTATTTTGGCATCACTTCTTTTTTCCCCTATAGTTCTAGCTATTTTAGGTTGGCATAAATTGAAATAGATTAAATGCCTATCAAATCGATTCAGCTGACCAAAAGGCCGGCGCTTCGCTTGTCCTTTTGGCAGCTGATTTTTGTGTTAGTAATTGAAAATCAGAGGAAGATTTTTATGTTCACTGAAATCAAAACATGGCATATTATCGATGGAAAACTTAAAGCTGTTGGCTCAAGTTTAATCAAAGAGAATAGAACTGAACAATATAATTTAGAAACATGGATTGCTTCGAATCCTAGCATTATTGGCCCTGATATAATAATAATCGGTAGTCAAGCCCAAACGAAATCTGGTCTTCTTGATTTATTAGGTATTGATAAAAATGGTAATCTTATTATTATTGAACTGAAAAGAGATAGATTGCCCAGGGAGGCACTTGTTCAAGCTATTAATTATGCTTCAGATATATCACATTGGGATTTAGATAAAATATCGGAAATATGTGTAAAGTATACTGGTAAAAATCTTGAAGAGGTATTGAATGAACAATTTCCGGATAAAAGTCTGGAAAATTTAAGCATAAATGAAACTCAAAGAATTATTCTTGTCGGGTCTTCAATCGATTCTGCATTAGAACGAATGATTAATTGGCTTTCTGATAAATATAGTGTAAACATTAATGTTATTTTATTGAGTTATATCAAGACACAAAGCGGGAATGAATTAATAAATAGAACTTCAATTATTTCGGAAGAAGCAGAGCAGGAAAAGATTAAAAAAATAAAAATTCAGATACCAATGTCAGACGAACCAGGTAATTATGATGATGAAAAATTAAGAAAATTACTAAAAAATATTTGTCGCAAGGTCTGTATTCAGTAAAACGAATTATGGATGTTCTTCTTCTTGTTTGTTTAGAAAAAGGGAAAATTACCCGAGAAGAATTGAAACAAGAATTTGTTAAATATGGAGAAGCTGATAATATTCGTGATGCAGGATATTTTTGTCTCTAATATCCCTACAACTTGGCATGAAAAAATGATTTTTTAAGACAGGTCATAAGATAATGAATATCCTAATTATCCTTGGGAAAAAGACAACTACAGAATTGATGAAAAATACAGAGAGCTGGTTAAAAATATATTAAAGGTGCGTTTAAAACTTGTTAGACGAAATGCTCGCTACGGGCGAAATATTTAAAGGAGAATAAATAAAAATGCGTAAACCTAAATTTTCAATCCGTTCCATAGAGAATATTATTTTGGTAGGTATAATTGTGGGTTTAGTAAAGCTTATTTTCTTTTCCTTATCGACAGCTTCTATTCAATTCTTGAGAATGAATGTGTTTGCGGCTATGGGGATTATTATTGCCGTGGGCACCCCTATTGTGGTCTTTAAAGGTCTTAAGGTTAAAAAGAAGGTAAGTCCTTCTTTAGAAAAACAAATAAAAGTAATATTTTTTATAGTAAAATGTATAATTCCTTTGGCAACGGTAATTGTACTAATAACCTTAGTCTTTCCAATATTACATGATGATTTTTTAGCATTGATGAAGGGAGAAATTCTTGAAAGTTGCCTTATGAAGCAAGGTGAAGTGACAAAAACCGATGAAGCAATACTTGGATTATGGTTTTTTTATCAAAATATTTGTTTTAGCGAGGAAGAATGCTATGAAGATATAAAATACACATCGTATCTTAATTCTTATATTTTTCATGCTCGCCATAAATACAGAATTTATTATTTGCCGTATTCTAGAACTATAATAAAATTTGAGGAGATAAGATAGAAATAATAATGTTATAGAGTTGGCTTTGAAACAAAAAAATCATTTTTCGGCAGGGCCTCGTGATCTATCGCCTAACATGGTGTATGCGGTTCGCTCTTCGGGCTCACTAAAATGCTCGGCTTCGCTTCGCGCTTCGTATGCCCCAAAGCGTTACTTGCGATCCGCCCGCTCGCCAAAAGTTATTTATACTTCAATATAATCTTAATAATATGGATACAAAAGAATTTCAAAAACTATCATCAGAAATCGTCAAAAAATCGATAAGAAGTATAACATCAATAGAGATGTTTAATTAAATCTTTCTCAACTACTTGAAGAATTTGGTGAACTTGCTCGTGTTGCTAATCTAAAGAAATTAAGAAACAAAAAACCCGAGAAAAAAGATTTGAAAGATGAATTTGCAGATGTATTTTTGCAAATAGTAACACTCGCCGATTTTTTTTGACATCGATTTAGAAAAAGCAGTTCTAGATAAGATTGAACTTTTTAAACAGAGACATAATTTGTAGGCTTGCGGACGGACTTTTTTGTTCCTTCGGAACAATTTCGCATATTTGTGAGATGTTATATCCAATCAGCGTTGGCTCGCGGAAAAATCCACATTTATTTTAAAAACACAAACCTAAAATGAAAGATTATCTTTCAAAATTAATCAAAGGTCGAAAGAGAAAATACAAAAATTAGGGTAAAATTTAATTTTCGGACCTAAAATGTTTGAAAAATAGCGTAAATAAAAGGTTTTCTTGCTCTTTTAAAGATAATTTTCTATGATTGCATCTCCAGACATATTCTCCAAGATAAAGTGGCAGTTTTTCTTTCCTAATTTCGCTTTTAGCAGCTAACTTTCTTTTGAGATATCCCCAGAAACCTTCAAGACCATTAGAGATAATTGCCAGAATTCCTTGTTTTTGTATTTTGGACATTTGAGATTCATAACCCTAATATGATATTATCATATTAGGTCTATTTTTAAACTTTACCCAAAATTACCATCATTTTTAAAAGAAAACCAAAGAGACTGTTAGAGGATTAAAAAATAGAGAAATTAATAGAAACTTATAGGCAGGATTTTGTCTATAGTTGAGTAGTTATAAGCTTAATATCTTTTATATCTACAATAAATTAGAAAGATGAACAAAAAAATTTTAATTGGAATTTTGGTTCTCGGAATTGTTTTAATTGGCGGATGGTTTATTTTAAATGAATGCCAGAGGTGTCATCTAACTCATTTTTGGGAAATAGGTTCTTGTGACAAGGTGTGTTTTCCCCTGCTCGTCACAAGTTCTGAAGAGGCAATAAAATTGATTGGAAAAGAATACTTGCAACTCGCTGAAGCCACTGACAATTTCACTGGAGGTAGTATTACCTCCATTAAAGAAATAGAAAATGGCTGGAGAATTCAAATTCATTGGGGGTGGTGCCCAGATTGTTTCTGCGTTTTTAATGTTTACAAAAATGGCATCACTGAAAAACTAGAAGAAGGCAACTGTCCATACGATAAACAAGTTAAATAAGGTCTCGGCATTATCTCATACTTCACTTAACATGGTGCAAAAGACTACGCTTTATCCAAATTCTGCTTTGCCGAGCTTCTTTTACGCCAAAGATGTTATCTGAAATAAATTTTTTAAAATAAGAAGAGGTGATATTATGAAGCATATTAATTGTAAAATTTCATCATATTATTTACAGCAAAATGAGTTTTCCTTAAAGAAAACATATAGTATTTTTTAGAGAGAACAAGGATCAAAATATCTTTAACTTCTAAAATCTATTATTTTACTCATTTTAAACATTATGAAACTAAACAAAACATCAAAAATTTTAAGTTTAATTTTAATAGTTGGGGTAATAGCCATAGTTTTTGCGGTCTTTTTGAAAAGTAAGTTGCCGGCGCAGGAAAAATATCAGGAAACACAGGAGACACAAAAAACAATAGAGGTGATTGGAGTAATTAAAGTAGTTGGACACGGGCCCCTTGAGACAGGATTAGTAATAAAACCATCTGATGGGCCAGGATATGCAATTGTGGGTGAAAAGGTAAACGAACTATGGAAACTTCAAGGAAAGAAGATCCGTGCTATTGGCATAGAAGGAGGTCCCACTTTGGTCTGTACAAGGAGCCTCGAGATTATAAGATACGAAATCCTAAACTACTAATAGAGGAATAGATGATTAACTATAGAAAGAAATTATTTTAAAGAATTTTTAAAGAAAAAAACTTTTAAAAAGGAAAAACTCAAATTGCAATTGCTAACCATTTTGCCCTATCAATCTTAAACTAATAGCAAGATAGAAAGTATAGAGGCATAAATTATTTGATCTCTTTTTAAAAATCATTTAGAATTCAATTAGATAAAGATAAGGATTGAAATTCTTCAACTAATAGTCAAGTAGTTGAGAAAAAATTGAAAATTACTTTTAACTATTTTGTTGCCAAAGTGATTATAGGTAGTGTAGATTCAATTCAAATGCTACAAAGATTACAATATGGATAATAAACTCTACAAAATTAGGCGAAAAATGTCTTCAATTTTAATTACTTTGCAAAAGGTCTTATGTAATTGCTAACCACTTTAGTAATAATTTAGTAGAATAGTGGTAAAAATCAAATTCAACACTAACTAATTCTGCTAAAACCGCTATTATAACTGATTAAAGCAAAAAATTATTCATTCAAGAAAAATTAACTTTAGTGATTAGATATGAAAAAATTAATTAAAAAGAAAAAATCAAAGCACTTTAAGAAAGTCAAAGATTAAAAGAAATATTCTGGTTATCAAATAAAAGTAATTTGAGAGAATAATATCTTAAAAATCTATTCGTTTTTATTCTAAATCCTATCAATTTTAAACTAATAGCAAGATTAGAAGATATAGAAGTGTAAATTATTTGACCTCTTATCAAAAATTATCTAAAATTCAATTAGAAGGAAATAAAGGTCGAAATCTTTCAACTATTGGCCGAATAGTTGAGGAAACAATTATATCCAATTCTAACCTTTTTATTATCAAAGTAGTTGGATAGTGCAGAAAAAAACATAATTATGAAGATTAATATGAGCTCAAAAACAAAAATTTTAATTGGGATTTTGGTTCTCGGAATTGTTTTAATTGGCGGATGGTTTATTTTAAATGAATGCCAGAGGTGTCATCTAACTCATTTTTGGGAAATAGGTTCTTGTGACAAGGTGTGTTTTCCCCTGCTCGTCACAAGTTCTGAAGAGGCAATAAAATTGATTGGAAAAGAATACTTGCAACTCGCTGAAGCCACTGACAATTTCACTGGAGGTAGTATTACCTCCATTAAAGAAATAGAAAATGGCTGGAGAATTCAAATTCATTGGGGGTGGTGCCCAGATTGTTTCTGCGTTTTTAATGTTTACAAAAATGGCATCACTGAAAAACTAGAAGAAGGCAACTGTCCATACGATAAACAAGTTAAATAAGGTCTCGGCATTATCTCATACTTCACTTAACATGGTGCAAAAGACTACGCTTTATCCAAATTCTGCTTTGCCGAACTTCTTTGCCCGCAAAACATTAGGCGTAATTGACTTTAGGACATAAAAGTCATAAAGAGGAAATATCAAAATCAGTAACAAATCTTATATTTTAGAGTTTCCAACACCAACTATTACAACACGAATCTCTTTTACTATATATAGTTAAGTTATTATTTTTTATTTAATAAATATTTTATAATTATAAAATTTATATTAAAATGTTTAATAAAGAAAAAGAAAAACCACCAATCGAACACAGGAATAATCTTAGAAATAGAATATTGTTATTCATTTATTTGTCTATTTTTACTTTCGTGACAGTAGGCGGAATGCTATTAATTGCATTTCTTTCCAAAGATTTATCTAAGCTTGTTCGTGT
>Ga0190359_1002567_pt1 | contig 10751 bp, 9 predicted proteins | sample 48721823_MG_FD_161269 | JGI IMG/M metagenome (GOLD analysis project Ga0190359, IMG submission 161269) | Hydrothermal vent microbial mat bacterial communities from Southern Trench, Guaymas Basin, Mexico - 4872-18-2-3_MG | ecosystem: Environmental > Aquatic > Marine > Hydrothermal vents > Microbial...
CTGATAAGCTAACGTAGGTAAAGCATTCAAAGTATCATTACCCAATTTCTCAGCTAATTGTAAAAATTTTGTTTTATAAGGATTATTAATAATATCATAAACAAAAAGATGAGAAGTTAAAATTTCTAAAAGAAAAAATTCCCGCCGAAAGGATTTATTCCTTTTTCCTTTTTTAAAGCCTGAAGAAATCCCTTACCATCAGTATTACCTCCAATTAAGTTACCCATTTTGTCTCTCCATATATTATTTACTGCTCCAATTTCTTTCGCTTCAGGAGTTAAATTATCAAGTAGAGGTAATACCTCTTCTTTAAAAGGAACTGTTACATTAAATCCTGCAAAATTAAGATCCTTTATTCCCTGAATTGCTTCTCTAAGATCTGAAGGTTTTACCTCAAATAATAAATATATATAATTCAAACTCAATTTTTGAAAGCCCGCGTTATACATAAAAGCAGATAAATTTTTCCGAGCAGGATAACTAATTAACCCTACTACCTGAGTCATCCTTTTTTCTCCAACAAAATTAATCTCTCCTTAATCAATACTTATTATTGCTCCTGTAGAAGTTGGACCAAGTAATTTTCGATATATCTTGAGCCAAATACTGTTATTCTTTAGGTATCTTAAGAGTTCTACTTCGTCTTTTTTTAATTTCTCGCTCACTTAATTTAACTTGGAGCTTTCGTTTATAAACATTTATCTCAATTATACCCATTCTTAAGATAAGCAATTAAACCATCACTATAGGCTTCCACATCAATATGACCCACAGCAGGCCCTTTAGTAGCTCCCGAAAAACGTCCATCAGTAATGAGGGCAACGGATTTTTCTAATCTTTTTCCACATAGAGCAGACATAATGGTCTCTAAATACTGCATTGCTCGCCCTCCTTTAGGGCTTTCATATCTAATTACTACTATATATCTCCTGATTTAATTTCTTCATTATATAGACCATTTATAACCTCTTTTTGTGAATTGTAAACTTTAGCTGCTCATTGGAGGTTACTACTTCTTTAGAACCAGATACCTCTACACCTAAATCAAAGTAATTTTTTTCTCTTATTAGCTCCTAACTTCTGGCCAATTTATACTTTAAGTTTATCGTATCGATGTAATACTAAAGTAATCTCTTTCGCTCCATAAAATTTTGCAGCATTTACCGCCATTAAACCAATCGGACTAGCACCAAAAATAATCATCTTCTCTCCGCCAAAGATCGAAAGTAAACTTATTGCTTGTAAGGCCACTGCTGTAGGCTCAATTAAACTCCCCCTGCTTAAAACTAAGAGAATGGGGAAGTTTATGCACCAATTTTCCTGGAAGCTGTATAGATTCTGCAAAAGCTTCGGGTAAATCACCTATATTTATCCTCTGTACTTTCGGACATAGATTATATCTGCCCTTTTTACAATTAGCACATGTCCCGCATTCTAAATAAAGTTTACCGGATACCCTATCTCCTTTTTTGACATTTTTTTCTTATTTCCTACTTTTACTACTTTACCAGCCCATTTATGACCAGAAATAAGAGGATAACATATTCCCTTATTCTTCAAGTAAGGCATCATCTCTTTATGCAATTCATAATCAGTACCGCATATACCTGCTCTATAAACTTTTACTCTTACCTTTTCAGGAGAAAGTGGTGGTAATAAAAAGGTTTTTTAACTGTTAAAATTAAGAACAATTTATTTAAAGGCTTCTATATAGAGAGGCATAAATTTCTGCATCTCGCACTACACAACCAGAACTAATTTGGTGAAACATAAGTTGAGAACATTTGCTACAAGTAATACAACATTTTTGAGGATTTAAATGACCTTTTTCTAATAGATCTCTGGCAAAATTAGGATAAGCAAAAGCCTGTCGGCCAAATCCAGCTAAAGCATGACGGCCTTTCTTAATATTTGCCGACGCCGCAGCTCCCCCAAATTGGCGTAACCAACTGTAACCTGTTCCTATTATCGGTAAATTGGGTACTATTTTTTGAGTTTGATAGGCAAACTTAAATAATCTTTCTACTCCCTTGAGAGGAGATTCTGGTTCAGGGTAACCTTCTTTTATTGGTTGATCATAAGGTCGATTAACGTGAGGATTAAAATAAGGTATCCCTGCAGTAACATTAATTAAAGATACCCCTTGGGCATTTAATTCTTGAACTAAATTCAAAGGTTCTATTAAATTAATTTCCCACTTTTGGTTCTCATTGTTTTTGCTAATACCCCAATTATTTTCCGAAAAAATTACGTCAGAAATATTCAAACGAGTGGTAATAATTAGCTGAGGAACTTCTTTTTTAATTAATTCTATAGTTTCTTTTAAATATCTCGTTCTATTCTGATAAGAACCTCCGTATTCTCCTTTTCTGGTTTTAGCTCCTAATAATTCTGACATTAAATAGCCATGACATGACTTAATATCTACTGCATCGAATCCTGCTTTATAAGCTAATTTCGCTGCTTTTATAAATTTCTCTTGAATAAATTTTAAATGACTATCCTCTATTAAAGGATAACTGTCATCTATATTCACTAATTTATCCAAAATGGAATGGTGAATTACAATTAAAGGTTTCCTTTTTCCTTCAGGTTTGCTAAACCTCCCAGAATGGTTCAACTGTAAAACACAAAATGGCTCATGGTGGATACCGTATTCTTGTATCGCTCTGTTTTTGGTCATTCTCAATAATTCCGCAAAGGCTGGTTCTGTAGAATCATCTAATAAAAGCTGATGAGGATTAGAGCGGGCTTCAGGTAAAATAGCAGTTGCTTCAAACCAGATTAATCCAGCCCCTCCTTGGGCAAACCGTTTATATCTTCTAAAAGTAAATTTTCCAGGGTTACCTTGTTCATCACTGTCACATCCCTCCATAGGTTGAATAGCTAATCTATTGGGAATTCGGTAATTATTTATTATTAAATTTTGATTTAAGACCTCTGTATTTTCTGAAAAATCAAGTTCAATATTTTCTTGCCGAACTTTTTTCTGTATTTCTTCGAGTTTATAATAATTAAATTTTTCACCCATTATTTCTCCTTTTCAATAAATTTCCTTTTTTATATAAGACTTCCATGCTTTTTCAAACCAAAAATTATCCTCTGGAATATCCCTAACTGGAACCCAACTTGTTAGGTGCACTCCATCTATAAACTGATATTCTAAAGTAAATTTACGTAATTCCTTTAATTCTGGACGGTATTTCCATTTCTCATTTAATTTTTCACTGATTAACTTACCTTGCTTATTTAAAACTAAATAAGAACCTCGGCTTCCCCCGCCTCTTTCTAAATAGGCCTCTATACTTTTTAATACTGCGAGTTGGGTTAAGCAAAGTTGCCTATTCTGGAAAAATTCTACTACCTCCGCCTTATTACTTAAACTTATTTCTCCCGAATTTAGGCGCTTATATTGAGCTTGAGCTTCCTTTAAGGACCTTTTAATTTCCGGTAAGTTCCTGATATGAGCCCCATATTTAGTCATTCTTTCTTGAAATTCTTCGCGGAAAGAAGTCATATCTTGCCCTAGTTTATGTATCCTTTGCAAAGCTTTTTGGATTAATTCTAATTTAGAGACAATCTGTAATTTAGCTTGAGCTAAAAAATTTTCTTTATTTAAAGTAAAATCTGAGTATTTTTGCGAAATAAATTCTGCTGCTCGTAAACCCCCTACTTGTCCTGAATTTAAGGCAGAACCGCCAGGTCGATGAACCCCATGACTACCATTTACTTCTCCTATGGGAAATAAATGCTTAATATTAGATTCCCACCAAATATTACCAATTAAACCTCCATTGTTATGTTGAGCACAGACTTCTACTTCTAAGGGTTCTTTCCTTAAATTAATTCCATTTTGTCGGTAAAGATCCACCGCTAAGGGATTCATCTGCTTTAAGCGAGCAAAAGGAGTATCTAAAAGTGCTTCTCCTTTCTGTAAATAATTATAGACCTCGGGGGATAACCTGTTTAGGTTAAATTCTTCCAATCCTTGGCTCGCCGTAGGATTTTTTCTAAAATCAAGGAAAACTCGACGTCCTTTCACAACATTTTCAAGATATACCAGTATATCAATTAAAGAGGAACCATAATTTTTAATTTTCTCTACGTCAAAGGGCCATTGATAACCTTTAAGAAATATTGCAGTAGCTAATTTTCGCATTGAGGGGAAAAATTCATTTAAAAATTCCTTTTCTTCTTTACCTTCAAGAGAAGTACTAATATAACGCGGAATAGCTTGTTGATATGTGCCAGATACATTCCAGCGAAATTTAATAGAAGCTATCCCATACTGCCATTCAGTTAGATTTACTGCTTTAGCACCTATTTCCAAAGCAATACCTGTACTACCTAAATGTTTTTTGGGATAAACTGAAGTTTTATATAATCCCCCAGGGCCACCAGTTCCCATTACTATATTCTCTGCCTGAAAAATAACTAAAGAAGATAATCCAGTAGAGGCTAAATCTTTATTAATAGCTATTGCTCCTATTACCCTTTTCTCTGTTTCTTTTTCGCTTGTAGTAAGAAGAGAAATTACCTCGTGTTTATCCAAAAGGGGGATTTTTTCTTTTTGCACTTGTGATAACAGTTTTCTATACATTTGTTGAGAGGTCCAAGGACCAGCTGAGGTTGCTCGTTGCTTAGGATCATAATCTGTCTTATATCCTATATATCCTCCATAACGATTATGGGGAAAAGGGACGCCAATATTTACTAAATGATAAAATTCTTGGGAAGAAAGAGCTGATTCTATTAAAGCAATATCTCCGTGCATAGAGCCCCCTGAAAACAAAGTTTGAGCCATATCGTAAACTGAGTCTTTTTCTTGACCAAAAAGAGAAAGCTTATAATAAGTTTGTTTATCCGATCCCGAATTATTAGAAATTCCTCCTCCTAAACACTCAGTGATAATTAAGGTATCTTTAATACCAAAATTATGCAGGTGAAGGGCACAATTTAAAGAAGCGGCTCCAGAACCAATAACTAAAGAATGGCAGCGATAGAAAGGAAAGGTGATCCCCTGAATAGAAATATATTCCTTTTTCATTTTTCTAACCTTTTATACTTTTTATTTAAAAGTAAAATATTTTTTATTCCACTGGTAATACAATTAATATAATAAAAAGATTATTTCTATAATATAGAATAGTATTCTATATATTAAATATTATAAAATAATTTTATAATATTAACAAGTCTCTCCAAGGTTAGAACATTTTTAAAATTTATTTTAAATATAAACAAAGAAATATTTTAAGAAAATGCTCGCCTCTTTTTAAAAATATTTAAATTAAAAAGGATGGGAAATAGAAATAAAAAGAAATATATCTACAGGGATATTAAATTGTAAATAATAAATTTTTTCTATTTCTTATTTTTGTAACTAAAAATCTAATTTTGTCGTCGACACTTTGATGTAACTAAAGCCCAATTTTATTTAAATTCTGGGCAGTAAGACGAGCAGAACTATCCGGATCTGGAAGAGGGAGAATCTCAGCAGAGACATAACCCTGATAATCTATCTTTTTTAAAGTCTGAACTATTTTTGCAAAATTAAGATGACCACAACCAGGTGCCCAGCGGTTACTATCGGCGAAGTGAACATGGGTAATATAATCTTTCGCCTGAATAATACTATCATAAATAGAAACCTCTTCAATATTCATATGAAAAGTGTCGGCTAATAATCCTAAATTTGATGCTCCTACTCTCTTAATAAATTCCATCCCCTCACCAAGGGTATTAATAAAATTGCTCTCATACCTGTTAACCGGTTCTAAGGTAAGTCGGACATTATAGTTTTTCGCAAATTCTGTACATTTTCTTAAGCAATCAATAGTCCATTCTTCGGTTTCCTCCCGGTTCACACTTTCATTAATTTTCCCCCTTATTAAACCAATAATCACCTGAGCATTAAAATGAGACGCAAATATTATTTGGTTATTTATCCTTTCCACTGCCATTTTCCTGACAATTTCATTAGGGTCAGAAAAACTTAAACCCTCTTCTATATAAGCCTGCCCAGTACCTATAGCAGGGGCTTCTAAATTATTTTCTTTTATTATGTTAACAATAGTTTCTAATTTTAAATCCTTAGGATTTCTAACTGCTAATTCTGCTCCATCAAAATTTAAACTTGCAACTTTTTTAATACTCTCTTCAAAATCCTCTTTAAAGGCCAATGCAGAAAATTTAGTTGATGAAGTAGATACTACTATACTTTTTTTCATTGTTTCGCACTCCTATTTTAATTAAAATTAATCTCATACAAGGGGTCAAATTTATCAAATCTACTATTATTCGGATTATTCCCTCTCGCTCCAATATCAAGTACGAGATATGCTCTAACCCTTTTCCTCCAGGAGAGAGGGATAATGCATAGACAGCTAGGTTTTTCCTCGTGAAAATAGGGAATGTCTATTTCTGAACTAAGGTAGGAGTTCGATTCACCAAACCCGCAAAAAGAAATTGCAAAATAACCCGGGGCGGACGAATCCGCCCCTACACAAAAAAGAATACATTATCTGAAAAAGTTTTTAATTTTGAATTCGTTTTTTCGCTTTTCGTTTTAACTTCTTAACTTTAATAAGGTAGTGTTCGATTCTGGAAAGGGCACAATTCATTGTATCCCTACACCTGAATCTAATTTTTTCACGCAATACATCCAATACGCAATATGTTATTTTATGAAATTACCGCGCTTGCTACACTTATTCTCAATGACAAATAACTATTTACTAAAGACTATTTATCTGTCCGATATACGGTAATTCAAATACCGATTTCCAGCCTTTGCTCATTGGTTCTTTTAAGAATGGTTCCATCTCCTTAGGATCACGCAGGCTAATCTTTTCTACTGGAGGCAATTTACCGGCAGGATAGGTCTCTAAAATTTCATCGTGAACTAAGGTTAAATATTTTAAAATTGCTGCAATTGGTCGTTTTGCCTTTTGAGCACTAGCCCGAGTGGGACAACCCACTACTCCTTCCGGGACTGCCGCCCTTTCAATAGCAGCTTGGCCCTCTCCTTGTTGCCATCCTTGAGGACGTCGGTAAGGGTCAACCGAAGTATCAAAATGCCCTCCTGGTAACAAAGATTCACCTTGGGTATCAACAGCATATTTCATATCTAACATCTCTGGAAATAATAATTGGGCGACCGAAGCTTCCGCTTCATCAGCATGGACAAAGTCAGTCGTAAGACTATCTTCTCTATCAATAGGAATGAAAAATTCTCTAATTGCCCGATGCCAATCTATTACTCGATAAATCCCCGGTAACTGATAGCGTTTACAGAATTCTTGAAGTGCTGATTCTAATATCCATAATTGCCCATGATTATTAACCCAGATCTGTTTTCTGAAACCATCATTCCAAAGTCCATACATAACATTGATTACAGTCTCTCTAACTACATCTTCGGGCATAATAATCGTCCCGGCCATACCACAATGATGATAAGGATGTCCCCCATAATTTAATGGAGGTAAAGCCAAATTAACTGGCGCACCGTTTTTATAAGTATAACGACGAACCCCTTCACAAATTTGAGTAACCATGAATGTGTCTAAACCAGTATTAGCATAATCACCATGGCATTCAGTACAACCTACTGGAACAAGAACAATATCATTCTTTCGGCGATTTTCTATAACATGCATACGGGGAGTAGTCTGAATATAGCTCCCTGCCTTTCCTAATTCAGGAGGCGAGGGTATTTCATATTCCTGAAGTATCTCCTCAATCTTGCTCATTGGTGCATCAAATATTTCTTTTTTTAATCGGCCTACTTTGCTATTTTCAAATACTATCTGAGGATAATCGGTAGTTAACCATTTTTCATTTTTCTTATCAGACATTTTATTATCTCCTTTTCCTTAATTTATTTAAACTCACAGGTAATTTTACATTCTGTTCTATCAGTCCGCAATAACACTATATTTTCCGGAACTTCCTCTAAGGTTACCTTTTTAGTAATCAAGGGAGTCATGTCCATTCCAGAAGCCATTGAGCTTATAACTCTAGGGAATGTTCCATGACCAGAATGACCCTGAGAACCTACGATGGAAGCCCTTCTTACCTGAAATACTTCTCCCGTTACCGCTATCTTCTTATCTGAACGGGCAACAATTACTACTGTGCTGTTAATCATTTTACCTTCCCAGATAGATTGTTCAATATCTGCCCAGACCTTATCAGGTAAACCGGTTGCTTCTAAATACAATTTAGCTCCCAAACCCCCGGTTATATTTAACACTCTTTCGGCAAAGTTTTCTTTAAGAGGATTGATGATGTGGTCCGCACCCATCAACTTGCCTAATTTTGCTCTTGGTTCAGAAGGTTCAGAGAGAATTACATTGGAGGCTCCAGCTTTTTTCATTATAGCAACTGCTGCAAGACCAATGGGTCCCCCACCTAAAATCACTGCATTATCCCCAGCTCTTATTCCTCCTCCTCGCTCTATTACCGCATTATAAGCTACGGAAGTAGGTTCGACTAAACTACCAGCCAGGAATAAGTCATCACCTTTGTAAACTCTCTTTAATTCTTCCAGACTCCAAATATAACGGGAATCAACTTTGACATACTCTGCAAAAGCCCCATCACAGCTAAAACCAAGTTCTTGTAATTTTTCACAGTGATTGGGGTAACCGTCGGCGCAGGGTCGGCAAGAGGCACACCAGAACATCTCTTCGGCAGTCACTGCCTCTCCCTCTTCAAATCTCTTACCGGTCCTTTTATTAATAGCCTGTTCGCCGGCCTCTACTACCACCCCTGAAAACTCATGACCTAAGGTCACCGGAAAAGCAGTAAGACCGGGATACCAAATATATCCATCATCATCTGGTTGAGCCATATGGACATCACTACCACAGATTCCGCAGGCTTTAACTTTTATTAGAACTTCAGTAGCCCCAATTTTTGGAACATCTTTCTCTACTATTTTAAGTTCCGGATTTTTCCAAACCTTGCTTCCTAAATAAGTAAGTTTTCCATCAATGTCTTTCGAACCTAATTTGAAATCTGGTTTAGGCTGCCAGTCAGCGTATAAAGTGACAGTTTTCATTTCTTCTTTCCTCCTATTATTTTATCTTAACTAATTAATTTTTTACAAGATTCTCTGATAATTAATTTAGGTGATAACACTTCTTTTTTTTGATTAAATTCTCCCTCCTCTATTATCTTTATTAACATCTTCACTGCTAATTTCCCCATTTCCATCATCGGTTGACGAATAGTAGTTAAGGGGGGATAAACAAAAGAAGCTAATGCAATATCATTAAAACCTATTACCGAAAAATCATTAGGGATGCGAAAATTCATTTTTTGAATAGCCTGCATAGCTCCTAAAGCAAGAAGATCATTGGCAGCAAATATAGCAGTAGGTGGCTCACCTAATTTTAAAAATTTCTTCATTACCTGATAACCACCTTCTATCCTAAAATCACCTTCTCCTACCAATTCATCTCTGTATTCAATCTCATACTTTTTTAATGCTAACTTATATCCTTTTAATCTATTAAGTGCTGACCTTGTCTTAAGAGGACCGGTAATATGAGCTATTTGGCGGTGACCCAGCTTAATCAAATATTCCGTAGCCATCTTTCCACCTTCAATATCCTCAACAACTATACAGTTCTTATTCAACTCCTCGATATTTCGGGAAACTAGTATATAGGGAAATTTTTTCTTCTCTATTTCTAATATACTTTTATCTTTGATATGGGCTGTCCCTAAAATTAAACCATCTACTCTTTTTCCCCTTAATATTTGCAGATAGGTTCTTTCTTTTTTTAGCTTATCATCAGTATTGCACAATATAACATTAAAAGTATTTTTATTTGCGGCATCCTCCACTCCTCGGGCTATCTCCGCAAAAAAAGGATTAGTAATATCAGGAATAAGCATTCCTAAAGTATAAGTTCTTTTGGTCTTTAACCCTCGAGCAATAGCATTGGGAGTATAACCCAGTTTTTTAATCACTAAAAGAACTCTTTCTTTAGTTTTTTCACTTATACGGGGATCATTATTTATTACCCGAGATACTGTAGAGGGATGTACTCCCGCTAATGCTGCTACATCTTTACTAGTTGTATTCATAATTAATTTCTACTATTTTCTCCTGTTAAACAATTTTTATCTTACTAATTCTACAAAGCTTCTCTTCCTTAGAGATTCTTTAGCTGCATATCCCATTTGAACAGAAATTTTACCATCGAATCCACCTACTGATGGCTCTCTGTTTTCTTGAATACATTTAATAAATTCTTTCATTTCGGCTAAGTATGCTTCCTGATATCTCTCTGTAAAGAAGTAAAGAGGCTTATCAGTCTTGGTATCCTCAGTGCTATTAATAGTTACTTCTGTTGGCGTTGGATTCCCTACTATTATGCAACCTTCTGAGCCAAAAATTTCTACACGCTGATCATAGCCGTAAACTGCTTTTCGGCTGTTATCGATAGTCCCCCAAGCACCACCTTCGTATTTCAAAGTAACTATAGCAGTATCGATATCTCCTGCGTCTCCTATGGCCGGGTCAACCAAACAGCTACCCACTGCCATTAACTCCACCACTTCTTGGCCTAGAAGATAGCGGGCCATATCAAAATCGTGAATCATCATATCTAAAAAGATTCCCCCGGATATTTTAATATAACTGATCGGTGGTGGCTCAGGATCTCTGCTGGTTATTCGCACTAGGTGAGGTATGCCGATTGTGCCTTTTGCAACCAGGTTTTTTGCCTTTTTAA
>Ga0190359_1002568_pt1 | contig 10750 bp, 9 predicted proteins | sample 48721823_MG_FD_161269 | JGI IMG/M metagenome (GOLD analysis project Ga0190359, IMG submission 161269) | Hydrothermal vent microbial mat bacterial communities from Southern Trench, Guaymas Basin, Mexico - 4872-18-2-3_MG | ecosystem: Environmental > Aquatic > Marine > Hydrothermal vents > Microbial...
TAGCGCCTGCTTCTTTTGTACGATCCAGTACTGCAACGGCCTTAACGGTTTTAGGCAGTGCATCAATCAGATGTTTAATAGAGAATGGACGATAGAGACGGACTTTGATAATACCAACTTTTTCTCCCTGAGCGGCCAGATACTCAGCTGTTTCATGAGCGGCTTCGGCGCCCGAACCCATGAGAATGATTACGCGTTCGGCTTCCGGATGTCCGACATAATCAAACAGGTGATATTGACGGCCAGTTAACTTGGCGAATTTGTCCATCACTTTCTGAACGATTTCCGGCGTTTTTTGATAATAAGGATTGACCGTTTCACGTCCCTGGAAATAAACATCCGGGTTTTGTGCTGTACCGCGGATGAATGGTTTCTCTGGATTGAGAGCCCGTTGGCGATGGGCGCGCACCAGATCATCATCAATCATGGCGCGAATGACATCTTCACTTAATTCTTCCACCTTAGAAATTTCGTGAGATGTGCGGAAGCCATCAAAAAAGTGCAGAAACGGCACACGTGACTCCAATGTGGAAGCCTGTGCAATTAAAGCAAAATCCATCACTTCCTGAACATTGCCCGAAGGCATTAAAGCAAAGCCAGTTTGCCTTACGGACATAACGTCAGTATGATCGCCAAAAATAGACAGCGCCTGAGCTGCAAGCGATCGGGCCGAAACATGAAATACCGTGGGGGTCAATTCACCGGCAATTTTGTACATATTCGGAATCATCAAAAGCAAACCTTGTGAAGCGGTAAAGGTGGTAGTTAAAGCACCGCTTTGCAAAGAGCCATGAACTGCACCGGAAGCGCCACCTTCACTCTGCATTTCTGTTACGCGAGGTATGGTACCCCAAATATTTTTGATTTCCCGAGCAGACCATTCATCAGCCCACTCGCCCATTGGAGAAGAAGGCGTAATCGGATAGATGGCAATAACCTCATTCGTTTTGTGCGCCACATAAGCGGCGGCTTGATTGCCATCTATAGTGACCATCTTTTTCTTACTCATAAAAAACTCCTTCCTTAACTTTATCCGTATTCGTTGAAATCAAACATGAAATTTTTCACTTTAAATTTAATCAAGCTTTAAATTAAAAACAAAAATAATGCCATGACAATCTAGCTCGATTTAATTTTTTTATTATTAAGGAATTATATCATCTTTAATTTTTAATTTTCATAATTAATAATATAATAAATTCTTACATTCAAAGTATAATTATTCTGATTTTATTATTTTTAAGAAAAAATCAGCATTTTAATGTATTCAAATTTTAAACAAAATGAACAAATCGCTGCGGTTTCATCTAAACGCAAAAGTTAATAATTCTATTTGGCGGCGCATGCTGGAACGGCTGACCAACGACGAAAAAAAATCATATTGAACGCTTTAAAAAGCTTTACGAAGCGGTAACGAACAATACGGTGGATAAGGTTAAATTGACCGAAAGAGAACCGACTACTTTTGAAATGATTTTTAACTGGCTAAAGGACCAGCTGGAAAGGGCCCTAGAAGAATTAGGTGAATAGGATGGGGATGACCAGAAAATTATTGAAATGGCCATTGATTTGGAAAACACCACACTTTTTTTTTTACAAAGAAGCCGCTGAGAAAGCAGAAGACGAAAAAATCAAAAAATTTTAAGAATTGTTGGCCAGAGAAGAAGATGCGCATTACGCAGTACTGCAAAAAGCATTGAATTTTTTGGAAGATCCTTCCCTGTTCATAGGCATGGGCAACCGTATTTAAGTAACGAGCCAGCCGCGCATCAATTTCAAAATTAAGATCAGAGGAAACGATGAAATTTTTAACCGGAAAGTTTTTAAAAAGTGCATCGGCTGATGCACTTTTTATCTTAACAGAATCTTCACATCATTGGCGCTTACGGGTATTTCATTATTTTCAGACAATTTTATTCTTTTACCACTAAACCATTCCAAAACGGACTTATTCACCAGTTGATCCAGGTAAGCCGGCAATGAAAATGAAACCTTTTGCGTTTGGTTACTGAAATTTAGAATCAGGAGCAGGGCTTTGTCTTCAAACGTTTCAGCAATCACCATTGTACGCTGTTGGTCATCGATCTTCAGTTTTTGCCATTGAGCCTTATTAACCGGAAAGTTGTGTCTTAAATCAACCAATTTTTTGTAAAAATGAAATATGGTTGAATCAAAAGCTTGCCAGCTGATGGTAACTTTTTCAAACAGGCTACCGGAGCCATTGTATGTAACATCCCCAAATTCCTGGCCCATGAACAGCAAAGGCAGTCCGGGCATTGCAAAGACAAAGGCGGTATAGGGTTTAAAAACTGTTTTACCAAATTTTTTAATGCATCGTTGCTCATCGTGATTTTCAATAAAATTAAGAAAACGGCCTTCTGGAAAATACCGATCATATTTGGACTGGTAGGTTTTTACAACCTGACTGACTGTTTTTGAATACTTGCGTAAATCGTACAGGTCATGAAGTATTTTCCAGCTGTAATCGGCTGAAAAGCCGAAGTCAATGAACTTGTGGTCTTCCCACTCAGCCAACAAAAATAGATCTGGTTTAACTTTGCGAATTTCTGGGATGGCTTGTTTCCAGAAATCATCTGGTACCATACCAGCCACGTCAAAGCGGTAGCCATCGATGTCGAACTCCTCAATCCAGTATTTCATGATATCGATAATGTGCAGGCGCAGCCGCGGGTTGTCGTAATTAAAATCCGTAATGTCGCTCCACTCCTTCACTTCTCGCGTAAAATTGCCGTTGGCATCACGCATGAGCCAATCCGGGTGGTTGGCCATTTCCACATAATCGTTGGCACTGTGGTTTGGTACAAAACCGATGATAATTTTCATGCCAGCCTGATGCACGGCTTGCACCAACGACCGAAAATCTTCTTTATTGCCAAATTCCGGGTTGACCTGGTAATAGTTTTTTACAGAATAGGGACTGCCCAATGTTCCTTTACGTCCTTTTTCACCAATGGGATAGATGGGCATCAGCCAGACAATATCTACACCTAAGTCTTTTAAATAAGGAATCTTCGCTTCGGCGGCTTTAAATGTACCTTCGGGCGTAAAGTCGCGTACAAAAAGCTCATAAATCACAGCATCTTTTGCCCAGGCAGGTACCAACTCGAAGTCTTTGTTTGTTTTCGTCTCCTGGGATTTACAACCAAAAAGTAAAAATAGAATCAAAATAAAAGTAGCCCTGGAATGTAATTTAAACAACATTAAAGTCTCCTTATTATTTATTTGTAGTGTTTCAGGATTCAGGACCAATCATCTTTTCGGGTCTTATCCATTCATCAAATTCCTGTTCGGTTAAGTAGCCCAACTCCAACGCAGCCTGCTTAAGCGTTTTCTCCTCGCGCCAGGCTTTCAGGGCGATCTCGGCCGCTTTATCATAGCCGATGTGCCGATTCAGCACGGTAACCAGCATCAACGAATTTTTAAGGTTTTCATCGATTTTTTTGCGGTTAGCCTCAATTCCCACCACACAACGTTCCCTGAATGACTGACAGGCATCGCTCAGCAGACGAATGGATTGCAAAATATTGTAAGCCATAACCGGCTTAAAAACATTAAGTTCAAAGTTGCCCTGCGAACCAGCCATGCTGATGGTCAGGTCGTTTCCGTAAACCTGACAGACCACCTGGGTAACCATTTCGTTTTGCGTTGGATTCACCTTGCCTGGCATGATGGAACTGCCTGGCTCATTGGCCGGCAAATTCAACTCACACAGGCCACTGCGCGGCCCGCTGCCCAGCCAACGAATATCATTGGCAATTTTCATCAACGCTGCGGCCAGGGTTTTCAAGGCACCGGAAAGCTCCACAATGGCATCATGTGCAGCCAGCGCTGCAAACTTGTTGCGGGAAACTTTAAAAGGCTGTCCGCTAATTTTAGAAATTTCTTCCACCATCAGGCGATCGTAGTCTTTTTTGGTGTTTAAGCCGGTGCCCACCGCTGTGCCGCCAATGGCCAGCTCATAAAGATGATCGAGGATTTTTTCGATGGCTTCTTTTGCCATTTCGATTTGTGATGCGTAACCGGAAAATTCCTGGCCCAGGGTTAAAGGTGTTGCGTCCTGCAAGTGGGTTCGACCTATTTTTACAATGGCGGAAAATTCGGTCGCTTTGTTTCCCAGTGCCTTCTGTAATGCCTCGAGTTCAGGCAGCAATTTCTTTTTTAAAGAGAGAACCGTGGCGATGTGCATGGAGGTAGGAACTGTATCGTTGGTGGACTGTGACATGTTTACATGATCATTAGGATGCACCGGCGCTTTTGTACCGATTTTGCCACCGGCCAGTTCAATGGCCCGGTTGGCGATGACTTCGTTAACGTTCATGTTAAATTGCGTGCCGCTGCCGCTTTGCCAAATGACCAGCGGAAAATGATCGTTAAATTTTCCGGCCATTACTTCATCGGCAGCCTGCTCAATCCAGTGTGCGCGCTGTTCATCCAGCAGTCCCAAGCGATGATTTACCCTGGCGGCTGCTTTTTTTACCAGTGCGTGGGCTTGAATAAATTCTTCGGGGAACTTTTCGCTGCCAACGCGAAAGTTTTCAGAAGCGCGCTGGGTTTGCGCGCCATAGTATTTGTCTTCCTGGACGAGTACTTCGCCTAAAGCATCTTTTTCCTTACGCATCATTTTCCCTTTCTTAATTAAAAAACTCCTGCTTTGCTTTACTTAAAAGCGAAACAGGAGTTAAAAATTTCCGAAAAGGTAAAAATTCGTGTCACTGCCTGGCTTAAGGTTTTCAACCCTTCAGTGTTTAAACATTCTTGTTAATCAGTTCTTCAGCGATTTTGGAAGATTTTTCCAGAATCTCTTTATGCATGCTGTTGCCGTGGGCGTCCATAGTCACAACCAGCGGGAAGTCTTCTACTTCAATAACCCAAAAAGCTTCAGGAGTTCCGAACTCTTCCAGCTTAAAAACATCAAGCACTCTTTTAACACGGTTGGCAATTAAGGTACCGGCGCCGCCCACTGCATGGAAATACACGGCACCATACTTTTTTAGCCCTTCGGCCGTTTTTGGCCCCATGCCGCCTTTACCAATCACGCCCCGCACATTGTATTCGCCGATGACGATGGACTGGTAAGGTTCTTCTCTAGCCGAAGTGGTCGGGCCGGCAGAGACAAACTGCCAGTTGCCGTTTTCGTCCTTGCGCACAACCGGACCGCAATGATAAACGACCGATTCTTTTAAATAAGGCCGAATGAACTCGGGTTTTTCTTCGACCATCAATTTATGAGCCTGGTCACGGGCGGTTACAATCACGCCCGACAGCAACACTGTGTCGCCGATTTTTAAATTACGAATTTCTTCTTCTGAAATCGGGGTCTTTAATTTAATCGTCATAGCGCACCTCGCCGTTTTTAATGGTCATGGTTTTACGCCGGAAAGCCCAGCAATTGTAAGAAACCGACACATAATAAGTGGCCGGATGGCGGGCCTGTTTGCCGACGAAGACATCCAGCACGGTGGTTTTGCCGCCAAAGCCCATGGGGCCGATTTCTAGTTGGTTGAGTTCTTCTAACAATTGTTCTTCAAAACGGGCCAGTTCCGGGTCCTGATTGCGTTGGCCAATTTTACGGAAGAACTGTTCTTTGGAAAGAGAATAAGAAGTGTCGCGACCACCGCCTAATCCAATCCCAATCGTACCCGGAGCGCAACCCAGTCCTTGAGCATTCTTCACGGCATCAATGACTACTTTGCGCACACCTTTCAAATCGCGTCCGGCGTTCAATGGAGGATGGGGTAATTTGTATTGGGAACCAACATTTTCGCTGCCGCCACCCTTTAACAACAGACGTACGCGTACTTCATCCCTGTCCCATTGATGAAAGTGAATGTAGGGGGCATTAACGCCCAGATTATTGCCTGAGTTCTTTCCTGTTACCGGATCGACGGAATTGGGCCGCAGATATTGGCGGTTGGTTGCCTCAACCGTTGCCCATTCAATGGCTTGGCGATAATCACGTTCTTTGCCCCCTTCCGGATAGTCAATGTAAAATACCAGAGAGCCTGTGTCCTGACAGATGGGAGTACTTTGTTTGCGGGCCAGCTTTACGTTTTCCAGAATGGTGGCAAACACATTTTTAGCGGGTGTATTGTCGTCTTCTTTTTCGTAAGCTTTTTGTAAAACCGCTTCCACATCTGGCGGCAAATCAGTGGCGGCCCGGCGAATGAGTTCCAGAAAAGCTTCTTTTAATTGCATGTTGCATCTCCTACCATATTTAGTGCATTTTTCATTGAATTTACAAAATAAAAAAACAAAGGCCAATTTTAAGTCGTGACTGCTTTCAGGTCAAATTAAATAGCCGGCCAATGAATTCCATCTATTTTATTTTAAACTCTGATATTTTAACCCATCCCGACCTCGGCTTGCGCCTCGGTCACCTTTTCCTGCCAGCAGGGAAGAGATTTAGATGGATGAGTTTTTAAACATTTTACGTTCAAGTTTTAAAGTTGAAACCTACATTTAAATTGTTTTAGACGAGTGTGAGTCAATTATAGCATCAATGATAATTCATCTCGCATTTATTGAAAAATTCCGCTTTTTTTGTTAAACTTTTTTTGAATAAATTATCAGGGAGGACACCATGTTACAACGATGGTTTTGCGTTGAAGGTGAGTCGTTCGATCTAAAAACGGAAATTCTGGCTGGTCTTACCACTTTTCTGGCTTCCATGTACATTATTGTCGTCAATCCGGCCATTTTAAGTAAAAGCGGCATGCCTTTTAGCGGGGTTTTGACTGCAACCATTCTGGTCAGTGCTTTCAGTAGTATTGCCATGGGCCTTTATGCAAAAAACCCCATTTTACTGGCGCCTGGAATGGGACTCAATGCTTTTTTTACTTACTCGGTAGTGTTAAACATGAAGGTTCCCTGGCAAACGGCTCTGGGCGCTGTTTTCTGGTCTGGTGTCATTTTTATTCTGTTATCAATTTTTAATGTGCGAACTTACATTGTAAAGGCCATTCCTAAACAGTTACGTTTTGCCATTGCTGGCGGCATTGGGTTGTTTATTAGCTTAATCGGTTTTGAAAACGCTAAATTTATTGTTCACAATCCTTCAACCATTTTGAGTTTTGGTCCATTGAACAGCATTACGCTGACCTTTGTGATCGGTCTACTTTTTACGGCCATTTTGGTTGCGCGAAGAACAAAAGGAGCTCTAGTCATTGGCATTGCTTTTACCACCCTTCTGGCCTGGCCTATTGGGCGTTTTTGGGGCGATGCCAGCGCTTTGTTCGGGCAGCCGACGCTTGTTGAATTAAAAGGCTTCATGTCCAGCCCCGATTTTTCATTAATTTTTAAGTTAGATTTAATTGGTTCCTTAAAGCTTTCCTTTTTACCGGTCATTTTCGCTTTTTTGTTTACTGATATGTTTGACAGTTTGTCCACCTTTATTGGCGTTGCCGAAGCCGGAAATTTGAAAGATGAAAACGGCGAGCCGCGTAATATTAAAGAATCCTTAATTGTGGATGCCTTTGCAACCACTATCTCCGGACTTTTAGGAACCAGCTCCGGAACCAGCTACATTGAATCGGCCACCGGCATCGAAGAAGGCGGCCGCAGCGGATTGACTGCAGTAGTAGCCGGATTGTTATTCTTACCGTTTATTTTCTTTTCACCTCTGCTTTCGGTTGTGCCAGCCATTGCCACGGCGCCGGCGCTTGTATTGGTTGGCGTATTCATGATACAGCCCATCACCAGAATTAACTGGCTTCATTACGATGACGCCATTCCAGCCTTTTTAGCTTTTATTTTGATTCCCTTAACTTATTCCATTACGCAAGGCATCATCTGGGGCTTTTTAAGCTGGACTGTGATTAAACTATTAGTAGGTAAATACCAGGATGTAAGCGTGGCTTTACTGGTAATTGATATTTTTGCCATTTTGGCCCTGGTTCTGCGCTAAGGCCTAAAAATCTGATTTTTGGGTTACAACAACCCATACGCAGAGCCATGCGAATAAGATGGATGTAAGAGTTTAGAAACCTTTGAAAAAACCGAGGATTCTCCAAACCTGTCATTCCGCACTTGATGCGGAATCTATTATTTACAATAAATTAGAGATTCCCGCCTGCGCTGGAATGACATTATGAATGTTTTTTCAAAGGTTTCAGTTTAGTAATATTTTAAATAAACAAACGGATTAATGGGCATTGGGAATCGTGAAGCAAGTCTCAAAATCAATTCAACATTCAAAACTCAACATTCAACAATTTGTCAAGTCCTGTTATAGGTTTACAAAAATTAACCTCAAATTAAAAAGGCACCTCCTGTGCCTTGAATATTTCCATTAAGTTACAGAATTTAGAACGGCAAATCTTCCTCATCAGTTGGGGCATCTTCAACCGGAGGTTCTTCAACGGTATCATTCTTGGCCGGAACCTGGGATGTGCCTTCATCAACCAATTGCTCTTCACTTTCTTCCGGTTTGGGGCCTAAAAGCTGAATGGTGTTGGCCATGATTTCGGTACGGTAATGTTTGGTATTGTTCTGATCTTCCCAGGAACGGGTGTGCAAACGCCCTTCAACGTAAAGTAAACGCCCTTTTTTGATGTACTGTCCGGCAAAATCGGCCAGGGAACCAAAGGCGCTAATGTTGTGCCATTCGGTGTTATCCTGCCAGTTGCCGTTTTCGTCTTTGGAACGGTAATTCGTAGCCAGAGAAAAGCTCGCCACAGAAGCCCCGCTGGGTGTGTAGCGCAATTCCGCATCTCTGCCCACGCGACCTACTAAAATGACTTTGTTTACAGTTCCTCGAGCCATGAATTCCTCCTTTCGAAAAAATAAAAAAATTTTAGAGATATGTGTTGCATAGGACATTTTAAGATAATAAAAATAAATTTCAAATAAAAGAAAAAATTATAATTATCACTGCCTTTACATTGTATTGACTTCCTGCGATCTTTGCTTGTTTTTTTACCTTTAAACCGTTAATTTCAGCAAAATACTTTATGATGAGGAATATTTTGAAAAAATTTTTTTCGGCCAGTGAGCAGGACACCGTCCAGGTTGCCGAATATTTAAAGGGGATCTTAAAACCCAATGATGTTGTCCTTTTGGAAGGGGATTTGGGTTCCGGTAAAACCTTTTTGGTTAAAGCTTTTTGCCAATTGATTAACACTGAAGATCCCGCTTCCAGCCCCTCTTTTGCCATTGTTCACCATTATCGAGGAGCGCAACCGGTAAACCATTTCGATTTTTACCGATTGCATTATGAAAGTGAATTGGATCAATTAGGCTGGGAAGAAATGTTAAACCAGGGCGCCATTTCCTTTATTGAGTGGCCTCAGTTGATTGAGAAACACTTACGTCGTTATTACAAGATCAAAATTTATTTTGAAGGCGAACGGCGTGTTTTTGAATTATTTAAAATAGACAAGACCAATCAGGGAGAGAAATGATTTTAGCCATAGAAACGTCAGATATTGTTTGTAGTGTAGCCTTATGGGATGGGTCTAAAAAACAAACCATTTACGAAGCCAATCTGGAATTACCTATGCAGCATGCAACCCTTCTGGCGCCATTAATTCAAACGGCTGTTGATTTTGTAAAGCAGAATGTTAATCCATTGCTTTCACAGCAAAACGAGATAGAATTGGTCACTGTCTCGGTAGGGCCCGGGTCCTTTACCGGTTTAAGAATTGGCTTGAGTTTTGCCAAGGGTTTTTGTTTTGCTCATCAATTGCCAATAGTAGGTATTTCTAATCATCAGGTGCTGGCCAAACAGGTACGCCGGCCACGGGCGCATCTTTACACCATGATTGACGCGCGCCGCGAAGAGGTGTACCTGGCCCAGTTGGAATTTGCACCTGATGGGTTGCCTGAAATTGTTGAACATGACATTGTTTTGCGCCAGCGTTTGCCCGAAGTTTTACCATCCGGATCGGTGCTAGTTAAACCCTTTTTCCATGATTTGGACGCAGAAATCTTACAAAAATTGCAGTTAAAAGGGGTAACCGTTCATTACAAAGGTGAGTATTTAGCACGGTTAATCGCATATCTGGGGCTGCTTAAATTTAAAAAATATGGCGCAGACGACCTGCAAGAAATTGAGCCAATGTACATCAGACCTTTTGCCGGAGTGCAATGAAGGTTAAAATTCGTCCCATGACGCTGGACGATGTGGGAACAGTAGTTCGCCTGGAACAGCAAATTTTTATTGATGCCTGGTCTAAAGAGAGTTTTTTAAGTGAAATACTGCAAAAAGATTATTCACATCCACTCATTTTAGAAGTGGAAGACCAGCTGGCAGGTTATGCCATTGTTTGGCGATATTACGATGAACTTCATATTGCAAATTTTGCCATTCATCCCGATTTTAGGAAACGTGGATTGGGTAAGTTATTAATGCGTCATATTTTACAGGAATTTGGCGATGCAACGTTTGCTTTTTTAGAAGTGCGCAAATCAAACACGGCCGCCATTAATCTTTACCAGGCATTTGGCTTCAGAATCATTCAGGTTCGGAAAAATTACTATCGCGATGGAGAAGATGCCCTGGTTATGCTTAAAGATTTGAGAAATAGTAATATTTGATGTACATTAGCAATTATTATTTATATATAAAAGAATATTTAGAGGTTTTAATATGGATTGGTTTAAACGAAAAAAACAAACCATTACCGCCGGCGCTAAAAAAGAATTGCCGGACGGCCTTTGGATTAAGTGTGATAATTGTGGTGATATTATTTATAAAAAAGAGTTGGAAAAAAAACTGTTTGTTTGTCCAAAA
>Ga0190359_1002569_pt1 | contig 10747 bp, 12 predicted proteins | sample 48721823_MG_FD_161269 | JGI IMG/M metagenome (GOLD analysis project Ga0190359, IMG submission 161269) | Hydrothermal vent microbial mat bacterial communities from Southern Trench, Guaymas Basin, Mexico - 4872-18-2-3_MG | ecosystem: Environmental > Aquatic > Marine > Hydrothermal vents >...
TCCAATGTTTTCGCCTTTTGAAAATCAACAAGGGCATTGATCTATTACAATCATTTTTGAGGGCGATTGTCAATAGATTGAGGTCCTGTCCGCCGTCATTTTTATCCGCCATTTTTCTGGCGGAATGATATGCCGCGGGGTGCAAAACTGTCCTGCATCCCCCTGGCTGCTCAGAACGGAAAGCAGGTACTCGAATGCGTCCCCTAATCGTTCGCTGTGGTCATAGTTAAAACCGTTTATTTCCTTTAAAAAGAGATTGAGCGTTTCCGGGTCACGGTAAGGCAGAAATGCGCCTTTAAAAATATCCCTGAAAAGCTGTGGGATATTTTCGTTCATATTCATCTTCTCAATGCCCTCGGCGTAAAGGATAAGACGCTCATAACCAGTGAGTTTGTGGTCGAGCAGGCGGCTCCATGCATACTGTTTGAATTCGCCTGCAAAAAAGGTGGCCTAGCCTCCGAGTTCCTCAGTTTGGTTGTCCATGTCGTCCATGAACTTGTAGATCATGGCGATGGTTATCTGTTCCACCTGTGATTTCGGGTCGGGGACCTTGCCCACAAGGATGTCACGCGCGGAATCTATCCGTTTTTTTGTTCCGTTATCAAGCATGGTCAGCCTTTTTACGCTTTATGCCTCGGTGGCCATAGGCAGCCTTCTTTTCCTTTACCTCTAATCCGATCTTCTTACGCGGTTTCGCAGGCGGCGTCATTAAAGCACGGATCGCGTCAAAAACAACTTTGAACTGCTCATCGTATCTTTGCTCTAAGGCAGTCAGTTTACGTTCGAGATCCCTGTGTACAGATAGCATTCGGCGTAAGCGAACAAAGGCACGCATGATCTTTTCAGAACACTGGAGAGCATTGCAACCCCTTGTTCTGTAAAGGCGTATGGCCTTGCCCTGCGTATACCACCCCAACTTGAAATCACAATTTGTGCAAGTTGTTGAATTCTTTATCTGTCAGCTGAAACATAAAATCTTCTGGGAATCTATCAATGTTTCTCTTTACCGCCTGAACAAGCACCCGCGATTCTACACCATACAGGTCAGCCAAATGAGCGCTTAACATAACCTTCTCTCCGCGTATTAAAAAAATAAGCTGCTCAATGTTGTCTGTGGTTATCAGGTTCGCTTTTTTATCCATGTCTGGGTCTTTTCCACTAAAAAATATCTCATTCCCCCAACATGAAAGACAGCGATCCGCTCTACAGGAATGTATTCAGGGAAACATAGTCCTTTACATATTCAGGTATTACATTCCTCCACTCTTCAAGGTCTTTCAGATCCATTTTCTTTGTATATGACGCAGGTGTAGTCATTCTTCAGTGTCCGGACAAGATTCTTCAAGGCCTGATTTTCCAGCTCGATCCTGTCGACCAGGAAAATCAGGCCTGAAGGAATTTTGACGATTTGATGGGGTATTGGGCAGGTATTAAAGATTTTTTCTTTACATATAAGGTGGGCTGATAATGGAATAAGGTATATAGCATGGTCAAAATACATGAACGGCAGAGGCCTTGAAAGAGACATAAACCGGGATTCCCTCCTCCAGACCCAGTTCGATAAGCGACCCCTTTGTTATCAGACCTTTAAAAGAAACATCCTTTATTTGCACAGCAATCTCATAATAAAAGCCCTGATTGTTGATTTGTGTGATAATACCTGAATAGTTATTTCTCATGCTTGAGGAAAATTTTTCCCTGCTTATAACGATATCTTCCGGCCTGACCGCCACATAATGTGAAGAAGGATCAACTATTCGGCCTATTTCAATCTTTAATCCTGATACCATGGCATATGTTTCGTTAAAAGATGCCTTAAAAAGGTTTTTCATTCCTACAAAATCAGCAACAAAAGGTGAGGCCGGTTTTTCAAAGATTTCTTTCACCTGACCTGTCTGTTCAATGTGGCCTTTATTCATCACTGCTGCTCGTCCTGCTAAAGATAGAACCTCAACAAAATCATGGGTTACCATCAAGAAGGTAGTATTAGAAGATTGATGAAGACTCTTGAGAGCGCCTCTAACTTCTTCCCTGAAATTGGGATCCAGCGCAGAAAGAGGCTCATCAAGGAGAAGCACTTTGGGTTCGACCATCAAGGCTCTTGCCAGGGCTACACGTTGCTTTTCGCCGCCGCTTAAGTTGACAGGAAGACGCTCTTTCAGGTTGAAAAGATTTAATACTTCAAGTAAGCGATCCAGTCTTTTTTCTGCTTGGATCTTTTCAATCCTGTGAAAGCGCAGGCCATAGGTGATATTTTCGAGAACCGTGAGATGGGGGAAGAGGGCAAAATCCTGGTAGACAATACTAATGCCGCGTTTTTCAGGGGGCAATCTGGTGATTTCCCTTTCTCCAATAAGAATCCTGCCACTCGCTAAGGGGATTAAACCCGCTATTGCCTCCAGAAGCACGGTCTTGCCTGCCCCGGTGGGGCCCATGAGAATGAAGAATTCGTTTTTCTCCACGCTCAGACAAATATTGCGGAGTTTAAATTCCTTCAGGTTAATGTTGAGATCCTGTATTTTGATCATGTTTCTTTTCTGTTTCCCGAGGTAAGGATTCGCAGTAAAAGGAAAAGTAGCAGGGAAATCGACACGAGCCACACTGCAACTGGCTGGGAATATTTCAACCCGTATGCCTCAAAGCGTTCATAGATCATGACCGGTGCAATCATGGGGTGGTAGGCAACGATTACCACTGCCCCGAATTCACTTATGGCCCGGGCGCTGCACATGATAAGGCCGATAAGCATGCTTCGCCATGCAAGGGGAAAGGTGATGCGGAAAAAGGTGCTGGACATAGAGGCGCCGAGGCTGCGCGATACCTTTTCCAGACGGGGTGAAATTCCCTCGAAACCGGCTTTTGTGGCATTCAGGTAGAAGGGGATACCCACAAGGGTCAATACGGTGATAATGCCAGTGACACTCCCCATAATCCGTATACCGAGCTCGCTCAAGATCTGGCCAATCCAGTGATTTTTCCCTGCTATGCTCAGAATGGCAATGCCAACCACAGGATGGGGGATAGCGATAGGCAGGTCAATAATGCTTTCCACCAGCCTCTTCCCTCTAAAGGAGGTTCGTGCCAGGAGATAGGCGAGAGGCGTTCCCAGAACAAAGGAAATCAAGGCGGCCAATCCAGCCGTGTAAATACTCAACCAGATTGACCGCACCACATCTTTATCCTGTATGGTTTCCTTGAGCATTGAAAGAGAAGGGGCAGTCATCATTTCGATCAGGGGGAGCAGGATAAAGGCCATGATCACCAGGCCGCACGATATACTAATCCAGAAAAACGGCTCACGTTTCATGATTCGCATCGTTCATGTTATTCTCTAACCTCCACCAGATCTCGCATCGATTTGGGAAGCCGTGCCTTCATTTCCGCTGTCGGAACCCTGCAGGGAATAAAGGGAGGTTGGCCCATCTCCTTGAGGACCTTTAGTCCCCCCTGAGGATCAAGCATGTACTGCAGGAAGGCAGTCGCTGCCTGAGTGTTAGGGGCGTTCTTCAGAAGGGTAATTCCGTAGGTGCACGACTTTCCCTTTTTATTAAGAAAGGTTCCAGGCTTTTTCCCCGTGACCTTTACAACTGCATTCTTGTAGAAAGTGTCATACTTATAGTTTCCCAGGTTGATCTGGTCAGGAAGCTCCACGAATTTGAGTTCGTGCTGAACCGCAACTGACCGGTACTCCCATGCATAGTCCATATTTCCTGTCTGAAGAAGGGCGACAAGCTCTACTGATTTGGGCCTGACATTTGCCTTTGGACGATTATCAACAAGCCTTTGATACAGTCCTGGAATTTTATAGTATTTCTCTGCCAGTTGAAGGACCATTACTGATCGATAACCGCAGGGATCAAGGTTGGGATCAGAATGTCCCCAGACAACGTCTTTTTTCAGAAGAATTTCATACCAGTTTTGGGCATTCACTTCTTTAGCATATTTACTTTTGTTTGTATAGCAGAGCACCATCCTGTTTGTGGCAAATCTGATATTCCAGTCAGCATATGCGGGGATGAGTAGCTGATCTATAACCGTGTAATCTGCGGATGCCATGATATCGCAGGGTTTTTTCAGATCCGTTATTTTTCGGGCGCATTTCCTACTTCCAGCCGCCTCCCGAATAATATCCACCTTTGGATATTTACCCTCAAACACCTTTTCCATCTTTGCAAGAGGGATTGTCAGACTGCCTGCATTAAAGATTATGATTTTCCCTGTAGCATCTCCAAAGGATTTGCCGAAAGGCAGCAAAAGGACTATAGCAACTACTCCATACATCAACCATTTATGTCCGCTTCTTTCTTTCATGTTTTCCTCCATTTTCAAGGTGTGAAGTGATCCTATAATTTATATCTTTTTTGATATATGTATTATTTGACATAATTAAAATTCCGTGTCAATAAGAATTTTATAGATTAGCACAGCAAATTTTACAGAAGTTACATGTATTTAATTTCCTCTTTACATCAAGAATTGGATAGGGGAGGATAAAAACTGAAAGTTAGCAAGGAGATTAAATGGTCGAAAAGAAAGTAAACTTATTAACTATATTATTCTTTGAAAATCTACTTAAGTACAAAGAAATCAGGCATTTTGTATCAACTCGAAAAGGCGGCGTTAGTAAACACCCATTTGATTCTCTTAATTTGGGACTCCATGTAGGAGATGATCCGGATAATGTCCTGAAAAATAGAAAGAGACTTGCCGCTACAATTGGAATACCATTACGCCACTTTACCATAGGCGAACAGATCCATTCCGGGAACGTTACCATCATATCCGAAGAGTTGAGAGGCAAAGGCAGCACTAATCATAAAGAGGCAATTAATGCTACAGATGCCATGGTGACCAATGCAGCGGGTATTTGTCTGGTAGTCCTTGTAGCCGATTGTGTTCCAATCTTATTTTTTGACCCGATAAAAAGGGCTATAGGTGTCGCCCATGCAGGGTGGAAGGGAACACTTCAATTTATTGCGCAGAAAACTGTTAGGGCTATGGAAAAGGCCTTTGGTTCTTCGCCCCAGGATATTATCGTTGGCGCTGGACCATCTATTGGGCCATGCTGCTATAAGGTTGGAGAAGACGTTATCTCTCAGGTAGAAACCATATTTCACACCAGGAAGGAGTGCATCCTAAACGAATCAAAAAGTGGCGAGGGCTATTTTGACCTGTGGAAGGCAAATTTAACACAGCTTCTTCAAGCAGGTATAAAGAGAAAAAATATAGAAATGGCAAGGATGTGTACCTGCCATAAGCCCGATGTATTCTTCTCTTACCGGCATCAAAAAGGAGAGACAGGGAGATTTTGTGCAGGTATTACTCTCTTATAACTTCCCTTGCTCTAATCAAGATTGAGAATCTTTCTACATACTTAGTTCATTACCTATTGTATTTTTCCTCAGCAAATAACCCCGGCGCTTCCTCTCGGCCATGAGACATGTCGGCGAGCTCATGTCGAGTCGCTCAAGGCGGAATGGCGCTCCAGGGTTATAAATGGGAGAAACTTATAAGTTATATACAAGTTTCATAAGCGACTATTTTAATTGGTAATTGCTAATTTTAAATTTAGTTTCTTAGGAGTATTGATCATATGTAAGTCCTGCCAAGATTGACTCATCATAGAGCCTGGCCTCTATGTCAACGCCAAAAAAATCTGCAACTGGTTTGAGTATCTCCGGATTATTCTTCCATACCGTGCGGCCTACATCCAGAACAACCTCAATCCCCTTTTTCGTCATTTTTCCAAGGGGCTGACGACATGGCCCTACAGGCATTCCGAGAATCGACATCAGGGTCTTTGTGGCAAGAGGGTTACGCGCACGGCAAAGCGCTTTTCCATAAGGAGTATCCTCCTGGGTCTTTACAGTCACAATCCCGAATAAGGGTTTCAGAGCTATCATAAGCTTTTCTGCTTCATCGTGCTTCCCTTCATTGAGGAGCGTGGTCATATCCTTGACTGCTTTGGGAGCAACGTTAGAGGCCACGGATATTACTCCGCTCGCCTTGATCATAGGATCGGTCATCATGGCAAAGGTCTTATCATCATCACCAGAAAGGATTGTAAAGTCGTCCCCACAACATTCCCTGGTGCGTTTCATATTTTCTGTGTCTCCTGTGGCCTCTTTTACCGTGCTCATATTGGGAAATTGCTTGTGGAGTATAGCGAGATCTTCAGGAAGAAGCTGTGTGCCAGTGCGACCCGGGATAACATAAGGGATGATCTGAATCTGCGGAAACATTTTTGCTACAGGGGCAACATATTCCCTGCGAATTTCAAGGGAACTTGGGCCATTATAATAAGGGTCTACCAGTAGAGCCGCGTCAACGCCTGCATGCACTGCGTGCTGCGTACTTTCCATGGTTTCCTGTGTATTGTTACTTCCTGTCCCTGCAATAGACTGGCACCTTGCCTTACATTTTTCAGCCACTACGCTGGTTACTTTGTTGTGTTCTTCCCATGTCAATGTCGGGCTCTCACCGGTCGTGCCAACAGCGAGTATCCCGCTTACGCTGCCTTCTATCTGAAATTCCACCAATTTTTCCAGACCCTCGTAATCTACCTCATGGTTTTTGAAAGGCGTGACCAGGGCCGTGTAACACCCGCTAAACATTTTAGAACCTCCTCTTTGTTATTTTTTTGTACACAGGCATCTTGCCACAAAGACACCAAGACACCAAGACTATAGAATTATTCATTAGTATAGCTCTGTTATTCAATTTATATTTATCTCCTCTTTGTACCTTGGTGGCTTAATGGTTACCTTTTTTACCTAAAAAAAGCAGCTGAAGCACGCTCCAACTGCAACCCCACCTAGAGAGCGCTCCACGAAAAAACTCGTGACAGTATTGCGGATTTTATCCACAATCCCAGCCTGCTTGTGTAACAGGCCATCAGCAGGCTTCGGCGGTACACCCTTTTGCCACAAGATCATTATACGGGTCCTGCTCCCCTTTCTCATGACTACTTATGAGCACCGCTCCTCAACTCTGGTTATTGATCACCCTAAAATATGAAATGTCTCGTGTCAAGAGAAAATCCGCGTACTTTTGCCCCTTAACCCAAGCAGTTACTTTTTTGATCAATAAGGTTTCTCAAGGAATGTACAAATATCAAAAGACCTGGTGCATATTTATCATCAGTATCTATCCATAATACTTATCAGCTTGAAAAACCACTTGCAATAAATAATGTAAGCGCCTATTATCGCTGTCCGGGTATTAGTATTCTTTTCCAAGTGAGAATTGCTATACGATGCAGGAGGGTTTATTTAAGAGATTTACAACCTTTATCCTGACGGAGCGTTATGTATAAAAAATTAATAATCGGGTTTGGCGTTTTCATTTTTGTTTTACTTTGGTTAATCGTTTCCATAGGTCCTGATTGGCTGTGGTTTGAAAATCTAACGTACTCGTCAGTTTTCTGGACGATGCTTTTAGGCAAGTTCGGGTTTGGCGCGGCAGTTTGGTTAGTATTTATTCTTATATTATTTTTTAACCTGTACGCAGCCAATCGCTTAAGCCAGGACAGTGGACCGAAAATGGACTTCAAGGCTGACGGTGGATATTTTGCCAAACTTGGTCTTTCAGGCAAAAGCACAAGCCTTCTCTTCATAGTGGTTATGCTGCTTATTAGTTTATTGGTTGCCTCAAAGGGCTCATACCAATGGGATCTGTTCTTACGCTATTTATTTCAGCAACCTTTTGGGAATACTGATCCTGTTTTTGCCAAGGACATTGGTTTTTACGTGTTTTCTCTTCCCTTTTACCTTTTCATTCAAAATGGGTTACTGATTTTATTTATTTTAGTAAGCCTGCTCACCATGGGGTGGTATCTGAAGGAGGGCGCTCTTCAAGTCATTGGTGATTTTACTCAGGCGGAAGGTAGGCCAGTCTCTGTGCCCAAGGTTACTATTGCGCTCAAGGCCAAGAAACACCTTATTTTCCTTGCCGGAATAGTTGTTCTGCTTCTTGCGTGGGGGTATCACCTAAAGATATATAAACTCCTTTATTCTACCCAGGGCCCTGCTTTCGGTGCCAGCTATACAGATGTCCATATCAAGGTTTGGGCCTATTGGATTTTAATCGCTTTCTCCCTGGGCCTGGCCGTCGTCTTTTTTCTTAATGTAGTTAAGCCCAGGACAAAGGTAATCATGATAGGGGCAGGAGTCTGGATAGGCGCCGTAGTCGTGTTTGCCACTATTCTACCCTCCATGGTGCAAAAATTAGTGGTAAAACCCAATGAATTGGCGAAAGAATCTCCATACATAGCCTACAATATTGACTATACCCGCAAGGCTTATAACCTGAATAAAATACAAGAGGTTAATTTCCCGGTGAGCGACACACTCAGCGCAGGAGACATCGAGGAGCACAATGTGACGATTCAAAATATCAGGATCTGGGACGATCGTCCCTTACTTCAGACCTACAGGCAGATTCAATCGATACGACTCTATTACGATTTTAACAATGTTGATGTTGATCGTTACCTTATCAATAAACAATTACGGCAAGTTACATTGGCTGCACGGGAGTTAGCGCTAAATCAACTTCCTCCACAGGCAAATACGTGGGTCAACAGGCATCTGATTTATACCCATGGCTACGGATTAACCTTAAGCCCGGTAAATGAAGTGACCAGCGAAGGCCTTCCGTATCTTCTTATTAAAGATCTCCCCCCTTCCTTTGATGCAGACCTAAAGATAGACCGCCCGGAGATCTATTATGGAGAAAAAACCGATGACTATGTCCTGGTAAAGACCAGGACAAAGGAATTTGATTATCCCAAGGGGGATAAGAATGTCTATACTACGTATCAGGGAACAGGGGGAGTTCCTATCGAATCTTTCCCTCGAAGACTATTATTTGCCCTTGGGTTTTTAGATCCTCAGATACTGTTCACAGCATATTTAAGCCCGGAGAGTAGAATAATGTACAACCGCCAGATTAATAAGAGAGTGAGTTCGATTGCGCCATTTCTGGATTATGATGGCGATCCTTATCTGGTTATTTCTGAAGGAAAACTCTATTGGATTCAAGATGCCTATACAACCTCTAATATGTATCCTTATTCCCGCCGATCGAGTAAGTATCTAAAAAATAAAAAGCTCAATTACATCCGGAATTCAGTCAAGGTAACCATCGATACCTATAATGGGAATGTCTCCTTTTACATGATTGATGAAGAAGATCCTATTGTTAAAACCTATTCAAGGATCTTCCCTGACCTATTTAAGCCTTTCGATGAGATGCCCTCTGGCCTAAAAAAACATATCCGGTACCCCAAGGACCTCTTTAGGATCCAGGTGGGTATGTACAAAACATATCATATGGAGGAAGTCCAGGTCTTCTATAACCAGGAAGACCTCTGGCAAATTCCCGACGAGATATACAGTGATACCCGGCAAGAGATGCAACCATACTATATCATTATAAAAGTGCATGAAGAAATTAAAGAAGAGTTTATTCTGATGCTGCCTTTCACCCCTTCCAGGAAAGACAATATGATTGCCTGGCTGGCAGCCAGAAGTGACCTGCCAAATTATGGCAATCTCTTGGTCTATAAATTACCCAAAGAAAAACTCGTGTACGGTCCTATGCAGATTGAAGCCAGGGTGGATCAGCAAACGGATATTTCCCGGGAGTTGAGCTTATGGGGTCAGAAAGGCTCCAGAGTAATCAGAGGCAATCTGCTTGCCATTCCTATTAGTGACTCATTTATCTATGTGGAACCGGTTTACCTGGAAGCAAAACAAGAGGAGAGGGAAACTCCTTCAACAACAGCGCCTAAGCCAAGCCCTTTTAGAAAATCCCCAAGTGGAGGAGCTGGAGTTTCTCCATTAGTGGAAAAATCAAGGGCCGCGTCCCTGCCGGAATTAAAAAGGGTTATTGTCGCATTTAGCAATCGCCTTGTCATGGCAAAAGATCTTGACAATGCATTAAACGGTGTACTGGGAAAGGGGATATCCCCCGAGCAATTGGTTACCCCGCTGGTTCCTAAAACTCTGGGCGTTGATAATTTAGGTAAACTGGCCCTGCAGCACTATAATAAGGCCAAGGATTATTTGCGCCAGGGGAACTGGGCTGGATACGGTAATGAATTAGAAAATTTAGAGAAAGTTCTTAGGGATATGGCAAGGATACCTAAAGAAGAGAAACAATAATTATTTGATATGTGCTGGGTCCTGGGCTGTCTACCCAAACCCAGAGGGCCTCGGGTAGTAATTCAGACCCATTCAGGCGGACCAGGTGCGGCTGCAGCAGATTCCTGCGGTCGGGAAGGTCTGGAACTTCCGACGCTTTCGCAGGATACAGTCAAAAAACAGCCCTGAAAGAGACTTTCAGGATTGCCGCAGATGATGATCAATAAAGGTTTGAATAGCAACGGGATATTCAGGATTCAGACTTGAGCTGTTATGAGCGGAGTCCTTGGCAACAAATAGTACGGCCCGACCAGCAGGAAAACTGTCCCTCAGCCTCCATGCATGATTGAGCGGAAAGTTTTGGTGTTTTTCGCTGTGAATTATCATAACAGGCAGGTCGATGTAAGGGGCAAGGTTGGCAGGACTAATTGAATCAAGACCATCCTTATAGCAGAAATTTACAAACTGATAATTGAACGTCTAAAAAAACCGACATTTCCCCTCCCCTGGTGCTGACCATGTCCCACATTTTTTGCTGGACACAGGGGGTACCAGTATGTTAGTTCTTTTTCATGCTGATTTGCGGTCAAAATTTTACAGAC
>Ga0190359_1002570_pt1 | contig 10747 bp, 7 predicted proteins | sample 48721823_MG_FD_161269 | JGI IMG/M metagenome (GOLD analysis project Ga0190359, IMG submission 161269) | Hydrothermal vent microbial mat bacterial communities from Southern Trench, Guaymas Basin, Mexico - 4872-18-2-3_MG | ecosystem: Environmental > Aquatic > Marine > Hydrothermal vents > Microbial...
TTATACTTTACTGCATTTGAAATAAGGTTGTTAAAAATTACAAGGATCTCACCCCTATCACAGTTTGCGTATATTTCTTTCTCTGCCTGGAGTATGATTTCTATTCCTCTCTTTTCTGCTTCCATCTTTATATTTTCCACCGATTCTTCAGCAATATCTACAATATTAAAATTTCCTAACTCTCTTTTTTTCTCTCCAGACTCTATTCTCGTTAAATCCAGTAAATCTACTATCAGCTTTCTCATTCCATCGATTCTAATTAGGCACCTTTCTATCATTTCCATGTAATTTGATACATCATCACCTAGGGCTTTCTCTTTTATCAAACTCAGATAACCTTCAATTGCATTCAGGGGAGCTTTCAATTCATGTCCTAATACGGAGATAAACTGAAAACGAACTTTTCTTTTTTCTTCCGTTAATTTTCTTACCTGACGTGATAAAATTAGTTGCTGAACAGCTTTAAAAACTGTCTTTCTTAAATCTTCTGGAGAAAATGGTTTTGCTATAAAGTCGAAAGCGCCGCTTTTTATAGCGCTGACAGCGGTTTCAAGCGAAGCATATGCAGTAATCATAATTACCAGACATTCTGATTCATCAAATTTTACTTTCTGTAAAATATCAAGTCCGCTCATATCCGGCAACTTATAATCGAGTAGAATTATATCAGGATCCATTTTCTCTATTTTCCTAAAGGCTTCTTCTGCGGTATAGGCAGTATCTATAGAAAAGGATATTTTTTCATCAGTATCCTTTACTTCCGGATTATATTGGGCCAGAGCTTTACTAATAGCAGAACACATATGTTTCTCATCATCTATAACCAGAACCTTTAGCTTTACCATTATTTTTTCTCCAAAAGTCTATTAATTTCCCTTAAAAGTTGTTCAAATCTTATCGGTTTTTGCAGTAGAACGTCAGCTTTTATCCAGCTTTTCTCTTCCTCTGTGGAAGCATCAAAATCCATTCCCGTTTCGCTTGTAACTGCCGTTACAATTATTACTGGTACATCTGGATAGATTTTCTTTATGTAGTAAGAAAGAGAAAAACCAGCATCTACATGTTCCATCATCAAGTCGAGAATAGCAATATCAGGCTTTTTCTTTTTCAATAATTCTTCGGCTTCTTTTTGACTTTCAGCTTTCAGAACTTCAAAACCTGCATTTTTAAGCCGTGTCTCCGTTTGAATCAAAAAGTCGATATCATCATCAACGATGAGAACCTTTTTATTTTGGGATACTTTACTCATTTTTCTACTCCTCAGTTTAAATTAACCTCAAACTTAGTCTCCCTTTTGGGTAACTCTATGTAAAAAGTTGTACCAGTCCTCCCTTTTGCCGGGTCGGTATTTGATTTAACCCTTATATTTCCCCTGTGCATTTTGATAATACCATAAACTATAGCAAGCCCAAGACCTGTACCTTTTCCTGGCTCTTTAGTTGTAAAAAAGGGATCAAAGATTTTAGGCAGTATTTCGTCAGGAATGCCTTTACCTGTATCACTTATTTTGATTACGACATTATCTCCCTTTTCTCCAACAGAGATACCTATCTCCCCTCCTTCTGGCATAGCATCAAAAGAATTTTTCAACATGTTAGTAATTACCTGAACCATCTGGTTTTTGTCAAAAGTAACAATGGGATTTTTGATGTTGTATTCGGTTCTTATCGCTACATTTGATGGTGGTTTAATTAATCTTAAACAATTTCCTATAAATTCTTTAATATTTACTGGCTGAAGATCAACTTTATTTTCTCTTGCGAAACTCAACAACCCTGAAACAATCCCTTTACATCTTTCAGCCTCTTCACAAAGTATCTTCACTTCATCGTATATTTCTGATTCCGGATTAAGCTGTTCTAAAATCAAGTTTGCGTACATTATAACTACTCCCAGAGGATTATTTAGCTCGTGGGCAATCCCAGCTGCCATCTGGCCCATACTTGCAAGCTTCTCTGATTGTATCAATGCTTCTCGTATAGAGACAAGTTGCTTGTTGGATTGGTCGAGCTTCTGTATTGTTTTATGGAGTTTTTCGATAGTGTAAGGTAAACACATTTCTGATTCTGCCAGACCTTTGTAAATCGCTATTGCGTGTTCTCTACAAGTTTCATAACCACAGGCGCCACAGTTAAGTTCATCTTCTTTTTTCCTTTTACCCATTTTTCTTAAAATTTTCCTAATTTCTTCTTCACTGGGATTGGGTAGACGAGTGTCTATAGGTTTAAAAGTTCTCGAAAGGTCGAGGTCCTTGAAAAAGTTCATAAAGTATACCCACTCATCTAAGTCTCTTTTTGTCATGATCCTATTCACGTAATTACTAACGTGAACTCGTCTTTTTAGGAGAGGTTCTGTACTGGTCATTCCAGCACCCATGATACATCCATCACAACATAGAACATCAAGGAATCTTGTGGATAAATCCCCTCCAGCAAATTCCAATATGGCATCGATAAATTTATCTCTACCATTTGCTGAAACAACTTCTGAGGTCGTGAGATCTTCTGGAATCTCAGCTGCTTGTAATAGCCCCCCGCCTATGGGAAACATAGCTCCTCTGCGAGCATAAGGTGGATCAAAATCAGATGGTTTAACCTTATTTGGTGTTATCTTCTTCATTTTAAACAGCTTCTTCAGTTCCTCAAAGGTCAGGACAACATCGACTTCTCCACTAATATCATCACTCAAAGCTTCGCCTTTTTTAGCAATACATGGTCCTATGAAAACAACTTTTAAGTCCTTGCCATGAAGTTTTTTTAATGCCCTTGCAGTTGCAACCATGGGAGAAACCACTGGAGCAAGCTTATCTATAAGTTCAGGATGATACCTTTTTACATATCCAAAGACAGCTGGGCAGGCTGTGGAAATAAACCGACTGGTTTTATTGTCTGCAAACAACTCTCGCATTTTTCTTGCGACGAGATCTGCCCCGAAACCTACCTCGTTAACGTATTCAAATCCCAGTTTTCTTACCATTCCCACAAATGTCATATAGTCAACTTCGGCAAATTCTGCCGGGAAACTTGGTGCAATTATGGCCGCTACCTTATTATAATTTTCCAGCAGATCTATAGCATCGGGAATTGAATTTAATACTTCTTTTGCTTTCTGGCTGCATACTTTATAACAATTTCCACACCCAATACATCTTTCAGGTATAACCTCAGCTTGACCGTCACTGATTCTAATTGCCTTTGCCGGACACTCTCTTACACAGGTATAACATACTTTGCATCTGTCTTTAATGGTCCTTACCAGTGGTAACATACTAACCCTAAATCAATACATCATCTCTTTTAACATAATGGGTGTGTAGATACTTATGACTTTTTTCACTTAATGGTTCACCAAGAAATTCTTTGTATAATCTCTGGATATATGGATTTTCATGAGATCTTCTGATATTTGAAGTTTTGTCGATGTTATATAGAGCTTTCATTCTCGCCCGAATTCTATCTATGTTGGTACTATAAGGTTGCCCGCCGCCGGCTATACATCCTCCTGGACATGCCATTACTTCTATAAAATGAATATCATCACGACCTGCCTTTATCTGGTCCAGTACCTTTCTTGCACTACCAAGGCCACTAACAGCTACAAGCCCCAGCTCCTTCCCATCTAATTTGATTTTACATTCTTTTATAGGATCAAGACCACGTAATTCTTTTAGCTCATTAACTTCAAGCTCTTCTCCTGTGAGGAAGTAATACGCAGTTCTCACAGCTGCTTCCATAACGCCACCACTCACTCCAAATATTTTCCCTGCGGAACTTCTATTACCAAAAGGGCTATCGTTTGGTTCTGGCTCTAAGTTGTTTAGGTCAAGCCCCCTTAGCCTTATCATTCGGGAAAGCTCTCTTGTAGTCAAGACAGCATCAATATCCGGGTAGCCATCTACCACAAGTTCCGGTCTTTCTTCCTCAAATTTTTTAGCAGTACACGGCATAATAGATACAATGAAGATTCTATCTTTGTCTATTCCCTCCCTCTGCGAGTAGAAATTCCTTATAACGGAACCAAGCATCTGATGCGGGCTTTTGCATGTGGAAAGGTTTTCTATAAACTCAGGATAAAATTCCTCAAGAAATTTTACCCATCCTGGACAACAACTTGTCATTAAAGGTAACTTACCACCCTTCTTTAGTCTTTCAACTAATTCTTTTGCCTCTTCCATGATGGTTAAATCAGCGCCAAAAGCAGTATCGAAAATTCTATCAAAACCCAGACGTCTGAGCGCTGCATTCATGATCCCCATAACATCAGCACCAGGTTTGAGATTAAATTCTTCACCAATCGTTACTGATATGCTTGGAGCATGTTGAACAACAACAAATTTCTCTGGATCGTTAAGTGCATCCATAACGATTTTTACGTGGCTTTTTTCCCTCAAAGCACCAGTAGGACAAACCAAGACACACTGACCGCAGTTTATACAGCTTGATACGTTCAATCCTTCTTCAAAAGCTGGGGCGACATGAGCTTTGCTCCCCCTTGAAACAAAATCAATTGCACTTACTCCTTGAATTTCTTCGCATACCCTTACACATTTACCGCAAAGCACACATTTATTGGGATCACGCACTATACTTGGGCTCGATACATCAACATCATATTTACTTTTTTCACCAAAATATCGTCTTTGTCTGACTCCCAATTCTTCAGCAAGCTTTTGAAGTTCGCAATTAAGGTTTCTTATACAGTACAAACAGTCATCGGGATGATTTGCAAGTAGCAATTCAACTATTGTTTTCCTTGCTCTAATTGTTCTCGGTGTATGGGTTTTTATTTTCATTCCATCTGACACAGGATAAGCACAGCTGGGAACCAATCCATCCATTCCCTCAACTTCCACAACACACATTCTGCAGGCACCGCTAGGGAAAAGCCCCTTTATATGGCACAGTGTAGGGACTTTTACTCCTTCTCTTTCAAGAACCTCTAAAATCGTCTCGCCTTCTTTAGCCGTCACTTTTCTACCATTTATCTCAACCTGAAGCATTTTTCCCTCCATTATCTTCTTACCACTGCTTTGAATTTACAGATGTCATAACAGCTTCCACACGCTATGCACTTATCCTCAATTATATAGTGTGGTGTACCTGGTTTTCCAACAATCGCGTTAACGGGACAGTGTTTTGCACATAAAGTACATCCTCTACACAGCTCAGTGTCAATTGTATAACTCATAAGTTCTGCACATACACCAGCAGGACATTTTCTTTCGTATACATGCACTTCATATTCATCTCGAAACCATCTTAAGGTGCTTAGAACAGGATTCGGGGCTGACTTACCAAGCCCACAAAGACTTGTATCTTTTATCACCTCTGCTAATCTCGTGAGGTACATAATACCTTTAAATCTTTCCAAAGCCTCTATTTTTGATTCATTTTTCCGTGACCTGCTTATGGAATTAAGTATATCAAGCATCCTCTTTGTTCCTTCTCTGCATGGGATACATTTACCACAGCTTTCTCGCTGTATAAAGTCCATAAAAAATTTCGCCACATCAACCATACAGTTATCTTCATCCATAACAACCAGACCTCCAGATCCCATCATTGCCCCGATTGAAAGTAGAGATTCATAATCTATTTGAACGTCGAGATGTTGCTCTGGTATACATCCTCCACTTGGACCACCTATTTGTACCGCCTTGAATTTTTTACCTCCAGGTATTCCTCCTCCTATGTTGAATACTATATCACGAATTGTTGTGCCCATTTCAACTTCCACAAGCCCCGTTCTCTTTATTTTTCCAGAAAGTGCAAAAACCTTTGTTCCTTTACTTCTTTCTGTACCCAAGGATTTGAATTTTTCCACCCCCTTTTTAATGATTTCTGGAACGTTTGCCAGAGTCTCCACATTGTTAATGACAGTAGGCTTCCCAAAAAGACCAGATTTCACCGGATAAGGTGGTCTGGGTCTGGGCATTCCTCTTTTCCCTTCAATGCTATGAATTAAAGCTGTTTCCTCACCACAGACGAACGCGCCAGCCCCCTTTTTAATTATAACATCTATACTAAAGCTGCTATCAAGCACATTTGTTCCGATAAAACCATATCTTTTAGCCTCCTTAATTGCTTTCTCCAACCTTTCAATAGCGAGCGGATATTCAGCACGTATGTAAATATAGGCTTTTGATGCTCCTATTGCATACGCTCCTATCAATAAGCCTTCAAGAAGTTTGTGAGGATCCCCCTCGATAACAGCTCTATCCATAAAAGCGCCTGGATCTCCCTCGTCTGCATTACAGATTATGTATTTTTGATCTGATACCTCAGAAAGCGCCATTTTCCATTTTTTCCCTGTGGGAAATCCACCACCTCCTCTCCCTCGTAAACCACTTTTCTCTATAGCATCACAGACTTCTTCCTTCGTCATTTGCAGCAAAACTTTATTTAGGGCAAGATAACCACCCCTTGATGTATATTCTTCAATACTATCAGGATTTATAATACCACAGTTTTCCAGCACCCACCGGGTTTGATCCTTAAAAAATGGGTGTTCGTTAATAAACGATAACTCTTCAAAAGGCAGAACATTGTCCTCTTCGAATTGTCCAATCACGAGGTCATATGGGATTTCGCCGTTTAAAAATCTGTCAAGCAAATCAGAAACCTTGTCTTCGGTAATCCTTTTAAAACTAACCCTTGTTCTACCCGGCAGTTTAATATCTACGATCGGTTCTTCAGCGCAAAGACCTATGCAACCAACAGGGATTATATCTGCCTCTATTCCCTTCTGGTTGACATAGTTTTTTATTTTTTCATATGTTGCTCCAGCCCCTGCTCCAAGACCGCAGGTTCCCATACCCACATAAATTGCTGGTTTTTCCAAACCTTCTTTTTTATAATATTTTATAACCTCTTTTATCTTTGATCGACACGATTCATTTTCGTGGCATGAACTCTTAATACCATGAAGACATAACACATAATATGAGCAGGGATTTTCCAGGGAGTGGTAGCATTTTTCACAGCATCTTATCAAGTCCATTATTTCCCCTCTTCCTTTTTTAATGATTTTATCAGTTTCTTTACCTTTTCAGAGTCCATATTGGCATAAACTTCACCATTGACCGTAATAACAGGCGCTAACCCGCATGCACCAAGACAAGCCACAACCTCAAGACTAAATAACCCATCACGGGTTGTTCTTCCTGTTTTGATCCCCAGTTCCCTCTCGAGAGTTTCGAGAACCTTTTTAGAACCCTTTACATGGCATGCGGTTCCGCGGCAAATCTGAATATGATACTTTCCGAGAGGTTCAAATCTGAATTGGTTATAGAAGGTAGCTACTCCATAAATTTTGCTGGCTGGTAGGTTAAGATGTTTTCCAATATCCCTAACTGCTTCCCTGGGGATATAACCCAACCTATCTTGAATATCCTGTAGAATCGGAATTAGCGAATCACGTTTTGCATCATCATATTTTTTTAAAATTTCCCTTACTGTTTCCATACCTACCCTCACTGGTTTTTATAGCATGCGAAAAAAGCAACCTTTTCAACCGCCCTTACCATGTCCCTGTATTCTACATACACATTAGCAGGAACATTTAGCCTCGTCGGACTGTAGTTTAATATACCTATTATCCCTGCTTCAATAAGCATATCAGCCACTTCTTGAGCACTGCTTTGTGGCACAGCAATAATTGCTATTTTGATGTTTTCTCTTTTGATAATCGATGGGGCTTCTGATATGTGATAACATCTACATCCAGCGATAACCCTGTTTACCTTTTCATAGTCTTTGTCGAAAGACGCTATTATTTTCAACAATTTACTCCTGCCCTGAAAGTAGTTGAGGATGGCGCGGCCGACATGTCCGAGACCTACTAAAGCAACCTTTGCACAATCTGACTTATAAATAAAATTCTCTATCGCTTTTAAAAGAGTAGAGACTTCATATCCAGAGGTTGGCTTCCCGTAGTAGGATAAAAGCATAAGATCTCGCCTTAACTGTACAGGAGTTACATCTGCCATTTTTGCCAGTTGATGTGAATAAATATTTAAAATTCCCTGGTTTTCGAGGTCCTCCAAAATATTTTTGTACAATATCAACCTTTCGATTACTTTTTCACTAATTTTACTGTTCATAATATCACACTGTTAATTTATTCACAGCATAATATAGTAAATCTTACGATGCTTTGCAATACCAAATCTTTAATATTTTTGCCTTACCTTCACCAATCAGAAGTTACCAGAGCATTGAAGTAAAAATTGCGTGTAGGTAACTTCAGGGGACTGGAAAAACTTCTAAAAAATTTCCCCCATTATCGAATCACAAACTATACTCTACTCATTCATAACAAATATAGGTGAGTCTATAAACGCAGGATCGGAAAGAACGGAGTATGATTATTGGATAAGTCTTTTAGCAGCCAAACATGATTTTCCACCCAAACAGCATTTTACAGTTTACAGAAAATAACAGGTTCCTCCTTAGTGCAGTTTTGTACTATTCACTCTCTTCTTTCTTATAATCCCAAACTCTTCCACCTATATGTTTTGCAAGAAACTTTTCCATCGCTCGATAGAAATCAAACCTATTCTCTTCATTTCTAAAACCGTGGCCCTCATTATACTTTACCATGTACTCCACATCGATTCCTCGCTTGCGTAATGCCTCCACCATTTGATCAGATTCGGCTTTATTAACACGGGGATCATTTGCTCCTTGAGCAATAAAAAGCGGTGCTTTTATCTTGTCTGCATGAAGAACTGGAGAAGCTTCAGCAAGCAAAAGGCTATCCCTTTTGGGATCACCCACCATTTCATGAAACATATCAAGGTATGGTTTCCAATATGGAGGAATAGTATTCAAAAAAGTGAACAAATTTGATACTCCCACATAATCGACCCCGCAGGCATATAAATCAGGGGTGAATGCCAGCCCTGCAAGAGTAGCATATCCACCGTACGAACCGCCGTAAATTGCTATCCTTTCAGGATCTGCTATTCCCTGCTCTATTAACCAGTTCACTCCATCGGTTATGTCATCCTGCATCTTCTTTCCCCATTGTTTAAAACCAAGCTGCCAAAACTTCTTACCGTATCCTGTCGATCCTCTGAAGTTGATTTGCAAAACTGCATAACCTCTGTTCGCCAGAAACTGGACTTCCGGATTAAAACCCCAGACATCCCTGGCCCAGGGTCCACCATGAGGATTCACTACAACTGGTAAATTTTTCGGCCTCACACCCTTGGGAAGAGTAAGATAGCCGTGAATTGTTAACCCATCCCGTGATTTAAAAGATATCGGTTTCATATCCGCCATATACTCCTCTTTCAGCCAAGGACTAACATCAGAAAGTTTTGTTAATTTCTTGGTGTTCAGATCATAGAGATAATAAGCACCCCTAGTCTTATCACTATACGTGCGAACCAGGCACTTATCTTCATCTCTGTTAAAATCAACAACGGCAACCTCATATCCTCTCAGACGTTTTTCAAGTTCCTTCTGCAATTTTTCTCGCTGCTCATCAAAAAAGGTATAATGTCGCCTGTCGGTTATATATGAAACACCCAGAACAACCCTTCGTTTTCTGGAGTACATAACTCCACTCAAATCAACTTCAGGGTGCTGGTACACAACTTCAGTTTCCTTCCCCTCCTCCAGATCAAATCTGACAAGCGCTTCCTTATCGCGACCAATGTTGGATAACGCATAAACGACTCTGGGATCATCAAAACTGAAGAATAAAGGTTGCATGGTTTCTTTGAAACTTGTAGTAATGACTGTCTTGAAAGGACTCTTCTCATTTTCTCGGTACAAAATACTTGTATTAACTCCGTCAGTGGTTACAGCAACTCGAATTCTGCCATCCCAATCAGTAATCCACTGGGAAATGTTACCCGGATTTTGTGCAATCATTTCCATTTCGCCTGTGACAATATTAATCCGATATGCATCGAATACCCGAGGATCTCTCTTATTCATCTGAATAATCATATGTTCAGGGTCATCTCTTAAGTCATCCACAATGCCAACCCGTACTTTTTCATAAGGAGTCAACACTGCAGGATTAGAACCATCAATATTTACGGCATATAATTTGAAATTTTCGTCTCCATCTTTGTCCTGCACATAGATAATCCTCTCGTTATTTGCCCAGGCAAAACCCGCTATGTCCCTGTTCTTTGCAGATGTAATCCTGACCGCTTTTTCATCCCCAATCTTCTGAACATAAACATTTAGCCTGCTTTCCCATGGTTGCAAAAAAGCAACATATTCTCCGTTTGGAGACAACTTGAAAGATGTTTTTGTAGGATTGCGAAAAAAATCCTCCATCGGAATAAGCGGAGGAACGCTCTCTTTCTGACAATAAACAAAAAACATAACGAGCATAAGCATCAATCCAATCCATGCTCTCTTCATAACTCCTCCTCTCATTTGCAACTAAATTACAAAAAGAAGGGGAAAAGCAAAAATAATTTTACATACATGCAGGTCTTAGATAAATATTTAAACCTCTTATTTCTGATAAACGGAGATGTATTTTTCACTCTGACTTGACCTTCAAAGAGAACAATCTATATACCCTTCTTATAAGATCTACACACAAATAAAATACAGACTCTATACTCAGACATTTTAAACATAGCCTTCTTCGGAACTTCTATTTCATTTTAATTATTTTTGTACCCCGAGCAGGACTCGAACCTGCAACCCTCTGCTTAGAAGGCAGATGCTCTATCCTGTTGAGCTATCGGGGCAACACATCCAAAAAACACGTGCAA
>Ga0190359_1002571_pt1 | contig 10746 bp, 9 predicted proteins | sample 48721823_MG_FD_161269 | JGI IMG/M metagenome (GOLD analysis project Ga0190359, IMG submission 161269) | Hydrothermal vent microbial mat bacterial communities from Southern Trench, Guaymas Basin, Mexico - 4872-18-2-3_MG | ecosystem: Environmental > Aquatic > Marine > Hydrothermal vents > Microbial...
ATTGTGAAGCTCAGGCAGCAGAGTCCCCAAAGGACTTTATCCATAAGCTTCGTATCTCATTAAAGGAACTCAGGGAGGCCCAGCGATGGTTAAAACTTATTCAGCATGTACCACTAATTAAAAAACCTGAACTATTAGATGATATTTTACAGGAAACAGAGGAATTAATTAAGATTTTCGTTACGAGTATCAAAACGGCTGAAAAGAAACAGAAATAGTTGTTGAATGTCACGCGGCGCAAGCGCCTGCGCTGCGCGTCGGTATTGGGTGTTTGTTTTTTCATTCGATGTTGAACGTTCGATGTTCGATGTTCGACGTTCATCTTTCAAAACAACCCCCCTATGGCATAAATGTAACCTGTGAAGGAAAAAAGGAATTATCTTGGTTTACTCCCTTAAAATACTTCGGTCTTCAGTCTTCTACCTAAATACCTGGGTAGTTACAAACATTATAGTAATATTTATCATAATATTCATCTTTGAACAGCCCTGCTTTTCTGCAGAATACAGAAAAATTGTCTTCTTTCCCCTGGAAAACATAAGCGGCAAAAACGGGGTCCCGGAAGATATAGTAATTCGTATCGCCGAAGACATACGCAAACGCAATGATTTTGAGATTATCTCTCCTTCAGACCTCAAAGACTTCCTTTTAAAAAACCGGGTGAGAAGATTGGGCTCGATCACCGGAGCCAAGGCCAAAGGATTAGAAAGGGCATTCGGGGCAGATGCCGTAATCATTACCTGGGTTGACCTCTATGAAAAGGGAGATAACCCCAAAATAGGAATAGGCATTCGTTTTATTGAGACGGAAACGGCCGCGGTCATCTGGAGCGATTATGTCGCCTTGGCAGGTGATGATTTCAGTTCATGGCTCGGTTTGGGCAAAATCACCTCTATTGACCGTTTAACGTCAAAAGCAATACGAAGATTAATTGATCATTTTCCGGTTTCGCTCAAGAAGACCCCGATAGAAGAGACATTATTTGCCCTTGAGCGGTTCTCCCTAATCCCTTCGGTTGTCAAGGGTGAAGCCCCTGTAACGGTTTCTCTGCATCTGGTCTCCATTGCCGAAGCCCCTGAGAAACTCTCTCTCCTTATGGGAGGAAAAGAGTGGCCCCTTGAGAAAAGACAGAGAGAATGGTGGGAGGGAGAAATAAAGGCCCCGAAAAGAGAAGGAAATTATTTTGCCAGGTTAAAGCTCCTTGCCAGGGCAGGAGAAATCCTTTTTTTTAATACAGCCAGCTACTTAGAAGTGGACAATACACCGCCCAAGGTGCGTCTGTCATGTGAAAATACCCGTTTTTCTCCCAACAGGGATGGAAGCAAAGATGCATTGATCATCTTCCCGAGCCTTTTGGACCCGGAAGACATAAAATTGTGGGGCTTTTATATTTTTAACGAAAAAGGAGAACTTGTGAAGAGGTTTGAGGGAAGCGAAGAACTGCCTCTTGCCTTGGCCTGGCATGGAGAGACCGATGCATTCGGCAATGCAAAAGATGGCATTTACCACCTTAAATGCAGATGCCAGGATAAGGCCGGCAATGCTGCTGCCACACCCGGAAAAGAGATCGTATTGGATAAGATCCCGCCCAAATTAGATGTTATGATAGATGTAGAGAAAAATAAGGCGCTATTTACAATAAAATACGAAGAGCTTACCGGGATAAGTCAGTGGGAATTGATAATTTCGGATGAAAAAGAAAATATCTATTATGACCTTAAAAAAGAAGGGGCAATCCCTTCTCAAGTAGAACTTCCGTTGCCTGATAAAAAAGGACTTTATTTCCTGATGGAAGCACTTGATACGGCCGGGAACAGAACAGAATCCAAAGGGTCCCTGGTGTCACAAAAGATTGTTGCCGGCGAGAAACCTGAAGAAGAGGAGAAAGCGCCCTGTGTATGGGATTACGAGTTCTAGGGGTATCCGGCTTATTCTTTTGGGATGTTTTTTTTTGTTAACCGCCTGCAGCCACGGCCATTCTCCTCTCTATATTGACAAAAACAATATTTGTGAAGTCAAAAAGTTGGCTGTTTTCCCGTTTCGGAATCTCTCAAAAGATCCTCACGCCGGGGAAATCGTAACCCAGATATTTTTGGCGGAACTAAGCAAAAAAGAACGTTTTGAAGTGGAAGAATTGGGTAATATTATTGATTTTATGGTAGAACAGAGGGCAAGGGTGGGAGCAAGTATCAGCAAATCCAGATTGCTCCTCTTAAAAAGAAGGTATAAGATCGATGCCGTAATTTTCGGAGATATTCTGGTGTTTGAGCAAAGGGGCGGAGTGCCATATATAAGTCTCAGTATAAGAATGCTGAAGATAGATACGGATAAGATCGTATGGAAGGCAAATATCGAGAAGAATGGAGATGACTACATCAAGATCTTAAATATAGGGCAGGTAAGGTCATTGAACCAGCTCACGAGTACAGTAGCCAGGGAATTAATGAAGACCATGCGGTGAGAGGTGAGATTGGAAATTGGAAATTGGGGAGAAATGAAACGAGTAAAAAAGCCAAATCATGGTTGCGAAAACTCATCAGAAGAAAAGTTTTATCTGAGTCAAATGCGACAGAATACGAAGCAATAATTGAAAAGCTCGGTCCAAAATTGAATGCATTCATCAACAGCACAAAGACATGAAGGCCAAATTTCGAATTTCTAATTTCGAATTTCTAATTTCCAAATACAAGGAAAAATATATGAAAAAGACCCTGTGGCTTATTATTTTTATCTTGATTCCATCAACTGCCTTTTCTTATCTGGCAAGGGTAAATGATGAATCGATTGAACCCGAAGATTTTAAGGAAGTTTTTACGCGCTCACACGTATATACCCGAATGGGACAAAAAAACAGGCCCGGGGCATTGACGGAAAAGAGCCTGGAAGGGGCCCTTAAGAATCTTATTGACCATCACTTGCTGGCCCAGGAGGCCAAGAGGCTTGAGCTGGATAAAGAGCCGGATTATCTCCAGGGCCTTGATTATTACAAAAGATACCTGGCCACCAGGGCATTTTGGCAAGAGGAATTTAAAAAAATAGATATCACTGACAAAGAGATCGAAACATATTTTCAGGAAAAAAACACAAAATGGCATGTCCGGCAAATATTCACCAAAGAGAAAAACAAGGCAGAGGAGGCCCTGAAGCGGCTCAAAAATGGAGAGGCCTTTGCCAAAGTGGCCCAGGAACTTTCAGAAGGACCCTATGCCGCCAAAGGAGGGGACTTGGGGTTTATGCGCAAGGGACAGATGGTTGAAAAATGGGAAGCAGCCGCCCTTTCCCTCAAACCGGGAGATTTCAGTGACATTGTAGAAACCCGGGCCGGGTTCCACATCATTAAGCTGGAAGAAATAAAATCGCCCGATATGGAAGCGCTTGAAAAGCAAAAGCCGGGTATCAAAAAGAGTCTTTTAAAAAATAGGAAAAAAGCAGTAGAAAAAGAATGGGATGATAAATTAAGGGCAGAATCAGAAATAAAGATAAATGAAAAATTACTCAAAAAAATAAAAGAAAATCCTGAAGAAGGAAAAGCGGATGAGGAAATCGTCGCCCGGGTAAATGGAGAACCAATCTATTTGAAAGATTTTCTCCCTTTATTTAAGAGAAAGATAGGGGGATTTAATGCCATGAAAGACAGGTGGCATATTAAAATAGATTCCGATAAGGTAAAAAATGAAGTGCTGGATGCATTGATTAATCAAAAGGTGATCGAGCAGGAGGCCTTAAAAAGAGATTATTTTAAGAAAAGCAAGGAAATCGGGAAGCAATTGGATAATTATAGGATGATGCTTTTGGTTAAGGCCTTTAAAGAAAAGATTGTTGCCCCTCAAATCAGTTTGAGCAAAAAGGAATTGGAAAATTACTATAAAAAACACAAAGAGGATTATCTGAGCCCGGCTCAATATGATCTGAGAATGATTGAGGTAAAATCCAGGGAAGCAGCGGAAGGGATCAGGGAAGAGCTCCTGGCCGGGGCGGACTTCCCTTTGCTTGCCAGGGAAAAATCTGTCGCCGCCTCTGCCAGGAAGGGAGGGGCGACAGGCTGGGTTTCAGAAAGGCGCTTGCCTGAGAAGATCAAAGAAGAGGTTGAAAGATTAAAACCGGGAGAAATCACCCCGGTAATCGAGAAGGATATCCACTATGTAATTGTTCAATTAAAAGAAAAAAAACAAGGACGGCTCATACCCTTTGCGGGAGTGGAAGAGAGAGTAAAAAGGGCACTCTGGATGGAAAAATTCAATGATTTTTTAAATAAGTATTTGAAAGAATTGAGGAAGATTTCTCAAATAAAGATTGACAAAAAGGCATTTAAAACGGTAAAAGAGGAATTCGGAATAAAGTGAGGATTCTCGATGCTCGATTCTCGATACTAGATGCTGGATATTTTGAGGAAAAAGTGAATTATCAGAGTTATAAGGATTTGGATATTTACAAAAAAGCTCATAAATTGGGGGCATCCTTCATTCACCAATTTATACTTTCTTCAAAAAACATGCATTATCGAATTGAATACGGATGCTGAAATTAGAAATTAGGATCGAGCATCGAGCATCAAGGATCGAGAATCAAGGATCGAGAATCGAGCATCAAGGATCGAGAATCAAGGATCGAGAATCGAGCATCAAGGATCGAGAATGAAAAAACTATTTTTTGTCTTTTCATGCCTTGCGGGTCTGGGGCTTTTATTCAGCTGTGCCGGAGCCCCGAAAGGGCGGCTGACGGCCAAATCCTGTATCGAGTGTCATGAAAAGGAATACAAGCAGTTTGTTGCCGCCAAAAATGTCCACGCCCCTGTCAAGGAAAAGCAGTGCGAGGCCTGCCACCGCCCGCACGGCCTTATCGGCGGGGTCTATCTCAAACAGGGATTCCCCGAGCTTTGTTTTTCCTGCCATGAAGAGACAAAAAAAACAAAGGGGAAAAACGCTCATCCCCCTTTTGAAAAGGGTGATTGTATTAAGTGCCATAACCCCCATAGTTCCGGTCATGCCGCCCTTTTAAAAAAAGGAAAAAGAGATACCTGTCTTACCTGCCATGAATCAGAAAAATTCAGGCAGGAATTCATCCACCAGCCTGCCGGAAACTGCCAGACCTGTCATCTCCCGCACGTAGCCAATTTTCCCTATCTGCTCAAAAAACCGGAAAACAGCGTCTGCCTTGACTGTCACAAAACAGACATTATTACCAGGACACATAAAAATTATCCCTTGACCGGTGACCATTGCGTCTCCTGCCACAGTCCTCATAGCGGTAAAGAGAAAGAGATCCTCAGGCTTTATTCCCATCAGCCCATCAAAGACTGTTACAAATGCCATCAGGGTCCCGAAGGGAAGATCCCGTTTTCTCTCAAAAAGAAGGGCAATGATCTGTGTTATGATTGCCATGATAAAGATAAGGCGCCATTTAACGCGTCTTACATCCATTCCCCGTTAAAGGATAAGGACTGTACCACCTGTCACGCCGCTCATGCCAGTGATTTTAAGGGGGTGACCGTAAAGGCGGAAAAAACACTATGCCTGAGCTGTCATGAAAAAACAAAGGAAAAATTAGACAACAAGTTTATCCACAAACCCATTGTGCAGGGAGAATGTGTTGTCTGCCATAATCCTCATTCCGCCCCTAATAAGAAACTCATTCCCCTGCCTGTTGCCGCCCTTTGCTATGACTGCCATAAGAAAGATGCATTCACAAAGGTTTACCGGCACGCGCCCGCGGAGAAAGAAGAATGCCTTACCTGTCACGACCCACATGCCTCTGCGCAAAAATGGGAATTAAAAGAGGCGCTGCCGGGGCTCTGCAATACCTGCCACCAAAAAACCGCAAAGGAGTTTAAAAAGGTAAATGTGCACGCACCCGCCCAGAGAGGGCAATGTTATGCATGCCATTCGCCTCATTCCGCCTCTAACAAATTCTTTCTCCCTGAAAAGAGAAGGCGACTCTGCTTTAGCTGCCATGAAGACATGAAACAGGGGCTGACCATCCTTCATCCCCCCTTTATCAAGGGTGATTGCGAGAAATGTCACGAGCACCATGCCTCTGACAACTCTTATCAAATCATCCGTGCCGGGGCTGAGGGCTGTTATCCTTGCCATACTTCCATAGAAAAGAATGCCGCGGAGAAGGCCCTTGTGCATGCACCTTTAAAAAAAGGGGAATGCACTGCCTGTCACTCGCCTCACGGGAGCAAGATCACGGGGCAGCTTTACAGACCCCTTAAAGGTCTCTGTCTTTCCTGCCACGAGGATCTGATAAAAACAGAAGAAAAAATCCAGCTGGTTATTCATAAGCCCATAGAGGAAGGAAAATGCGATCATTGCCACCAGGCCCACTATTCCCAGGCCAGGCATCTCCTCTTAAATTCAGGCGCTGAAATCTGCGCAGATTGCCACGACCTAAATGACAAGACATTAAAAGGGATGCATCTAAATCGTTCATTAACGAATGTAAATTGCATAAATTGTCATACTCCCCATAGCGCTGTCTCAAAGCAGCTATTCCGGCGTATTTTGCATAAACCGTTTAGTGAAGGCCGGTGTAAGGACTGTCATGAAAGTTAACTTGATAATACTGTTTTCCCTGTTTTGTTTTATTTCCAGCCCTGTCCAGGCAAAAATAGATTGCCTTAAGTGCCATCCCGATATCAGGAAACAATTAACTTCCGGAAATGTCCATAATCCGTTAAAGAAAAGGGATTGCACCGTTTGCCACAATATCCATGCCTCGGACGAACCTAATCTCCTGATTGAACCGACAAAAGATCTATGTCTTTCCTGCCACAAAAAGTCATTCAAGGCCAAATACCCCCATCTGCCGGTAACACAAGGGAAATGTGATAAGTGTCATGACCCCCATGCCTCCCCTTACAAGGCCCTGCTTAAAGACGCGGAAGACAAGATCTGCTTCGGTTGTCATGAAAAGAAGGAATTAATTATCGGCAAGCGCCTTCATCCTCCTCTTAAAAAGGGGTGCCTTTCCTGTCATAAGGCCCATGGTGGTGAATATCCGCAGCTTTTGGGCAGGCCCCCGGAAAAGCTCTGCCTTGGCTGTCATCAAAAAACAGAGATTTCCAGATTCCATAATGTGTCGGCCATAAAAGGTACTGTCTGCCTTTCCTGCCACAGTGCCCATTCCTCCAAAAAACCCCGTTTGCTCCGGGAATTCGCGCATAAGCCTTACGCAAAAAAACAGTGCGGGCAGTGTCATATCCTGGAAGGAAAAAAAATAAAAGGAATAAAGACAAAAACGCGCTCTCTTTGCCTGAAGTGTCATCCCATGGAAAAGGCAGACGCCTCCATTTACAGTCACATCCAGGCAAGCCCGGGAACAAATGTCTGTCTTGACTGCCACAGTCCCCATCTTTCCGATAAAAAACCTGCCTTAAAGGCACCTGTGCGCCTGCTTTGTTTTAATTGCCACCAGGACACAAAAAAGCAACTCTTGAGCAATTCCCCTGATTACAAGCACAAACATCCGGAAGTGAAAAAGGAGGCATGCCTTGAATGTCATGGTGCCCATGCCGGCAATCATCTCTATTTCTTCAAAGACGATGTCATCACTGTCTGCACCGGCTGCCACAAGAGGCATGCAAAATTTACCCATCCTTTAGGTAAAAAGGCGATCGACCCAAGGTGCAAAAAAGAGATGGACTGCGTGAGCTGCCATAACCCCATGGGGGCCAGAGGCGGTTATAATACCATTTTTGATTACAAGAAAAAGCTTTGCATCCAGTGTCATAAGATAGAGACGTGAGGCTCGATTCTCGATTCTCGATTCTCGATGCTGGATGCTGGATTCTCGATGCTGGATGCTGGATGAAAAGTGAATTATCAAAGTTATAAGGATTTGGATATTTACAAAAAAGCACATAAATTGGCAATAGAAATTCATGATCTGAGTTTGAAACTACCTAAATTTGAGATGTATGAAGAAGAAAGCCAGATAAGAAGATCCAGTAAATCTGTGGCTAGCAATATAGTGGAGGGTTTCGGCAGGCGTAGATATAAAGCAGAATTTGTGAAATTCCTAACATATTCTCTGGCATCTTGCGACGAGACAAGAGAACATTTGTATACTTTGTTTGAGACAAAATCACTAAAAGATAAGAATAATTATACCTATTTCTTTGAAGAATATGATCATCTTGGCAGGATGATAACCAATTTTATTAAGTCTGTAGAACTGGGACATAAAACTAGAAACTAGCATCGAGAATCGAGCATCGAGCATCGAGAATCGAGCATCGAGCATCGAGCATCGAGAATCGAGAATCGAGCATCGGAGGTCATCCGAAGGTAATGAAAAAGATATGTTTTGCTTTCAGCTTTTTGCTTTCAGCTTTCAGCTTTTATTTTTGCGGGCATGCCCATGCTTATATAAAGGGAGAGTTGCTAACAGTTATCTACGGCGAAGAAGAGACCTCCGGTCCATTTAATCAACCCCGGTCTATTTATATAGATCAAAGCAAGGGCAAGATTTATATCATAGACACATTGAATAATCGTCTTGTCTCTTATGACAAAAACTACAAGTTTATCTCCCGGTTCGATGCCGAAGGAAGACTGGATCTCCCTGTCTCTATGCTGAAAGATAAAAAAGGACATCTCATTGTCACTAACAGGGGTGAAGAGAGTGTCCTGGTCATCCATCTTAAGGAAAAAATTATTGAGCCCCTTGATTTCAGCAAGGTTTTTCCAAAACCCGTCCCTTCTTACATGGCCATGGATGAGAATGGAAGGCTTTATGTTATTGATGAGGCCTACAAAAGGATCTTGATCTTTTCTGATGATTATGAATTTCTGGGTGAGATCAAAGAGCCCCAAGCTGCCGGGTTCAGTGATGTCAAGTGGTCTGGAAATTGCCTTTATGTCTTGGATACCCTTTTAAAGAAGGTCTTTATCTATGACAACCAGGGACATCTGATCCGCTCTTTGGAATTTAAATCCTTAAGCTTTCCTGTAAGCCTGGCAGTGGATAAAAGGGGGTTTATATATATATTGGATGCCCATGAGGGCAAAGTATATCTCTTTAAGGACAATGAAATAATAGGAGAAATAGGCAAAAAAGGCTGGAAAGAAGGTAAGCTTTATTATCCCGGTTATATCTATATAGACAACAAAAATACCCTCTATGTAGTGGATACGGGAAATAACAGAATTGAAGTCTTCAAGATAAAATGATAACTACTCAGGTTCAGGGTTCAGGGTTCAGGGTTAAAGAGCGATAAATAGGATAAAGAGTATATAACATAATCGCCAACGAATTCAAAGATATCTAGGGAGCAGGCCAGACGAACGTTTACCCTTTCAGAGTTCCTTGACAGGGCGTGCCGTGCCTGCTGTTCCTGGATTTATCAACTATCTCAAAGAATATGAAGAGTGCAAAATAACCAACCCTGAACCCTGAACCCTGAACCTAAGTAGTTACACAAAGACATGAAAGCCAAATTTCCAATTTCCAATTTCCAATTTCTATTTTTCCCCATCTTCTTCCTTCTATTTTCCAATTTCCAATTTCCAATTTCCAATTTCTTCTCTTTAACCATCTCTTATGCCGAAGAGGCTGGAGAAGTTGAAAAGACCGGAGAGATCGAAGAGACTGAAGAAGAACCCGTTTCCGCTCCGAAAACCAGGTTGACCCCCAATGTCTTGCACCTCTTTGATCTGCGGGAGGGGATGGAAAGCAATGACCGTCTTTCTTTCCCATCTTCTGTAAGTGTGGATGAAACCAATAGAGAAATATACGTGGTAGATTCAGGACATCGTCGTATTATTGTTTATACCGAAGATGGTTATCCCTTGTACGTCTTGGATAAAGATAATGGTGTAGAACTCCCTACTGGTTTATGGATAGACAGGACTGGCTATGTTTACCTGTGTCAGGTAAGGACAAGGGACGAAGATAAGGGCAGAATCTCCATCTTTGACCCCTGCTTGAGGTGGGTAAGGGATATATTTTTTAAAGGGTTTGAGGGCGCGGATGAATTCAAGCCAAGGACCGTGGCCTTAGGCAAAGATAAAAAAATCTATGTAAGCGGAGATGGTTTTAAAGGGGTGGTTGTCCTGGATAAAAACGGGGCGTTTTCTCATATAATCTCGCCCCAGGATGTGTTATTGGGGATAAAGGACAAGGCGGACATCTGTGCGGTATATATTGATGGAAGCCATAGGATTTACCTTTTAAGTGAAGGATATGGTCGTGTTTATGTCTATGATAAAAATGAAAATTTCCTCTTCAGGTTTGGACAAAAGGGTGGAAGCTCGGGCAAGCTGAGTCGCCCCAAAGGATTGGGTGTAGATGAAGTAAGACACTGGATATATATAGTGGATTACCTGCGCCATACCATCACTGTTTATAAATATAAAAACGGTCAATACCTGTTTGAATTTGGTGGAAAAGGATGGGGACCGGGCTGGTTTCAATTTCCAACTTATATCTATATTGACCACGCACAAAGGACTTTGGTCGCAGACTTATTTAACCAGCGGATACAGGTCTTAAAAATAACCGCTTTGAAAACCATCAAGACCAGCGAAGAAAAAACCCTCGTCCCTGGTTTTCTTCCGGTTAAGCGAGCTCCTGAAAAGGGTAAGAGGTGAGGGGAAGATGTTTAAATATGGCACGAATATTGCGGAACATATTTTAAGGTCTGGATATTTCATATAAGATACAGGCAGCAAGCACCGGGTAGGCTGCTTGCCATACAATTACTGCCATTGGTCTGAAGATTCTTTCATAGAGCAACCATTTTTT
>Ga0190359_1002572_pt1 | contig 10744 bp, 10 predicted proteins | sample 48721823_MG_FD_161269 | JGI IMG/M metagenome (GOLD analysis project Ga0190359, IMG submission 161269) | Hydrothermal vent microbial mat bacterial communities from Southern Trench, Guaymas Basin, Mexico - 4872-18-2-3_MG | ecosystem: Environmental > Aquatic > Marine > Hydrothermal vents >...
CTAAAGACCGAATCCCATTTGCTGTGAAAAGGCGTGATACATTACGAGTGAATCGGCGTATACCTTTACGAGTCCGATTTAGGAAAAAGTGTACATTTTTATTTGACCATAGCTGGGATATTTTTCAGGGTTTCAAAATTGCAGCTATGCAAATGGCAATAAAGAGGCGCGGTCTCTTACTCATGGATCGGCGTATAGTTTTACGCACTCATTAGGCTGTTAATTTGAGCTCATGGATTAAATTTTCTCCTTTTTTACACCATGGATCTTCTCAGTAAAATCTTTGAGCCGGTAACTGTTCCCATCCACACTCAATGTGAAGTGAACTGGACTTGAGTACAGCATATCTTTAATTCTTATGGTTTTGGATTTAATATCGCTAACGAAAAGTCTCAGAATCAATTTATAATACAAATGTGCCCAAACTGTGCCCAAAAATATCGTGAAAAGTATAAAAATCCGTTAAAATATCAAAAAATATCGCAATTTGAAAAGCCTGGTTTTCCTACGTTTTACAGGGGAAATCCTTTATTTTCTGCGCTTTCTCTTTTTTCTGTTCAACCTTCACACGGTAGAAGTCGCAGGTTCAAATCCTGCATCGCCCACCATTCCTCTTTTGCATGAAACGAATACAAAGCCCGCCTCCATTTTTGGTCCGCTTTCTATGTAAGTTTTAAAAGTTGTAAGTTATTTTTGTTAGTCTCAGAAACCAGGATTAAACCGTCGCTAAGGAAAACCGGAATGGTATCATCAAATTAAGGCATACTGTCTGGGTCTCTTTAGGAGCGGATTTGTCATTTTAAAGGGCTTTGAGTTGACATTGAAACAGAAATTTCATATGTTAATTTGCATAAGATAATGTTCACTAATGGGAAATATTCATCCTTTTCATTTTAAAGTCGAACAGGAGGATCTGGCTGAGGCGATCGCCTTGAGGCAGGGGAAAAACACTTACTGACTTCTCCTTGAGATATTCAGTGAACAATATAAAATCGAAGCACAACTAAAAATGCATAAAAACAGCAAAGAAGAAAACCATACTCAAGGCTGGCACGACCGAAAGCATCCCCCATCCGGGCTAAATAGCCATGGTCACCTCATACCAGAGGACTTGCCGGGAAAACGAAGACTTTATAATATATTACAGAAAACGCTGTTTAATGCATCCAGCCGGCTCACGGATCGTTTCCCCCGATTCGGCTCACGCTTCCTTGATTTGACAGTTCGGCCCCTAGCCGGCAATCCACTTTTATCCGCGCTTTCTACTCATCACAATCGGAGGGTTATCAGGGGTTTGACATCTTTCCGCAGTTTCCTCGTCGTTCCCGACATCCATATCGGCGATGCGGTTGTATCGCAATCAGCGCTCACGGCCATTCGTGATTTTTTCCCTGAAGCTCGTGTGGATTATGTTGTTAACCGAACAGTATACCCCCTGCTCAAAGGCAATCCCGAAGCGACACACATACGGCCCTTATTCTCGAACAGCTCTTTTATCTCCACTGAAGACCTGCTGGATTTAAGAGATATGATTCAGACAGGAGAGTATGATCTAGTTTTGAATTTCAATCCTTACCTCAATGAAAAGGATATGGGAATCAATAGAAAAAGAATACTCAATTTCCTGACATACGCGCCAACTATCGTCCGAAACGAAAATCGGCCCTCAGAGATCAATCATTTTGCCTTTCAGACATACCATTTCACCTGGAAGATGCTTTCCCTGGTGGCTAAGCCGCAACGACCAGAACATTTCATGGGTTTGCGCCTGACTCTCGGGGATAGAGCTGTGGAAGAGGCACAGCGATTCACAGCGCAAGCGGACCTGACCGATGGCCTGCCTATCGTCATGTTCAATCCCGACGCTTCTTCCCCGCTCACTCGTATGCCTCTCAAGAAATCGACAGGACTGTTGGCTCGTATCGCCAGACTAAATACCTCGATTCTGGTTGCTGCGGGACACACCGAGAGAGGCATTGGCAAACGCCTCATCGCTTCTCTGCCGGACTCCCTCCGTTCGAAGACGAGGATTGTCCAGACCAGCCTGCCTCTTGAGGCTTTTGCGGCCCTCATTGATATTTGTGACGTTTTCGTGTCCGGTGATACAGGTCCTCTGCATATAGCCGCAGCGCGAAAGTTTTCCCGGTCAGGAAGGCACAAGTTCCGCAACCGAACAGCAGTGCTGTCCATCTTCGGTGCTACACCAGCCAGAATGTCCGGCTACGATTCCTTCCAGCCGGGCTATCTTCCCGCAAATCAAGATGCCCCTTCCTGGTCGTATTCGGCTCAAAATCCCTGCCGAAACATCACATGTGTGAACAAAATCTACAAGACCTGCCGCACCATCCGCTGTTTCGATGAAGTCAATGAAGAGAAAATAGCCGAACTGCTCGGTGCATTTCTGAAGACTTTGTCTCATCAAAGATCTTCTTCATTAGAATCCGGCCGATGAAGTATCTTCTCCTTTTTTTGTTATCGGGGCCGTTGTCCTTTGGATTATAGCTTTCCTTACGTTCAAAGAGAGCAAAAAACTGCGCTGGAATGTTGTGAGCATGATTGCGACTGCCCTGCTCAACTCAAGCGAAAAGGCCAAAATCCAATCGCTGACCTGAGGCTTGTTTTCCGTTTGGCACGATTTTACGCCCGGGAAAAGCCAGCTATCGTCCATCATTTCACTATAAAACCGGTCATCTATGGAACATTAGCCGCCCGCATTTTCAGGGTGCCCAGGATAGTGAACCAGGTGCCCGGTTTGGGATATGTCTTTTCAAGAGGAGGACATCTTCAACACATAGTGGAAAAAATGTATCGTTTTGCCTTTTCGGCCCGGACTCATGTGATTTTTCAAAATCCTGACGACTTGAACCACTTTATCCGGAGAAAAGAGGAAAATCCCTTTTATTTTCAGAAAGAGAATGGTTCAAATGAAAGGCTCCGTATAGGATCTAATTTTCATTCCGAAATTCTATCATAAATACAAAATTATTCAAGATTTCAGGAGAATCCAGTGTGAACCTGAGAAATAGATCTTTATGCAGCCAATGCCTGCGTTAAGCTTTTTACCGAACAGGAATATGAATTCAAAACAAAATAATATCTTTTATAGACCAATCAATGCTTACTCTTTTATTTTCTTGTTCTAACTGAGCGCAAAAACCAGGTGAGAAGAACCACAGCTAAAATCACAGCCAAAACAACAAAAATGATGAGCACAAATCCGGCCTGCTGCGCCTCATCCTTAGCCATGCCACTGACGATGGGCAAAGAAATGCCGGATGGAAACTCATTGCTTCGAAAAACAGTGACTTGTGGAGCCGGGTCCCGTTCAGGTGTTTTAAAATTGAGCTGGTCCGCACTTGTAATGGTCACCCGGATTCTGTTCCCCGCGTCAAACACATTTGAAAGAGGAAGAAGGTCAAACACAAGCTCGACAGGGCTGGCTTTGGGAAGCGGCTTTACATCCTCTTTATAGCTTCTATGATAAGGAAGCCCAATATAATCAAAAGGAGGTTCTGATATCTTTCTGTGGGATGCTCTCAGCACCCCTTCTGTAATGTAATGGGAATATCCCTTTGAATCCACTTCTTCGAGATAAACAAAGAAATCCCCATCTTCTGCAGTGGATGATATCCAGAGAGATGCGACCGGATGACCGGTCACGACCAAATCCTGTTCCAGGGGATCCGTAGTGTATGTCAACGCTTTTTTATCATTCAAAGACATATCGCCATACCAGAAACCTTCCCCTCTCCCGTCGGTCCACCTGTTCTTCTCACCGCTTGTGGTCGTATAGTCCACAGTGTATAAGTCCTCTCCGGAAGAAAGAGGAGCTTGTGTATTAAGAATACCGTCATTTGATGAATCGATACTGCCTGAGGGGCCCTCTCTAAAATAAAACTCTTTGTTTTCGGTCTCAGGAAGAGGCCAAGTTTGAGCAAAACTCCACGCTTCATTTTCTTCCTTCCCGATTGTGAAATAGTATATCGGAGGCTCATCCATTATGCCGTTATCAATCCCTTTCAGCCAGTAATCATACCAGCGCAGGCCCTCTGAAGTCATACTGAACTCAAAGTCATAACCTATCAAAGGAGTTATGGCTTTTTTCCACCCCTCGCTCCCCATGCTGTGAGACCAGGGAGTTATGATGAGCTTCTGCGGCCTCTTAATGTTTTGAAACCATAAAAGGGCATCTTTCGGCCACATATCATACCATCCTGCTACTGTGTAAACAGCCACGTTTGATTTATTCAAACCTTCCAGGTAAGCACATGGATTCCATTCCTTATAAATCTGCGAGGAAACTTTCTCAGAAACACTGTCTCTATAGGGAGCTGAACCGACCAGGTCATAAGGGTAAATACTTCCCATGTGCTCTTTAAGGGCTTTTTTAAAGAGGACCGCATCCGGATCTGAATCCACAGGAGGTGTGGGTATCTCCTGGTCCAGTCTTTTGACTAAATCACTCCAGCCGTTAAGGAAATCATCCTGACAGACTCCTCCGGGATAGGCAAAGTCATACAAATCAAACAGTGCAAAAACAGGCATGACAGCTTTCAGGTGAGGAGGAGCCATCCCAGCCGCAATGTACTGAGTGATCCCAAGATAAGAACCTCCGTACATCCCGATATTCCCGTCACACCAGGGCTGTTCAGCAAACCATTCCACAATATCATAAGTATCCTGCGCCTCTTCAGGAGTAAAAATGCCGTTTCTCGTTCCAAAGGAAGCTCCGCTCCCCCGGACATCCACAACCGCTATGATATAGCCGTGGCTTAAGATCTTCCTGAGAGCCGGGTTTTCCATATAAGTAGCCACTTTTCCCTCTTCCGTAAAATTAGCCCTGTGATACCGTGTATGTATCCATATAAGGGGAAGCGGCTCTTCAACCGGTTTCCCGTTGACAGCAGGCCTGTGGATATCAGCAGCCAATCTTGTGCCGTCTCTTACCGTGATATACAAGGATACTCTTGCTGTCTCATCATATATTGCTTCTGAATAGCCTTTATATTCACCCGGTTTAGATATTTGTTCTCCCTGATAGGCTTTAACCTCCGCCAAACCAGCAAGGACAAACAGAGCGAATGGAATCATTAGTAAGGATGCTCTTTTTCTGTTTTTTCTAAAGTGACTCATTTATCAATCCTCCTTTAACCTTTTTTACTCCATATGGAATCAATTGTCCAGGAAGAAAAAACGAGAGGCGGTTTTGTTGACAACGCCGGGCCTCAAGCAGATAATGAAAACAGGATGTCTAAAGATCCTGTAATTATCGTACCGGGCGGATTGAACACGGATATTAGCGGATTGGGGGTCGAGAAAATCATAAGCCAGGAAGCTTTTTTTTAACCTGGATTATTCACAAGTCGAGGTTGCTTAAACTTAATGAAATTCAGGTGTGGTCGTGGCGACATTGAAGATTTAGCCTTCGGATGCATGAAGTCGATCCTGGTTATTCACGAGTCGAGGTTGCAGCAGATGCGAGGCGCAGGGTATGAAGCTGTGGTCCTTCACCGCAAATACCCTGCAACAATGCAGATGCTGTGAGATCGTCTCGCCTAAAAGGTAAAATATGGCTGCATAAAGTAAAATTATTACATGTACTAACGTAAGAAGTATGTTCTTAATGAATTGAGAATGATAAGAGAGCCGATCATGGTAAATGTGTTGGAAAAGCAACCATATTTTATGAATGACCAGGATCACCCACGGACGGGGGGAGTTACGCAGCAGCCGAGAACACAGTGCGAAGAATGGCGTTAAAAATCTGAAGGGAGCACAGGCCATATCTGAATTTCACATCGGCTTGCCTGTAAGGTAAATATCACCGATAATAAGATAAAAATAGACAATAACATGAAGATAAGTCACCACTGGTTTTTAAAGAACAAACTTAATCCTTTTAAACATGTTTGTTATTATTGAAGTATCGGTGATATTTATGAATAATAAGGAACGATTTATCAGAGCCTTAGAGAGAAAAATCCCGGACAGACTCCCTGTCACAACGCACCATGTGATGCCCTCTTTTCTGGATAAATACATGGACGGGATCTCCTATCAGGAATTTTTCGACTTTTTCGGCCTGGACCCGATTCTATGGATCACAGCTCACAAGCCTTCAAAAGATGAGGAATCTTTCCATCATTCAGGGAAGGATGGCTCAGACTATCTGGCTCCTCCCCTTCTGTGCTCTGATAACTGGAAATATGCCTTAATAAAAATCCCTGACCCCAGCTATCATACGCTCCGCTATGAGATCAAAACTCCAGAGAAGGCCTTGGCTATGACCCTCCAGAGCTCCCCTCAAACATCCTGGGTTTCAGAAAGGCTTATCAAAGAGAAAAAAGATATCGAAATATTCGAAAAGTATGCGCCCGTTCCTGTCTGTGATGTTAAAGCCATAAACAAAAAAGCCCGGGAATTCGGAGACAGAGGCCTTGTCCGCGGGACTATTCCCGGATTCGATGTCTACGGACAGCCCGGATGCTGGCAGGATGCTGCGGTTCTTTTCGGCATCGAGGAGCTCATCATGGAAACCTTCAATGATCCGGAATGGGTGCATGCCTTTCTCCATATATTGAAACAGAGAAAAATGAAGTTCATCCGATCACTCAAAGGAGCGGCGTTTGACCTCATAGAACACGGAGGCGGGGATGCGTCTTCAACCGTGATATCCCCGAAAATCTTCGATGAATTCGTGGCTCCGTATGACTCCGAGCTTATTGAAGAGGCCCGCAAACAGGGACAGAGAGTGGTGTACCACACCTGCGGGGGGATGATGCCTCTTCTTGAGAGGATCGCAGACATGGGACCTGATGCAGCCGAGACCTTCACCCCCAAAGCCATGGGAGGCGATGCGGACCTCAGAGAGGCTAAAAAACGAATAGGCCACAGACTGTGTATGATCGGAGGATTTGACCAGTTCCACTATTTTGAGGGCTGCACTCCGGAGGAGACACGAAAAGAAGTCAGGCGCTGTTTTGAAGAAGCCGGTGAAGGGGGAGGATTTATCATCTCTCCCTCGGACCATTTTTTCGATGCCGAATTAGACCTTATCAAAGCCTATGCTGACGAAGCCAAAAATTGCATCTATGGGGACATCCCATAAGGTACCACCCTATGATTCTTTCTTTTTGGTTTCTGGTTGACCGGAAATGAGGAGATAATAGATTTATCGATAAAAAATTTAAAGGGTCCTAAAAACAGATTTCCGTTATTCTATAATAAAACAGACTTAAGTCAAATAATCTGGATAGCAGATATCACACCTTTGATAAAACCTATGGATTCAGCCGCACCAGGCAAGGGGTCTTTTCCGTCTTTTTCAAACTCCAGCGCCGCACATCCCTGATAATGGATAGCCAGAAGGGTCTTAAGGAATCGGGGAATATCGATCACGCCCCGCCCTATCTCAACCGTGGTGCCTTCTGCATCTGCTTGGGTCACATCCTTGATATGAACATCCAACAGCCGGTCCTTATACATTTCTGCTGCTTCCGAAGGGTCGACACCGGCTCTTTGGGTATGCCCGATATCAAGACAAATCCCTACTCTCCGGTCAAGCCCCTTGATCCGCTCATAGGCGCTTCCCGGAGTAGGATAAAGTTTGTCCGTGGGACCATGGTTGTGGATGGCCAGCTTTATATCGAATTCTTTGACTTTCTCCTCCACAAACCCTAGAAGGTCATGATTCGGAACTCCTATGATGACCTTGACCCCTGCAGCCCGGGCGTATTGAAAAGCTCTTTCCACTTCCTCTTTACTGCTCATGTAAATGACCCCGCACCCGTAAAGGGCAAGTCCCGAAGCTCTCACTTTCTCCGCTGCTTCCTTTATTTCCTGTTCTGTGCTTTCAAGAGGAAGATGGAAGCTTTTCAGTGAAATCGTTTCCAAATCCAGCCTCTTGGTCATGGAAATCGCTTCTTCCAGAGAGAATTCTCTGAATGTATAGGAAGCCATGCCCAGTTTCAAGAATCCATCTGATGTGTCTTGCTTTTGAACCTTTTCCGAAGAACATCTGTTCCCCCATAAAGCAGCGGAGGCCAATCCCATTCCTGATAATTTTAGAAAATCCCTTCTGTTTGTTTTCCTCATGACTCCTCCTCTCTTTGGTAATTCATACCAAACAGCGATTTTCCTGTTGTTTTCTCCCTCATACTATATAACCTGCCTTATTCATAAAAAAATGGCGATGTGTTTATTATTCATTTTGTTCCAGCGATATGCAAGATTATTTCAAGAATGGCGATAGCAGCTGTTTTCCTTGTTAGGTATTTAATTTTAATCGTCCTTTTTTTACTATAGAGGCGAGCCGATCTCACTGCATCTGCTTTGTTACAGGGTACTCGCGGTGAAGGACCACAGCTTCGCACCCTGTGCCTCGCATCTGCAGCAACCTCGACTCGTGAATAATCCAGGATAAATATAATCATACAAAGTTCAAGCATTGAAAAAAATCCTTAAGCATAATAAACTGGATATTAGAAATGGATCATTCGGGATTTTTAAGGCATCAACTTTTTATCTTTATTCTGTTCTTCTTCACATTTATTTCAACATCATGTGCTCCCTCCGGCTGGGAACAAACCGCAGCCACATCAATCCCCGATATCAACACCCTTACAGAGCAGGAAAAAGCAGAAGGATGGCTCCTTTTGTTTGACGGAGCCACCTTCAAAGGATGGCGGGGATTGGGCCGAAGCGACATTCCTAAAGGCCACTGGACCATTGAGGCGGGATGCATCAAAAAAATACCGAGTGGAGACGTCCGTCTCCAGTCCGACGGTCAGCCTCTTCAAGGGGGCGATATCATGACCAGGGAGACATTTACAGACTTTGAGCTCAAATTCGAGTGGAAGATAAGCCGGGCTGGAAACAGCGGCATCAAATACAATGTCTCCGAAGAGATGTCCGTCTCCCATCCACCTGAAAGCGCGGCTTTGGGCTTTGAATACCAGATACTGGATGACGATAACCATCCGGATGCCAAAAACGGAGAGAACAGAACCGCAGCCGCCCTTTATGACCTCATAGCTCCTGAAGGCAAAATCCTGAAACCTGTGGGGGAGTTTAACACAGGCTGCATTGTTTTCAAGGAAAATCACGGAGAGCACTGGCTGAATGGAATAAAAGTCCTTGAATATGACCTGAAAACTCCGCTAATGGAAGAGCTCCTCAGAAAAAGCAAATACGCCCCTATCAAAGGATTTGCTGAAAAACGCAGCGGGCACATTGTTCTCCAGGACCATACAGATGCGGTATGGTTCAGAAATATAAAAATCCGCAAATTAAAATAAAAGGAAGACAGAAAAATGAAAAAAATAACACGAAGAAAATTCATAAAAACCGTCTCTTATGCCACAGGAGCCGCGGCTGTGATCCCTGCGGCTCGCTATTCCAAAATCCTCGGGGCTAACGACAGGGTCCGGGTGGGGATCGTGGGATTCTCAGACCGGGCTCGGTATTCTCTCATCCCCTGCTTCCTAAACCATTCCTCAGGGCTCAACTTCGAAATCACTGCAGTCTCTGATATATGGAACAGAAGGCGGGAGGAAGGAGCGGCCTTTTTAAAAGAGAAAACAGGAGTCCCTGTAACCGGAATGAGAAACAACGAAGAGATGTACGAATCAGGAAAAGTGGATGCGGTCATTATCAGCACTGCTGATTTCCAGCATGCCCGGCACTGCATACAGGCTGTGAAAAACGGATGCGACGCTTATGTGGAAAAACCTTTTGCCAACACCATGGAAGACGCCCGGGCAGCCTTAAAAACCGTAAGACAAACAAAAAAAATCGTCCAGGTGGGAACTCAAAGGCGGAGCGCTCTCAACTACATCCAAGCCAATCAGTTCATCCGGTCAGGGAAATTCGGGGACATTGTGGCTGCAGATATGACATGGAACGTAAACCAGCCCGGAAGGTGGCGGCGGCCCCATCTGGTGGAAGCCCTGAGAGAAGAAGATGTAGACTGGAAGCGCTATCTCATAAACCGGCCCTATGAGCCCTGGAACCCCAGAAAATACATTGAGTACCGCCTGTTCTGGCCTTATTCTTCAGGTATCCCGGGGCAGTGGATGGTCCACCAGATCGACACGGTCCACTGGTTTACAGGACTTCCCCATCCCAGAAGCGTGGTGGTCAACGGAGGTCTTTATTTGTGGAAAGACGGGAGAAAAAATTTCGATACTCTGACGGCTGTTTTTGACTACGGACCTCTGGATGACCCGGACAAAGGTTTTCAAGTGGTGTATTCATCCAGACAGACCAACTCGGCCGGAGGCGTGAAAGAGCTCTATTTTTCAAACGGAGGAACTCTTAACCTGGCCACCAATAAAATCACCCCGGACGGAGGACTTACACAGGAAATGGCCCAGGCCATGGGCATGAAGGAAAACCGCCTGTCTGAAATGGATATTTCTGAAGTAAGCGGCGTGGAGACTGCTGCCAACACAGGAACGGATGATGCCACCTCAATGCATATGCAAAACTGGATGGAATGTGTCCGGAGCCGGAAAAAACCCAATGCAGATATCGCGGCTGCTTACAATCACTCCTGTGCTCTGTGTATGACCATTGCAGCCATGCACACAGGAAAAAGAGTGACTTTTGATGAGGCAAATCAGGAAGTATCGGTGTCCTGATTAAGGCTGTTCGAGAAGATCGGTCTCAAATACCTTCCATCTTTTTAAAAGCAAAGAGTTTGCATATCAACAGACCACACCTGAATTTTACATCGGCTTGTCTT
>Ga0190359_1002573_pt1 | contig 10742 bp, 5 predicted proteins | sample 48721823_MG_FD_161269 | JGI IMG/M metagenome (GOLD analysis project Ga0190359, IMG submission 161269) | Hydrothermal vent microbial mat bacterial communities from Southern Trench, Guaymas Basin, Mexico - 4872-18-2-3_MG | ecosystem: Environmental > Aquatic > Marine > Hydrothermal vents > Microbial...
AGGGAGCGGATCCTTTTCTCCTCCAGAAGATAACCCGCCTCCTCGATAACCGTTAGCGGCTGGTAGCGGGGAACGGGAAATTCCCTGAAAACACTGGAAGCGATCTTCCTGTCCTTGACGATATCATGGATGAGCTCCTCGCCGACCTTGCTCCAGAAAGGGGCCATTATCCTGTTGGGGCTCGGGTCATCGGAGATGATCGGTCCTTCCGCAAGTTCAAGGAACCTCTTCATTATCTCCTTCTCCCTCCCCTTGGTGCGTATATGCTCCAGCATATCATCGCTTGAATCACCGTAGCACCTGTTCTCGATGATGTACACGGTCTTTCCAACCTCTTTCAGCCTCTCCTCGTAGGCACTCCTCTCCTTCTCGATCAACCTGTGGTCCATCATCTTTCCTTCGAGGTAATTCTCTATGTTCGTGGGTTCCTTCACCTTCCCCAGACGCTCCAGGAACCCTTCCCTCTTTTCCTTCTTGGGAGGTGGATTGCAGGGACACGAGCTTCCCCGCGTGCACATGGGCTTTACAATAACGTCCACGGAGAAATAGCTCGAGATCCTGTCCGTCGCCATGTACGAGGCGCAGGTGGCGAATATATTGTCCTCGTTCTGTCTCGAATGCGTCAGGCTTCTGGCCATATCGAGCTCCGCCGGTTCCCATCTCACGACCAGGTAGGGTTCCCTGAAAGGCAGGCGTTTGCTCACGATTCCCGGTTCCAGATCGGGGGAGATTATCGTATTCCCGACCCTCTTCATTCCCTTGCCCAGCCGCTTCGGCAGCGGGTCCAGGACCTCCTTCGGCGGTTTCGGGTCCTTTCCGGTGCATATGACCTCGTTATCGGTGACGAACATGAAGAGCTTCTTCTTCTTCACCTCCTCGAGGAAGGCCATCATCTTGATCCTGGGGTTGTCGTAGTTCTGTATTCCCGCAAGCTTCTCCTTGGTTGTCGACCCTCTCAGTGCGTATCCCACATCACCGAACGGCGTCCTCATGACCGCGAGGTACTGGATCTTGTCCTCGTGGTTGAGGAGAAGAGCACCTGCATAGGCCCTGGCCAGTTTGTCCCCGCTCTTTGCAGCCTTCTCCAGGTAGGACCTGCTGTCCTTTCTGGACTGTATATCTCTCAACTTCTTCTCGAGGTTCCGGAACAGGGGAACATCGACGGTGCACCTGGGCAGTGCCAGTGTAGGATCCTGGGCGAGCCTCCTTGCCTTTCTCTTCAGCTCCTTTTCGAGACCCTTCGAGGCCGTTCTTGCCCCTGTCCTTACCTTGTAGTTCTTCTTCCTCCCCACGGGGCTCATGGGCCCCGATTGCCCTTATTATTATTTCAATATGACCGTCATAACCGGGTTATGGGTTGGCGGGAAAAGACATATATTCCGGTTATGGAATTCCACAACCTGGTTATATGAAGGTGCCTTATGTCATTATCACGGAGGAGCTCATTCCGGAGGTAAGGAGGAGGGTCTCGATAGAATTGGGAAGAAGGGGTTGGTCCCAGGGGAGGATAGCCGGCATCCTAGGGATCTCACAGGTGATGGTGAGCAGGTATTTTCATGAGGAAAGGATCCCGAGCGTGTCTCTCAATTCCATGATCGAGACCGTATCGAGGGACATGGTATCTGGAGCCCTTTCGGGGGAGTCCCACGAGGAGATATCGATCCGTTTTTGCACCTCGGTCGAGAGATGCATGAAAGAGGGAATGCTCGCGGAGAGGTTCAGGGAAAGGTTTTCCATGGAGCCCTATCCGTCCTGTTTCGGGATGGGTCTGGGGACATCAGGCCGCTCGGCCGTTCTGAGGGACCTTTCAGCCGCCCTCGAGCTTCTCAAGGGGAAGGACCTGTCATTCCTCGTCCCGGCCCTGAAGGTCAACATGGCCCAGACATGGGAGGGTGGAAAGAGCATAGGGGACGTGGCATCCTTTCCGGGAAGGTTGATAGACAGGAACGGAAAGATAGTTTCCGCCAGCTCCGCCGAGTTCGGTTGCTCAAAACATCTGGCAGGGATCCTGCTTTCGGCCCACGGCAGTCATCCGTCCGTCCTTTCCGTTGCAAGCTTCAGGTTCAACGATGAGATATCCGCAGCAATTCCGGAAGAAGAGGGCCTTGCAGTGCTCGACCGGGGGGAGATGACACTGGAAGACCTTATCGGAAGGGCTCCCCTGGACGATGGGGGATTCGTGGCGGACCCCGGTGATTTCGGTGTTGAACCGTGCCTGTACATCTTCGGACGCTCATCGCTCGATGTGGCCCTTCGTGCCCTGGACCTGAATGAACGTGTGGGAAGATGCAGAAGCGAAGGTTCGAAAGGGGGGAATGATCCGCACCGGGATATGAACAAGTAGAGGGATTGGATATGATCTTGAGAATGAGAAAGGAGAGAATCGGAGCCCTGTCAAGGGGTACGATGGTTTCCCTGACGGTATTGGCATTCGTTCTGGTCATGACTATCGGGGGTGCGATCTACATACTCGAAAGGACGGGGGAAGATGAAGGGGACCTTGTCATATACGCATACGAGAGCTTCCAATCGTACGGTCTCGGACCCGCGGTCATCCCGGAGTTCGAGAAGATGTACGGTGTCAAGGTCACCGTGGAGACGCCGGGTGACGTGGGTACCGTCCTTGCAAAGATAAATCTGGAGAAGGGGGATCCGGGAGCGGATGTGGTGATCGGTGTGGATAATTCCATGCTGCACAGGGCAGTGGAAATGGATCTTCTTTCACCATACGTTCCGACGAACATCGACAGGCTGGACCCGACAATGTCGTTCGATCCCGGCCATCATATTGTCCCTTTCGATTACGGGTACATAGCCATCATATGCAGCAGGGAGATGATGGAGGAAAGGGACCTGCCTTACCCGGCTTCCGTTCTCGATCTCGCAGACCCGGTATATCGGGGACAGCTGCTGCTTCTGGACCCGGCCCAGTCCTCCACGGGATCCTCGTTCATGATATGGGCGGCGCAGGTCGCGGGAGACAACTATTCGGCATTCTTCGATGATCTGGCAGGGAATGCCGAGGGCAAGGTATTCGGGTCCTGGGACGCGATGTACAACATGTGGGGTGACGGGGAGGCCCCGATCGCCATATCCTACGGACTTGACACGGCCTATGAGATGATGTGGTACGGAACGAACGATACCGTTACCATTGTGCCTCCCGAGGAGGGTTACAGGCAGATAGAGGGTGCCGGCCTTGTGAAGGGAGCAAGGCACAGGGAGCTGGCGGAGAAGTTCCTCGACTTCATACTGACTGACGAGTTCCAGTCCGAGGTCTATAACAATTACATGCTTCCTGTGGTACCATCCGTTGAGGTCAACGAATATTTCCTGCAGTACGGAGCTTCCGCGGACCGCCATGTGGAACCCACCGTGGACGAGGTTTCGGCACATTACGATGATTGGATGGCTGCCTGGAGGGAAGCCTTCTTCGGATAGGTGATAATGCGGGGCAGGTTCGATATGACTTACCGGGCGAAGGGTCGGAAGAAGAGCGTTCTCGTTCTCACGGTCTATTCCATTCTATTTGCTTTTCTGGTCCTGTTCTGTCTGTATCCGCTTTTCCTGATAGCCATGAAGGGGATAACCGATGGTTCGGGTCGGATCACATCCCGCTATCTTGTGGATATATTGAGGGATGGCATATACCGGGAGGTGATATGGTTCACATTCTGGCAGGCGGCGTTATCATCGATCCTTACCCTGCTGTTCGCCTTTCCCGGTGCCTACCTTCTGTCCCGATACGATTTTCCCGGAAAGAGGTTCGTGATAGCAGCCTCGACCATCCCGTTCGTCATCCCTTCCCTGGTACTTGCCGTCGGCCTGATAGCCATCTTCGGTTCCTCCGGTGTTCTGAGCTCGATCCTTTCCTCCCTATCCATACCGGCACCTGATCTGATAGGGTCCAGATCGATAATCATTCTGGCGCATGTCTTCTTCAACTTTCCCATCGCCCTGAGGATACTTCTTGCAAGGTTCTCCGGTCTCGACCCGACGCTGGTCCACGCTGCACGCTCCCTCGGGGCCGGCAGGGTGAGAACGTTCTTCACCGTCGTTCTCCCGCAGATGAGGTATTCGGTACTGTCCGCACTGTCACTTGTATTCACTTTCTGCTTTCTCACATTCGGTATAGTACTTCTGCTCGGGGGTCTCAACCATACGATAGAGGTGGAGATAAGGTCCCTGTTCGTGGGATTGTCGGAGGAAGGCCTTCATCATGCCGGAGCACTTGTATTGGTGGAATCCGTGATAGTCCTCGTAACGACCTACGTGTACATCTGGAGCTCATCGCGGGTCTCGGGCCGCGCCGAGATAGTGCTGTCCCGGCCGGGAACGATGAGAAGGAAGATCTCCCCCGCCGGCAGGTTCCTTGTGGGAACATACGTGATGCTGGTACTTCTCATAGTGTTCTTGCCGCTGTTGATGGTATTCCTGGGGAGCTTCATGGCGGGCAGGACCCTGATACATGCGTTCACGCTCGACTGGTACTGGAAGATCATGACCATGGAAAGCGGTTCCGGTTTCTCCGTCACTCCTCTGGATTCCATCAGGAACTCTCTTCTGTTCGGTCTTCTCACGATGCTGTTATGCCTCCCCCTGTCATATATGACCGCCTGGGTGATGGTAAAGAGGGGCGGCAGGGGAAAGAGGTTCATGGACATGCTTCTTCTGTTTCCCCTGGGTGCGTCCTCCGTCGCCCTCGGATACGGTCTGGTTTCGGCCTATTCCTCCCCTCCCGTTAGCATAACGGGGACATGGTACATCATCGTTCTCGTCCACAGCGTCATTGCCTACCCGATCGGTGCCAGGGCCATATATTCCTCCATGAAGAGCTTCCCCCCCCAGCTGGAGAGGGCCGCAAGGTCGCTGGGAGCTTCACCAGTGGAGTCATTTTTCAGGGTGAAGCTTCCCCTCATCCTTCCGGGGATTCTCGTGGCAGCGGTATTCGCGTTCGCCGTATCAATCGGTGAACTCGGGGCGACATTGATGGTGTCCAGCGAGGAATACATAACCATGCCCGTTTACCTCTACAGGACGGTTGAGGGAGCGGGGAGGGAGCTTGGACCCATGTATGCATTCTCCGTGATTCTGATGAGTACAGCATTCCTTTCCTTCCTTTCCATCGAGATCATACAGAAGGTGTTTCTGAAATGGGGGGTCCGGGGTGACACTTGAGGTCGTTTCGGTGGGTTTCGGCTACGGCGGATCCGTTCCGGTGCTGAAAGATGTGAGCATAAGCGTGGGTGATGGCGAGGTATACACGCTCCTTGGGAGCTCCGGTTCCGGAAAGACAACGCTTCTGAACATCATCGCCGGCTTCCTGCGACCGGACAGCGGACGGGTGATGCTCGATGGTGAGGACATCACTCATATCAGACCCGAGCGGAGAGGGGTTGGAATGGTATTCCAGGATTATGCGCTCTTTCCGCACATGAACGTCAGGAACAACATCCTGTTCCCGATGAAGGCCCGAAATCTTGCCAGGGCCGAGATGGATGGAAGGGCGGATGAACTGTGCGAACTAGTGGGAATATCACACCTCAGGGACAGGATGCCATCGGAGCTGTCAGGTGGTGAGAAGCAAAGGACAGCGATTGCCAGGGCACTCGCTGCGGATCCCCGGGTGCTTCTCCTGGACGAACCGCTGTCGGCTCTGGATGCGGCCCTAAGGATCGAACTGAGAGGTGAGCTCCGGTCCCTTCTGTCCTCGCTTGAGGTTCCCACGCTTTACATAACCCACGATCAGCGGGAGGCCATGGCGATCTCCGACAGGATCGGTTATCTTCTCGATGGGCGGATCATCGAGGAGGGCACTCCGGAAAAGCTCTACTGGCGACCCGAGAGGGTGCAGACAGCATCGTTCTTGGGTTTCGGGAACATATTCAGGGTGAAGGCAAGGGGGAACGGTTCGATCGCCACGCCTCTTGGCCCGATACCCTGGAATGGTGACATGCCTTCCCATATCGGGTTCAGACCCGATTCTGTCCGGATCGGAACGGACGGAGGCGGGTTGAAGGGGAAAGTGATCTCCAGCGAGTACCGCGGTTCCAGCCTCTTCCTTCGGGTCAGCTGCCGCAGTGTCGTTGTCATAATGGAGGTGGACCCTCACATCGGGGCCGGGAAAGGTGATGAAGTCACCTTCTCGATTCCACGTGATTCCATTGTACCATTGAGATGAATTGAGATAAGAACGGTATGAGCGATCGGGAGGTTATCTTTTCAGATAGAGCTGGATCACCTTCTTCTGGGCGGATCTCAGTGTGTATGAGATGTAGGCGGTGGAGACGCCCAGCTTCAGGGCGAGCTCCCTTACACCCACATCCTTTGGGAAATTGTAATAACCCATATCCAGGGCTGCCTTCAGGACCCTCTCCTGTTCCTTTGTCAGGGAGTCCAGGTTCTTGAATTCCCTCTCCTCGAGGACCCTGTATTTCATGCCGGTGCCGTCCAATCTCTTCAACAGATTGCCCAGGGCTTCCTTTTTATCATGAACGACCCTCCATTCGACCCACCCGTCATCAAGGACCTTGGCGGACAGGAGGAAAGCCTCCGCGGAGGAAAGGGCCCGGCATCCCAGACATGATGATGTGCCCACTATCAGTTTCAACTTCGAACCGGACGTTCCGGGCGATGACACGAACTCCACATCATTCATGGACCTCAATCTCTCCATGACGAGTTCGGGATCGTTCCCGTTCAGATCGATATCCACGAGGTCCTGGACACCGGATGGTTTGTGAAGAAGGGGGATCGTGTCTATCAGGGAGATGTCAAGGTCCAGGTCGCCTTTCAGCTTTCCCAGCCAGCATCCCGACAGGTCCACCTGAAGTATCATCTCGTGCACATCAACACCGTTACCGAGGGGGGTGATGGCGGACATGATTTAATTGAATTACTGTGGCGGTCCGCACCCTGCCCGGTGCTTTCCCGGGAGTGCGGATGCTCCATGTCTTCCTGCCAGCGCCGAGCAAGGACCTTTGTAGGTCGATCCGAAACATCCTCTGCGGTGCATCTACCGGTCGGTTTCCGGCCGGGGTGTTTCCGGAGCTTCAGCACCGGGATCGCTTTCCGGGATCCGTTCTCCCTCCGGTGTGCCCTCTATGGGTCCTCCGGTAACACCTTCGCCGGGTTCTTCCTTTCCTTCTCTCGGTGGGCCCTGTTTCACCTGGACCGGAGGGGGGACTGGCATCCGGAAAGGCATTCCCTGTCTCAGTGCGGGATGACCGGGTGGATAGTGAAGATGTCCTTCTGTCTTCTCTTCCTCCCTCTCCTCCTTATCAGTATCGGTTGAGGTCTTTTCCCTTCCCTTTCTTATGGTTATGAAGACGGCTATCGCAATGAACAGCAGTATCAGCAGGATGAGAACGGGAATGATTATCACAAGGGGTGAGATCCCCTTCTCTTCCTTTGGTTTCTCCTCCTTGACGATGATCACCTTGTTTCCGTTCGCACCATGGCCGGCGGTATCGAAACCGCATATCACGGAATCGCCAAGGGACCGGACGTAATATGTGGATCCGAATATCTCGAGGTCCTCCGCAGGTATGTTCCAGGACACCAGCTGTTCCATCTCCAGGGTCCATATTATGGAGTTCCCATCTATTCTCGGAGAACCGAGTTCATTTCCATCACCGTAGGACAGGCAGTCGACATCGCCCAGAGGGTAGTACGATCCGTTGTCGGGTTGTATGTACCCTATGTCGAAAAGACCCAGTGAATTCGGGTCGAATGCTACCTCACTGTACATGCCGTTCACGAAGAAGAGGCGGTAAATGCACCATTCGCCTTTCCCGAAGGAGGGGTCCATCTCGGAGTAGGGTAAGGGCTCGCCGTCAAGGGTCATGATGATACGGACCGTGGTGTAATCCACCTCTGTTCTGATATTGGTGATATTCGCAGGTCCGATATCCTCGTTCCTCACGGACCCCGAATGGCCGAATATGTCCATGACATCGAACACGACGGGGGATGACGTACCGTTATGGTTGAACAGAAGTGACGATGCTTCATACGGTGGTTCCGGTATGAAAACATCAAAAACGAACGTACCCAGCAACCTCTCGTCATCCCTGTCCATGACCCAGACGGTGATATTTATCTCTCCCTCCGTGTCCAGTGTTTTGTTGAGGAACGGTTTGTTGCTCGTCTCGTCTCCGTTCACGTACCAGCTGATGAACAGGTCTTCAACATCGCTGTCCGCGTCCCAGATATCGACGGAGAGATGGACCTCCGTTCCTATCTCCACGGGACCGGGTTCGACGTCGATCGTGACTTTCCCCGCCGGAGGATCGTTCACAGGGTCGAAATATACCGTGTAGTTGTGCGTTGCCGTCAGGAACCCGTCGGAGGCCGTCACAGTCAGGTTGCAGTCCGCTGAATAGTTCTCTCCGGGGAAGATATCCAGTTCATCATTCTCATCAAGGATCAACGTCATGTTTCCGTTGGATGAGATGTTGAACAGGAGCACATCCTCATCGGCGTCCGTGAAAAGGGTGCTCACATTGAGCGCATCCAATAGAGGCGTGTCCTCGGTAATGACGAGATACTGCTCCGCATCTCCGATGAAGACGGGAGGAGAGTCCGAGATGATGAGTTCTTTGAACGAGGGTTCCGAGAATTCCACCCCGTCCCATGACGCCACCTCGCAGAGAATCGTATCTCCCTTCTTGGTGAATGTGTTGATGAGTCTCCCGTAATCATCGAACGTGGCATTCTCCCGGGTTGCAAGGTTCTGAAGCTCCCCGTTTATGTAGAATCTGTACCTGTATGTCAGCAGTACTCCTTCAAGGTCGAAACCGGGCTCATCGAGTCTGATGTATATCGAATCCTCTGTGGTGGGAGCTGAAGGATAGATGGAGAATAGAGGCGGCTCCGGCCTCACGTTCTCTATGGATGTGATGTTCATGAGATCGAATGTGGTCACCCATCCGAGCTCATCGGTCACGTTGATCCTGAAGGAGCAGTTCCCGAGCCTTGCCATCGGTGAGGGAGCTATCGTTCCCAGGAATCTCCCCGTCACTTCATCGTAAGTGAAAGATGAGGAAAAGGAGGAATTCCATTCATCGGATCCGTTCTCCTTCAGGAGGAGCTCCAGCCTCAGGTTCTCCACGTTCTGATCGGTATCGTTGAGGACCACGGTGACGTTTGCTTCCATGGTTCGGTGGATCCTGTCAGCCACCGTGATATTCTCTAACACCGGATGCTGGTTGTCGACCCATGATACTCCCACATCGTAGATATGGGGGAAATGTGACTCTTCCACGGAATCTCTTTTCAATCTAAATCTTATCTTTATCGAGTTATATTCGACGGGATCCAGATTTGAAAGATCAATATTCTTTCCTCGAAGATCCCCGAATCCGGGTATGGAACGGCCATTTACTGAGTCCAGAATATCTATTTGGATTTTCCCGGAAACTCCCAGGGAATAATTGAGTTTTAAATATTCCCAGTATGAATCCGCGGGTTTCAAGATGGTCTTTGTTATGGCGACACCGTTCCATTGGTCCCAAACCATTCTCAGCTCTCCGTTATAAGTGATAATTGAAGATAAATAACCAATTCCGTTATTATTCCAAAGAGGATCCCAGTAACCATGAATGGATTGCCAGCACAATCTCCAGTAGTAGAGAGTTGGAACATTGTAAAGGTCCTTGATCAGATCGATTCTCAATTTAATTGGATAGAGACTCCTGGGAACCTTCCCCTTCAAACTCATTTCCCTGTAAAGAGTTACTTTGATCAAACCGGGTATCGGAGAGCCATCATTTCCAAGGACCGTGAGTCTAATTTCCGAAAAGTACCCTGTCCCCCATCCGAATAATGATAGTTCCATATCCTCGGGTATTTCGATAGGGACCGTTTCGAACCATGCCTCACCATCCCAATCATAGATGGTAAAGAAATCCAAGAATAGGGTATTTGATTGATTGGCAGGTAAGAATGTCTGCAATCTGCTGATATTCGAAAAATCTCCTTCAATGTTTTTATTATTGTAATATACTATAGAACTGTAGCTTGGATTAACCGTAAGAGAAAATTTCTTTTCAAGAAGGTTGATATAAAAAGTACAATCCACCCATTCATCTTGAGAAATGAGATGCCCGATGGAATGGATACTGTCTCCGGTCTCGACTCGGATGTATCCATTCATGGTTCCGATTGACAGGACAATATCGTCATCTGTTGTATTTGATGTTTCAGCGCTCATGAGCTGGATCTTGAAATCAAATTTTCCATTGTATCTTATTGTCTGTGTGTTAAAAGATATTTTTAAGGTAAACCGTGACAGATCGAACCCTTTCGTCATGAAGACAGAGGGAATTGAAGATGAATTCTTCGAATGCATTGCACTCTGGCTCGAACCGGCTTCAAAAACCCTTTCAACGGAAAAATCGCCCGAGTTCATTGTCGGATGTCTTGTATAATTTACACTTGTTGTGAGGTCAGTTCCCAGGGGATATGATTCAAAATCATCTTCATAGAGATTGGATGCTGTTACATGATGGTGTTTCAATGAAATATTATCCATTCTCTCAATATATTCAGGATTATTGAAAAAGTCAATAACCTCGCCCCCCAACGGAGGGTATTCGGGGTTTTCCTCTCTCGTATATCCGGGATCTCTCGTCGGCCTCTCATCGGCGATCCCGGATGAGCCTCCGGAGTTCATGTTGATGACGGAAAACGAGACAGCGATCATTAGCAGTACGATTAAAGGTGAGATCAATCTCTTCCCA
>Ga0190359_1002574_pt1 | contig 10741 bp, 6 predicted proteins | sample 48721823_MG_FD_161269 | JGI IMG/M metagenome (GOLD analysis project Ga0190359, IMG submission 161269) | Hydrothermal vent microbial mat bacterial communities from Southern Trench, Guaymas Basin, Mexico - 4872-18-2-3_MG | ecosystem: Environmental > Aquatic > Marine > Hydrothermal vents > Microbial...
AGAGCTTACCGAGACCGAGCGCGCGTTTGAGCGGCTGATGCTGGCGCTGCGCACGACATGGGGCATTTCGCGCGATGCGTTTGCAGCGGGAATCTGGGAGAAGCTGCAGGCGAGAGCCGAGGAGCTTGCTGCGCGCCATCCGCAACTGATTGTCGTGGCGCCGGGGCGCATCGCCCTCACATCAGGGGGAATGAACGTGGAGCACGCGCTGGTGGTGGAGCTGGCGGAGGGCATCCTCTAGAGCCTTTCCAGCGCCATTATCTTCTTCACGCGCCTTTCGTGCCGCCCGCCCTCAAAGCGCGCGTTGAGGAATATCTGAACGTAGCGCTTGATATCGTCCAGCGCCTGCGTGTCGCCGCTGAAGCACAGCACGTTGGCGTTGTTGTGGCGCTTCACAAACTCGGCGATGTGGTCGTTGAAGACCGGGGTGGCACGGATACCTTTGATCTTGTTTAGCGCGATGCAGATGCCGACGCCGCTGCCGCAGATGCCGATCCCGAAGACGCCGGATTCGTCGGCGCCTGCGCCGCCCGATTCTAAAGCCACGCGCTCGCCTAGCATCTGGGCCATATCGGGGTAGTCGCAGGAATCCTCTTCCGCAGTTCCCATGTGCTCGACCGTGTGTCCCTGGCCTGCCAGAAGCGCTGCGAGCTCCAATGCGTATTTCGTGCCGCGATGGTCGTTTGCGATGTATATTTTCATTTTGTTACCTGTCAGAAGCGGAATGCGAAGTTTGTCTGTATCGTGTCGCCGAAGCTGCCGCTGCCCGGCTCGGCGCGGGTCCAGCGGTCGTCGCCCCGGTAGATGAAGTTCCACGAGACATTGCTGGAAAGCGCATAGCTCATAACCACGCTCAGCTTCTGGCTCACGTCCCTGTTGCCGGGGCGGTTGTGGTACATGTCTGAGCGCAGCGAGGCGTTGACGGTCATCTTTGGCGTGGGCAGGAAGTTAAGGCTGGCGCTGGCGAAGTACGAGTCGTCTTCGCGGTCACCGAACAGCCGGTTGCTGATATCCTGGCTGGTTGTGTCGCCAAGCTGGAAGTTAAGGCCGAATTTTCTTGCCTTCATCTGGGCCGTGGCGCTTATGGTGGTCCGGCTCCTCTCCGAGCCGCTGCCGGTGTAATCCCGGCTCGTGGTCTCGGACACCGACGCGGTCAGGCCGAAGCGGGCGTGCGGGTTGTAGCTGAGCTTGCCCGAAAGCACGCCCGTCTCATTCCGCCTGGACTGCGCTGCGACATCGCTGGTGCCGGTGGCTGACGAATTCACGCTCAGCCCCAGTTCCGGCGTGGGCTTAAGGCTGAGCGAGTATTTGACGGTGCTGGTTGCAGTGCTGCGCGGCGGGTTCTCGTCCTGGCTTTCGGTGATTGAAACACCGGCGCGGCCGGTGCCTCTTCCCGGCAGGGGGATTTTCACCCCAACGCTGCACTTCTGAACCTGCCGGTCGCTGAAGCGCCCATCGGGAAGCGTGGTGCGCCGCTGCTCGACCGACGCGCTGTAGTCTACTGCGCCTCCCAGCGCCCTGCCGCTCTCCAGGCCCACTTTTACGTCTTCCTCGTGGGTTGTGCTGATCTCGCCCGGCAGCGTAAGGAGGTCGTTGCATGTCTCTTTAAAGGAATAGGTTGTCTTGAGCGTTCCCAGCGGGAGCGGCACCGCGTGGTCGAAGTAGAGCTGGGTCGACTCTGTTGACCGGCTCGTGCCCGCAAGGGCGTTTTGCGACTCGCTCGTGTTGCGCGTGAACTTGAGCATTCCGTGGGGAAGCCCGTATTGCATCACAACGCTCCCGGTAACGTACTCGGTGCCGCTTGCCAGCTTGCCCGCATAAACCGAGCTGCTGGTGCTGCGGGTGATGTTCGCAGTCACGGTAGGCCCCGCCGGGGAGTTGAAGCGCATTGACGCGCTCTGCTTGCTGGTTGGGTCGGCGCGGAGTAATGAGCCGCCGGCGCCACCGGGGGCCAGAGGGAGTTTCTCGGTGAAGCTCGCGCCGAACTGGATCCGCTTGTAAATATCCTGGCCGCCGACGGCGAAGGCGTATTCGCTGCGTGCCTTCCCCCGGCCGCTTGGATAGTCGCTCCCCTCCAGGCGGGCGCTGTATAACAGGCTGGTTTTTACCGACAGTCCGGCAAGATTGAATACCGGGAAGCGGGGTTCAAACTTAATTGTCTGGTAGAAAGTAGTCGCGTTAGCCGAGGGGTCTCGTGAACTCCCACGTGATTCGATCCCACTGCTAATGACCGCGCTTGGCAGCGCGGCCTTGGCTGCTGAACCTGCGTGCGCGCCGTGCGATATCGACAACAGCGTCCACGCAACAAAAACGGTGGCTAAAAATAGCCTCCACCCAACCATGTACCTTCCAGATGAGGTGGGGGATACCACTCCCCCGCGCTAGTAGAACTATTATACAACATTTTCGCCACGATGCTATAATTTCTTTGTGAGCCTTCGCAGACGGGATGTTTATCCGCAATATTACCGCGCCAAGCGCCGCCGTGAGCGCATCGCCATAGTGGCTAGCATCGTGGTGGCGGTTGTGATTATCACAGCCTTCCTGGCGCTCGCCATCGCGTACTTCATACGCCCGCGTGAAGGCCTGGACGAACTCGCGCAGCGGCGGGAAGAGATAATCGCGCCACAGGCAGAAGAAGCCCAGGCCAGCCCCGCTCCAGTTGCGCAGCCGCAGCCGGCGGCAGAGGCCCCGCTCATAGCGCTGGAGGACATCACCGAGTGGGCACCCTCTATTCCCGAAGTATCGCTGATCCCTGAGGGGCTGGGCACAGGCGAGCCACCGCCGGAAGAGCCGCCCTTACCGCAATTGACGGAAGAAGTCGTGCCGGCCGAGGAGCCGTCCGAGCCCGCCGGAGAAGAGCCTTCCCCTGCCGCCGAGGCGGCGAGAGAGGCGGAGCCGGCGCGGCAGCCCGAAACGCAGGCTACTCCTGCGAGAGCGAGTGAAACAGAGAGCAGGCCTGAATCCAGCCAGCCCAAGCCATCGCCGCCCAAGCCCTCCAAGCCCCAGTATACCTTCACCGTGCTGGTCGGCGTTTACGACAACGAGAGCGAGGCAAACCGCCAGCGCGACCGCCTGCTCGAACTGGGATTCCAGGCGACGGTACTCGTGCGCAGCTACGGGGACAAGAAGTCCTATCCGGTACAGGTGGAGCCGCCTCTGGAAGAGTTCGAGCTTGCCGATGCGGTGAAGAAGCGCCTTCGTGATGCGGGGTTCTCGGACGCGGCAGTCCTGCGGCGGGATACCGGCAAGCGCTAGCCTGCCTCCGCTTTTCCGCAGCAATGCTTGTATTTTTTACCGCTTCCGCACGGGCACGGGTCGTTGCGGCCGACTTTGGGCTGGACACGCTTCACCGTGCCTCTTGGCTGCTGCTGCCCGGGCTGGCCGACTCCCCCCTCGGCCCCCCGGGTCATCCCGTGAATGTTGTACGCGCTCTTGCGCTCCACCTCATGCTTCTTCTGCACGGCGATACGGAATATCTTCTGTATCACTTCGCTGCCGATGCGGGCTTTCAGTGCTTCAAACAGCTCAAACGCTTCCTCGGCGTAAATCACTATCGGGTCAACCTGGCCATACCCCCTCAGGCCAATACCTTCGCGCAGGTGGTCGAGGATGTTCAGGTGGTCGATCCAGTTCTCGTCGATTGTGCGCAGCGTGACCACCCGCTCAATTTCACGCATCGCTTCCGGTCCGGCCTCGCGTTCCTTCTCCTCATAAAAAGCCACCACGGTTTCGCGCAGGTAGCCCCTGATTTCTTCTATTTCCTTGTTGTGAATCCTTTCCGGATCCACGTTCATCAGGGGTAGCTTCGCGCCAAGCTCCTGAAGCAAGCCCTCGGTGTCGATTTCGTGCTGCTTCCGCGTCGTTTCGTAAACGAACTGCCCGACCAGGCCGTCAACCAGCTCGTTGATGAATTCGAGCATCTGCTCGCGCATGTTCTCGCCCAGAAGGATGCGCCTGCGCTCGGAGTAGATAACCTCGCGCTGCTTGTTCATCACGTCGTCGTATTGCAAAACGCTCTTGCGAATCTCGAAGTTTCGGGCTTCGACCTTGCGCTGCGCGCTTTCTATCGCCTTTGTCAACCACGGGTGCTCGATACGCTCCTCATCGGACAGGCCCACCTTTTCCATAATCCAGGAAATGCGGTCGCCGCCGTACATCTTCATAAGGTCGTCTTCAAGCGAGAGAAAGAACCGTGACGCTCCAGGATCGCCCTGTCGGCCGGAGCGGCCACGGAGCTGATTGTCTATCCGGCGAGACTCATGCCGCTCACTGCCGATGATATACAGGCCGCCTGCGTCAACAACTTTCTGGTGCTCCACTTCCCACTTCTTTTTCGCCTCGCGCAGGAACTCCTCGTAGACCTCATAGTCGTCTTCCCAGTTCAACCCCCGGCGGCGCATCTCCTCCTTAGCCAGATAGACCGGATTTCCGCCCAGGACGATATCCGTTCCGCGTCCAGCCATATTCGTGGCGATGGTTACGCCGTTGTAGCGGCCGGCCTGGGCGATTATCATCGCTTCCTTCTCGTGGTGCTTGGCGTTGAGCACCTGGTGGGGTATCCCCTTCGCCGAGAGCAGGCGCGAAAGCCGCTCGCTTCTTTCAATGGATATCGTCCCCACGAGAACCGGCTGACCTTTCTGCCGGACTTCTATGATTTCGTTCACGATGGCCCGAAACTTGGCCCTTTCCGTCTTGTACACCGCATCGGGATAGTCCTTGCGGATCATGGGCATATTCGTGGGAATGACGACCACATCAAAGCCGTATATCTTCTTGAATTCCTCCTCTTCCGTCTTTGCGGTGCCGGTCATCCCAGCGAGCTTCTCGTACATCCGGAAGTAGTTCTGGAGGGTGATGCTTGCCAGGGTCTGGGATTCGCTCTTTACCCGCAGGTTTTCCTTGGCCTCGATTGCCTGGTGCAACCCGTCGGAGTAGCGGCGCCCGTACATCAGGCGGCCGGTGAACTCGTCAACGATAATGACCTGCCCTTCCTTAACAATGTACTCCACTTCTTTCTCGAAAAGCGAACGGGCGCGGAGCGCCTGCTGGATGAAGTGAGACGTCTCGGTGCTCTCGAAGTCGTAAAGCGAGTGTCCCTTGAGCACGTCCTGCAGCCGCTCCTCTACCTTCTTAATGCCCTGCGTGGTCAGCGAAACGGTGTGGGCTTTGCGGTCGAACTCGTAGTCCCAGGTCTTATAGGAATCGTCCACCTGCTTGCGTTGCTCAAAGATATCGGCGGTATCCTTCTCGCCGGTTATATCCTTGGGCTTAAGCCGGGACACAATCTCGTCCGCGCGGTAATACATCGAGGTGTCCTCGCTGCTGCTGCCGCTGATAATCAGCGGGGTGCGCGCCTCGTCCACCAGGATGCTGTCCACCTCATCCACGATAGCGTAGTAAAGCGGAAGCTGGACCATATCCTGCTCGTAGATAACCATATTGTCGCGCAGGTAGTCGAACCCGAACTCGGAGTTTGTGCCATAGAGTATGTCGCGCCGATAGAGCTCTCTGCGCACATCGTTTGGTGTCCCGTGCTGAAGCGATGCCACGCTCAGCCCAAGACTCGTGTAGATTGCCCCCATCCACTCCGCATCGCGCTTGGAGAGGTAGTCATTGACCGTAACCACGTGCACGCCGCGCCCGGTAAGCGCATTGAGAACCGCGGGAAGAGTGGAAGCGAGCGTTTTGCCCTCGCCGGTTTTCTGTTCAGCGATGCGGCCTTCGTGCAACACTACGCCCGCCATCAACTGAACGTCGAAGGCCCTTTCGCCGAGCCTGCGCAGCCCTGCCTCACGCGTGATAGCGAAGACTTCGGGAAGGTGTTGTTCCAGGAGCGCAGCCTGCTTCTCCGGGGCAGCGGGCTCAATCTCGGCCCGGAGCTGGGCGATGCGCTCACGCATCTGGTCGTCAGTCAGCTCTTTGGCCCGGGGCTCAAAATCGTTTATGCGGGCCACTATGCGCGCGATGATGGCCAGCTCGCGCTTGTTGGTATCAAAAATTCGCTCAAAGAAACCCATAATCCCTGCTGATAGCTTATTCTAACACTTCCAGGGCGCGTCCGGGCTGTTGCCTTGGCGGGCGGATACATCTCTGGCTTGCGTTTCTCCTCCCTTTTGAATAATATGTAGTTCATGCGCATAACGCAGGGAGGAACGGGGGCCTTAGTTCGTTTTCTCGCTGTCGCGTTGGCCGCCGCTGCGGCGCTCGCGGGAAGCGGGCTGGCCGCGACCGCGGAGCCCGACCTTGAAGGGGTAACGGGTATCCTCAACGTGCCGACGGCTGAAGTCGCCAAGGACGGCGAGTTCTACATCGGATTCGGGCGCAACGAGAACAAGGTTCGTTATCCGGGGCGGGAGCAGCGCAACTATTTCGTCGGCGTGGGATTTCTCCCGCGCCTGGAGGTGGTGGCGCGCTACATCGACTTCCCGGAGATACAGGATCCATCGGTTCCGGGCTTCGGGACCCGCAAGGACCGTTCGGTAAACGCCAAGCTGCAATTGCTTTCAGAGGACTGCGCGCCGGTGTCTGTCGCGGCGGGAATGTACGATATCGGCGGCAGGGCGGTTATCGAGCGGGGAACCTACGGCGTTATCAGCAAAACGATAGGGCCGGCCAGGCTCACGCTGGGAGTGGGCAACAAGCGGCTGGACGGCGTCTTTGGTGGAATCGAGGTCTCGCCGATACCGGAGCTTGACCTGATGTACGAATACGATACCTATGACCACAACTTCGGCGTCCGGCTGAATCCCCACCCGGACTGGCACCTCACCCTCGGATCGGTGAACGACGATTTCTCCTGGGGCTTCAGCTACGGCAAGGTACTGCCCTCCAACCGGAATCCCAAGGGTGAGCCTCCGGCGCAGCGTGCGGAGCGGATGCCGCTTACGGCGGGAACGGAGGCCGCTGACCTGGACGAGCTGGCGAACCGGCTGGGCAGGCAGGGCCTGGTGGACGTAATATGCAAGGCGCGGGAGGGTGAGCTTGCGGTCAAGTACGAGAACCGCCGCTTCCGCCACGAAGAGGATGCGTGGGCTTTCGTCTGCCTGTGGACGGCCGTGCACGCGCCCGACACGGTGGAGCGGCTGCGCGTCGTCACCCGGCGCGAGCACGATTTCGTTGTGACGACCGAGTTTGCGCGCGATGACCTTCTGGCGTATGTGAATGGAGAGATGGACAGCGCCGAATTCTGCAAGCGCGTCGCCATCCGGGACTACCGGTCTCCCGGCTACGAGTACAGTTCCGTAAGCACCATGCACGCGCCAAAGAGAGGAAGCACCGACGTCTATTTCTATCCGGCGAACGCGCTGGACCTCGGGGCAGCCTACGCGCCGGTCAGGCAGCGCAGCGGCGTGGGCGTGAAACATTGCACGTCGTTGGCGCCACGGCTCACCGTCTATGGCAAGGAAGAAATCCCCATCTCGAACAACCTGGACAACCGCGACAATCCGTTTGTCGTTCGTGAATTGCTGACATACCGCAGGTCCTGGGAACCGAGCTTTTTCGGGCTGGTTGAGGCCGGGTATTTTGGTGAGCACAGGTGGGGCGGCCAGGTCGAGCTGCGCAAGTACTGGGACGACAGCCGGTTTGACCTGGGCGTGACCGGCGGCTGGGTGCGCAACAAGCGCACGGACGGCTGGGAGGATATGATACTGGCATCGGGCTCGGTGCGCGTGCCGTCGCTGGACCTTTCGCTGACCGGCCACACCGGACGCTTCCTCAGCGGCGACGAGGGGTTTATGCTTGCGGCTGGCCGGCGCTTCGGCGGATACGGCCTGGAGTTCTTCTATTTCAATACCGACTACACCGAGAACGAAGCGGGCGTGCGCTTCAGCATACCCATTGCAGGCTACAGCGAGAGCGCTCCCCGGCGCTTCAGAGTGAGCGTCGCGCCTGACTTCCTTTATGAGTACAGAACATCCGCGCCTTATTCAGCGGAGTTCCTGCACTTCCGCGGAAGCATTGACGTGTACCGCTCATGGCTGTATCCTTGGCACTTGCGAGAACACCTGCACCTGCTGCGACTGATGGCTGGAACGAAGACTTGCAGCGGGAATTGATTCTATATCTGGTGAGTGTTATAATCCATATGTTGGAACCTACCAGGAAGGAGGGGATGCCCGGAGCGTTTTAACTGCCTGGACATATCAGGGGGGATTAAACCCCATCCTTATTGCCAACAAGGTCATTATGAACTATAATGCCTGAACCAACCATGTAATCTTCCAAATCCATAGTTGAAGGAGGAAGCTAGTGAGAAAATTCTATGCTTTTATTGCCGTTTTCGTGGTGCTGGGTCTGCTGGTGAACGCGTGCGGTAGCGAGCGGCCCGGACCGGTGCTACTCCAGCTCGGACCCAGAATCACGGACGTTGATGTTCCTGATCCCACAGTTAACTTCGGGGGTGAAGCCTTCACGTTCGGAGTGACTACCAGTGGCCCGCAAGTGGTGGCGTGGCAGTGGGATTTTGGCGGTGGCGCCGTTCCGGACGCATCCACATCCTCTGCGCCCGTGGTCACCCTGGTGAACGCGAGCACGGATACAAATGCGTCGTACAGCGGAACTGTGACCGTCTGGGATGCTGACAACCGCAGCGACTCGATGGACTTCGACTACGAAGTCGGTCCGATGCAGAACCAGCTCCCAGAGTTTACCGATGGGCCTACGTTCGCCGCGGCCGACAACACTGCGACCGTGACGTTCACCATCGATGATGCGGATGGCGACGACGTGACCATCACGCTTGTGCTGACTGCTCCGGGCAGCGTAAGCATGAGTGACGACGTCATCAACGCTGGAGCCGGTAACTACGGCCCGTTTGTGGTGACGCTCACGAACAGCAGCTTTGATCCTGCTGATGTCACGGTAGACATCACGCTCGACGACGGCACCGACACGGTTGACGGGTCGGCAGACGGCACCATCGCCGGTATCACGCCGGAGAACTCGAACAGCATCATCATCGTTCCGTCGGCCACCAGTGTTGCTGTTGGTGACACCTTCACCGTTTCGGTCTACGTCTACGACCTGACGTTCCCCGCGGCGTATTTCAACAGCATCTTTATCCCGTACGGCGATGGCCTGTCACCGGTGCAGGGAACGTGGAATCTCGGTGCAACCGGCGGCGGTACCTGGGACAAGGACGGCTCGTACTGGGAGGCCTTCCCTGATGCAATCCTGCAAGTCGGCGATGGCCTGTTCCTGAACATCGAGCCGGGAGCCGTTGTCGTGAACTGCTCCGCCATGGGCGCTGGAGCGACAGGCTCCGCTGTTGGCGATGGCGGTCCGTTGTTCAACTTTGAGATGACCGCTGATACAGCCGGCACTTGGGACCTCACCTTCACGTCCGCTTCAACCTATTACACCGAGCCTGACGGCAGCACGCAGCACTTCTTCGATGATGAAGTCGGCGCGACAATCACCGTTAGCTAGTTGTATTACGTGAAACGAAGAAGCGGGGCCCCGCTCTGCGATTACGGGTGGGGCCCCGCGAAAAAGCCGACAGGGGGGAGGATCTCCTTGTTTGCTTGGCACTGTGAATTTGCCACTTTAAGGAGAGTGTCATTATGAGAAAAGTATTATCCCTTTCAATAGGGGCTCTCGCAGTGCTGCTCTTGACAGTAGCTCTCCTCGGTTGCGGTGGGGGTAAGAGCGCGCCCACCGGCACAAACCTCAAGAGCATGCCTGCCGGCTCTAACCAGAGCGTCGATGATGTTCTGTCGGAGCTGGAAGCTCTGGAGCCTCCTGAAGGCGTTGATCCAGTCCTGTTTGACCAACTCAAGGAGGAGCTTGGTCGGCAACTGCTTTTCAGCGGGGGCAAGATCGTAAGCACGCCTTCAAGCAACGCCATCAACGACTTCGTTGAAGTCACCCCAGTAACGGACCCACCTACCGTTACGTGGTCGAGTGACAACCTCATTGCCGACGGCAGCCTAAACGGCGTCGTTGGCATTGAGGACATTACACCCATTGCCACTTACTACGGTATGCAGTGGAATGACCCCGGCGGTGACGACTATGAGCCGCTGGCAAAGCTTGGCGACTACGATCGCGGCGGCTTGGTAGGCATTGAAGACATTTCGCCGCTGGCGATGACCTACGGGCAGGAGACGGCGGGCTTCATCGTCGAGTGGGCTGAGGACGACGGCAACGGCGAGCCTGACGAGCCCGATGAGGCCTACGCCCTGGGCGGTCAGGTGGCTTACGGTGACGCCCTCGCCGAGAAGAACGCCAACGGCTTCTTGGTCTGGGAGTTCCAGTTCGCCGTTGATCAACTGCCTGATGTGGACGGCGTCTGGGTAAGAGTCGTCCCTTACGATACGGATGATGCCCGCGGCCTCGCAAGCGACCCGCCCATCTGGATTGAGCTTGGCGGCGCACCTCCAATCGATTTCTTCGTCACCGACATGCTCATCCAGGTTACGGGCACGACCAATACCGAGTCGGGAAGCGACTACGAGGGCACCGAGTTTTATGCGGCCCCGCCCGCAGGTGGCGACACCTTCGGCGAAGCTCCCGCAAACGAGCCCATCGTTATGGTCCTGTCCGACATCGCATTCCTGTACGAGGGCAATCCTTACCCCTTCGGCACCTATCCTGGCGACCTGCCTGAGGGCCTGACGGTCGAGGTCTTTGACGGCATCATGGATAGCCTGCACGGTTACATGACCTACACCGTCGAGAGCAGTGAAACCCCCGTAGATGCCGAGGCATGGGAAGAGGACCCGGCGCAGCCTGACGA
>Ga0190359_1002578_pt1 | contig 10734 bp, 14 predicted proteins | sample 48721823_MG_FD_161269 | JGI IMG/M metagenome (GOLD analysis project Ga0190359, IMG submission 161269) | Hydrothermal vent microbial mat bacterial communities from Southern Trench, Guaymas Basin, Mexico - 4872-18-2-3_MG | ecosystem: Environmental > Aquatic > Marine > Hydrothermal vents >...
AAGAGAGAAAGGTTTTTGCTAAATAGAAATCTTTGATATTAAAGGATTAAAGGCTAAACCAAAAATGAAGTTATCAGAATGGATAGTTACAATACTTATTGTATTACTTCTGTTTCCGGTATTTTATTCAATCTTTAATGTTGGCAATCCGCATAGCATTTTTAGATTTTTAATAAAGGATCCTTCCTATGATATTTCGTTTACTCTTACACTATCCGGACTGATTGGAGCCCTCGCTATTTTGCTTTACTCATTTAGATTAAGAGATCAGAGTCCAATTGTGTTTCTGTTAAACTCCAACATTGAATATATAAAATTACTGAAGAAAAGGGGAAACTCTAACGAAGAGATAGCTGAGTCTTTTCTGAATGAATTGGGTAAAAACAGGGGATTTTTGTACAAGATTGCAAAGAAAAAGGTCATTAGGTACCTTGTGGATTTAGATAATGCAATAGAGTCACAGGGGAAAAGAGAAAGGTCGGTCTGATATTATGGGGGGATGGATTTTTCTGGGCATAATCTTTTTTATAGCATTGGTTTACCTTGTAGTAATGAGAAGAGTAGAATCGGGTAGAATTGAAAAAAAGTTTGAAAAAAAGGATATCCTTCTTACAAGCTATGGTGTGAATTATTTTGGTTTGTCTTCCGAAGAAAGTCGCCTGCTGAGAAGTTCGGGGGTTCTAGTTCTTCTAAAATCAGGTTTATACTATCGGGCAAAATTTCTTAAAAGGGAGCTTTTTATACCAGGCAGTAGAATAAAAGCACTTAGAGTGGTGGAGTTTCATAAAGGAAAGCCTCTGTACCAAAAAGCAGTTGCGATAGATTTTATCAATAAAGATGGTAATCCTGATACTGCCGTATTTAGAATCCCCTTCCCGGATAAATGGCTTGGTGCAATAAGTAAAATACGGTAACACTCGCCCAATTTTAAAATATATGTGGTATCAATTACCATAATCCAGAATAAATAAGGTGACTGTCACCATATTTGATGGAGGAGAAATGCGCTATGTTAGTACCTGACTCCAAACTTGAGGCTAAATATAAGAAAAGAGTGATTGTTGATACTGATATGGGGTGGGATGATGTTCTATCTATCCTTTATCTAATAAAAAATCCAGAAATAGAAATAATTGGTATTACGGTTACCGGATGCGGTGAGACTGACCTTAGATGGGGTACCATTATAGCTAAAACATTGATGGAGCTTGGAGGACAAACCCAGGCAAAAACCTGCAAAGGAGCTGAACATTCTTTAAAATATAGTCATACTTTTCCCCGGAGCTTTAAAGATGCTATGAATGATATAATGGGGCTATTGGGGAGTCTGAATCCTGATATTAACATTGAAATTGACCCACGCCCTGCCTGGGAGTTTATGGCTGATATATCGAATCAAAGCTACGAAGATATTGAGATACTTTCACTTGGAGGTTTTACCAATATTACAAAGATGTTGCAGCTCTCTCCGGAAGCGGCAACTGGAAAAATTAAAAATATATATGCCATGGCCGGAGCTATTTATGTTGATGGGAATGTGGATCTTTTGAATAATGCGAAACCTGATTGGGATCAAGGTCCTATTTACAGCACCAACCATTATGCTGAATGGAATGTATTTATCGACCCTCTGGCTGCAAAAATAGTATTTGGCTCTGAAATACCACTAACGCTAATACCCCTTGATGCATGCAACTATGTACTTTTGAATTCAGATTATATAGATAAAATAACAGCAACTGATGAAATTGCCACCCTTGCAAAAAATATTCTTATAAAAAAAACAGGAGAAAGCAGTGAAGGAATCCCTGTCCCAATTTTTGATCCCCTTGCTACAGTGATAATGGCTGATGGCCTTGAAAGTTATCAATTTCACGAAGAATATTTAGATGTAAACATAGAGGAAATGGAGAATGACAACCACTGTGGGGAGACATATATAGTAGATTCAGGTAAAAGAAAAATACGTATAGTTCAGGGAGTTTCTCAGTATGAGTTTGCCGACCACTTTACAGAGGTTATGAATAGAAGATATCTTTAGAAATCCCAACAAAGCTCTTTACCTTTAATTTCTGTTTAAGGACTTTAAAAAATATCTCTATTTGCCATCGTTCTTTGTATATTTTTGCAATTGTACTTGCTAACCATGAAAAGTTGTTATTAAGTAATACAATATATTTTCTTGTTTCAGGATTTCTAGATCTAAAATGACGTAATTTATATGGCATTTTTCTCTTTGAATAAAAACCTTTCTGTTACGAATAATAATCGGGTTAATTCTATTCATCTTTATTTTGCTTTCAAAAGGTTCGATTGCTAAAACTCGGTCGTATTTTTCAGGTTTGAAGGAAATAGTACCGGATTCAAGGTGCATGCTGAATATAGAGTCTGCAATTTGACGGCAGAGAAAGATTTTTTTACAATTAAGTTCCTCTATGAAGCTATTAAACATAAACCAGAAGAGATCGACTATAAGTATATCTGGATTTAAAGAGATTAAAGTATTATAAAGTTCTGATGAATGGTAGTTCTCTTTTGAAAGCTTTGTTTCATCTTCTATGTCTATAATTAACTGGTTTATGTCAGATATTTTTATAAGGGACGAAAAATTGCTATCGTGAAGAATTATGTAATTACAATCTATAGATTTTCTTCTCAGGGCATTGGCAATGGAGATCTCTTTTACCACATGCCCTGATCCTGTCATGCCGGCTGCGTAGAATATAATCTTCATATATCAATATTCTACTATATAAAAAAATAAAAATTCTCCTTCATCACCGTTTGCTGAAAAGGTTTCCCAGCCGGTATTATCAAGTGAATCATCGAAAGTAACTAATCTGTCATAATTTTCATAATCAGCTTCATCTATAACAGTTAATTTCTGATTCAGCCTGGCTACAAATCGCCTTGGTTCGTAAAACTCACCTTGTGATGGTTCGCTACCACCTTCAGTACCATAATTAACAATAGGACCATTGCTTAAATCGTTCATATCAAACTGAAGGATTTAGTAGTTACTGGTATTTGTAACATATAGATAAGGATATTTTACAAGAACATCCCAGGGTGAGTTTATATCAGATTATCTTAAATCCTTTACTATTACATCCCCTTCATCGTGAAAGGCTATATACACCATGCCCTGATTATCAACTGCCATTCCTCGAATATCACCAAAACTCATACTATATTGCTTTTGGTTATTACCATCATAATCACATCGACTAATCTGATTACCATCAGTATAGTAAATCCATCCGTTAGCCCTGTCGATTGCAAGAGCTTTAGTACGGGATGAAATAATTGTATCACTTGTTGTATCATTGATATCATCAATACGAATTAATCCCCTGTCCTCAGAATTATTATAATAATTTGCAATATAAATTCTTCCCTGAGAATCAAAATCAATATCATATGGAGCAAATTCATAATAATTTGAAAATCCTAAATCGTTCCATGTAAGTGTTGTCCACCCAGCTCCTGTCATATCATCCATCTGCACAATTCTATTATTCTCAGCATCGGGAATTACCAGTTTTGTTTCATATAGATTAAACTGTATTGGAATTTCAGCCTCTGTTTTGTTTAGTAAATCCTGCTCTTTCTCTCCTTTAAATGAAACAGAGGTTAAATTGGTTTCGGCAGAGAATAAAATAGATTTTCCTGATGGTACCATAATTTCAGCTTGAGATTCAACAGGAAACGATTTGTTTATATCTTCTAAATTATCTCCCTTTATTGAGACTTCTATGGATTGTGCACCGGCAGGTATGTGACTGAAATTAAGAGTAACAGCAAATAGCGCTATTACGTTATAAATAGTTGTATTTCCTTTTTCATCTCGGACTAAAATTGTGAAGTAATAGTCTGTTAAGTCATTTAGGTTGGTGATATCCTTTACTTCAATCTCCTTTTCCCATTCTCCGACGGGAATAGCGTTGGCCTCTACATTTTCGGGACTAGTAATGCTGCTAACAGTGGCATAGTATGCTCTGTACTCAATATTTTTTTGAGCGCTATTGTCATCCTGAGCCTTCGTCCAGTTCAACGTTAGAGATGTTGATTTTAAATTGGAAATTGTTATGATTCCAGAATTGCCCGGTACAGGTGGTGTGCCTTTTCCAACTGTACATCCCACAACTGCCAAAATAAGTCCAATAATAAAAATAGAGATAGATATAATTCTTAATGTCTTTTTCATATTAAACTCCTTTTTTTGATATATCAATGGGAATATGAAATTATAAAAGAAATTTTAAAATATAGATTTATTCAGATAAGATTTATAAAAGGAAAGAATTAGGAATGATTTAATAAATAATAAAATTATCTAATATATTAAAATTAGCTAATTATATATTTACAGTTTTATTATGTCAAGTAAATAAAGAAAAATATATTAATATAAAATTGATAAAATTAGGTTGATTCGAGAATCCAAAAGGTAAGAAAATTTCTATAGGCTAAATCTTGGAATAAGTACAACTACATTTCATTTTTATCAGCATCTTTTATAATTTTTGGTACTGATTCACCTTTTCTCCAGGGAATAATTTTCTTTATAAAAGAAATAATGCCAGATTCCATTAATCTCATTTCTCTCCCAGCTTCTTCCAATGCCGACTGCCATGATTGAGCAAATCCAGGAGCTTTTACTGTCAAAATTTCTATTGTTTTTTGATATAAATGTAGCTGTCTTAATTCCTTACGTCCTGGTTTCTCAATATAGTTTTGAAGCATAATCCTCAGGTTTTCATTCTGTTTTTTTAGCTCTTCAATTTCTTTCTTGCGTCTTTCATTGCTCTCTGCTTCTATCTCCAGTTTTGTTTGAATGTGTGCCTTGAGTTTTTCTATTTCTTTCTTTAATCTATGTTGAACAATTTTTTCTCTGATAAAAACGATAATTGCAATAAAAATCCCTATATAAAGGCCAATAGCCAATGGTTTTAATAGGAAGGAAGTGGAAAATTGATCACTCATTATAAAATCTCCAGATAAAAAATTATTTCGATTGATTATAAATATTTTTTAGTATGGGGTTACCCATCATACTAACGTTTTGTAATTAATATTTGAACACATAATTCTATTTGTTGCAAATAGTATAACTCTTTATTTGGACAATAACAAAAAGTAATTTCTAAACTTTTAGAGAAATAATATAAGTAAATTAAATATTTTAGGCGGGAAAGATATTTTGAATAAACCCCTAGATGATAAATAGGCAAGCTAAAATCTTCATTATATCTTAAAGTAAAATCCAAAAGTTCCTGCTTACCTATTTACGCTTGAATGTAATGTATCCTAAGTTTAATAAGAGGCTTCATATGTAAAATTGGTTGTTAGATTATTTTTCAAGCATTTAAAGTTTCATCAATAGCCTTTTCAATTAATTTTTTTGGAGGTACCCCTTGGTATTTTCCATTGTAAAAATAAACCCTGCATCCAAATAACGGCTGGTCGTTTCGCCTTTCTTTCTCAATATCCTTCCCGTTAATCTGTATAGATGGCGAACCTAAAAATTTGTACCTTTTTGTTTCATTTTCAGATTTTACATCAATTATTTCTATGTTTTCATCAATACCTTTACTCTTAATAACCTCTCTTAATAAATTCAATGCTTTCTCTTGATTTGGGCATCCTTCAAAGTATAAAAACCTAATATTCATTATTTCTCTCCATTTAATATGATATTAAAAGAATAATATTATTATGGTTTTATGAATGATAACTGAATACAATCTGAAACCATTTTAATAATTTTTTAAAAAATGCTAATTATAAATCTTTAAATTATAAATAATTATATAATGTTTAATATTGTTAAAGAATAGAAATTTAACATCTTTTTAGATTAATACTAATAATATTATTTATATAATATATATCATATATTAAGTCAAAGAAAATAATGGAAATAGCAAAAAATTATGTAAAAGATCGGATAAATACATGTATAGAGAAAGAGGAGGCCAGTCAGATTTTGAAGATTTTTATCTGGTATTTAGAGGGGAAGTTTCCTGGTGTTGCCGCATCAGCCGATGTCATTGCGAACGAAGCGACGCAATCTCGGTTTATCACGAGGGTGGAGATTGCCGCGTCGGTCTAACGACCTCCTCGCAATGACATGTCTGTAAATTCCAGGAAAAGATTGACCCGGCTGTTCAGGTGAATTTTGACCCATCCAGATTAATAAACATATTACATCAATCCTCCTCTTTTTCAACTAGATTTCCCTCTCGAACATTATCTTTTACCAACAACTAGGAGTATTTATAAAAAACAAATGGCAATGATGATCTAACTTGTCAATAATAGCAATAGCTATTACTTCATCTTTGAATATGCTACCTCAATCTTTAAAGTTCTTCTTTTATGTTCACAGGCCATTACTCCAGGGGCTATTCCAAGATGCGATTTATCAACAGAATTAAAGTTGCACAAAAGAATGGAAAAGAATAGAATTATTAATTATTAGTTGAAAAAAAATAGACGTGGAGAAGAGATTTGATTGGTTTCTGGAACAAACTGCAGGAAAAAATGGCTTTATGGGCTCCAAAGCTTTTTGAAGTATTTATTATTATTATTTTATTTTTTATTCTTGCTAAAATATTAAAAAAACTCATAAATAAATTGTCCAAGAAATTTGATTTAGACGAAAATATAAAGTTTCTGATTATTAGATCTTCAAATATAACGATAGCTGTTTTTGCACTAATAACAGCACTCGGGACTTTGGGAATAAACGTAGCTGCACTTGCAGCAGGGTTGGGTTTAACTGGATTTGCCCTGGGATTTGCCCTAAAGGATACTATATCTAACCTTCTGGCTGGAGTATTGATCCTGATCTATCATCCCTTTAAGATTGGTGATAAAATTATTATCTCGGGATTTGAAGGTACTGTGGTTTCAATAGATTTAAGATATACACAATTAAAAAAGGATGATGAGAACGTTTTAATTCCAAACTCAAAGCTCTTTGTGGAAGTAATCAGGGTTCTTAAAAATAAAAGCAGCTAACATTACATAGCTTTTACAATATAGCTAATAAAAAGTTTCAGTTAACCAGCAGTTCTTCAAACTGGATTATCAATTAAAATGAGAACATTTTTTGACTAATAATATTTTATCCATGATTTTACTCATTAAAATATGGTCGATTTTAATTTTTAATTGACATATTTTGAAAGCTCTATATCATAGAATAAGAATTTGGAACGTTTATTTTCGCAAATTGATTTTTTGTATTTTATCAACTTATGGAGGAACGCGATGGAAAACACAATCAGAAATCTGGCTCAAGCTTTTATAGGGGAAAGTCAGGCAAGGAATCGGTATACAATCTATTCAAATATTGCCAAAAATGAAGATTATGAACAGCTTGCAGAAATCTTTCTGCTTACTGCTGAAAACGAACGAGAGCATGCAAAATGGCTCTACAGAATGATTGATGAACTTAAGAAAAAAGGTGGTGAAAAGATTGGAGATATAATAGTTGAATCAACTGTCCCAATGGTATTGGGAAATACTATTGAAAACTTAAAAGAGGCTATTGCTGGTGAGAATTATGAGTATACAGAGATGTATCCTGGTATTGCAGCCATGGCTGAAAAGGAGGGTTTCCCTGAGATTGCTGCAAGAGTAAGGGCAATAGCAGTAGCTGAAAAACATCATGAAGAGCGATATAAAAAGTTTTTGAATCAAATTGAAAATCAAACTGTTTTTAAAAAAGATAAAAAGGTCTTATGGGTATGCAGAAAATGTGGATATGTACATGAAGGTAAGGAGCCACCTGAGAAATGCCCTTCATGCAGCCATCCTAAAAAATATTTTGAACTGAAATGTGAAGAATATTAAAGGTTTTAATATGAAATACTCAGAAGCACAATTGGGTAGGGTTTTTATACTTAAACTTGAAGATGGTGAGGTATTACATGAGGTTATCGAGAGGTTTGCTATAGATAAGGGGATTCGTTGTGCATCCTTAATCGTTGTTGGTGGGGCTGGTGATGGAAGTAGAATTGTTGTAGGACCTCAGAACCAATACGCAGAAAAAATTGATCCAGTTGAATACATTATTGATAATGCTCATGAAGTATCGGGAGTCGGAACGATTTTCCCAAATGAAAAAGGTAAACCAGTTCTACATCTTCATGCTTCATTCGGAAGGGGAAATTCCTCAAAAACAGGGTGTGTTCGGCTTGGGGTCAAAGTGTGGCTTGTTCTTGAAGTTGTGCTAATAGAAATTTTGAACTGCAAAGCAATGAAATTACTTGACACTGAAACGGGATTCGAACTTCTTGAGCCATAGATTATTATAATTTTTAATTTAATAGCTCAATACAAATATAAATAGAGCGAATGTCGAGTTTTTAATACCAATTCTTACTATTTATAGAATTGTATATTTAAATCTCTTAAAAGGAGTTACATAATTATTTATGTATCAATAAATTAAAAAACTCGTATTTCAACCTAAATAATTAAGCTTTTTAAATAGTACAATTTTCTAGTTTTTTATAGTTTTCAAAGTTGTTTACGAGTTTTTATATACTAAAAGAAAATAAAAATTTTTTATCGAATTTCGGCAGTCGAGTTTTGCTTTTATGGTTTAAAATTACTATAAAAAGTCAAATATAATAAATAATAAGTTGACATTGGGATTACATATTGCTAAGAAGTATTAGTCCCGATGGAATATTTAAAAAACTAAATATTGAGTAATGGAGGTGATAATGTATACATTTAATATGATACCACCTCGAACCAGTGGAATGGCTTTGATGATTGTTGCAATTTTAATCCCTTTTTTGATATCTATATTTTTAGGAATAAATCTCTATATGTTAAAGCATGTAAAGTTCAATATTTACCAGAATGAATTGCAGATCAAAGGTGGTCTTTATAAAAGAGTACTGAGTAAAGATGAACTTGACTTGGATTCAGTATCGATAGTTGATTTAAATAACAAGAGGGATCTTGCGCCTGTTATTAAGAGAAATGGGATCGGTTTGCCTGGGATTAAGGAAGGCTGGTTTAAATTGAGGAATGGTGAAAAGGCTCTTTTGTTTTTAACAGATACAAAAAATGTAGTATATATACGAACATTAAAGGGGTATGCATTGCTCCTAAGTATATCAAATCCTGCAGAGTTTGTTAAAAGATTGAGAGCAATGGGGTAGTTAAATCCTACTACAATTCGTAAATCGGTTATAATTATGTCTAGTCTGGTTATCAGGGAGATGAGAATTGATGATTTGGAAAAATCTCTTTCTCTTATTAGAAAGGTCATTATTGTTTCAAATTCAAAGGATTATACTGAAACAATAATCAAAAATCTATTGTCCCACTATAGCCTTTCAAATTTTAAAAATGTATATTTTAAAAGGAAGTATTATATTGCCCTTATTGAAAGCAGGGTAGTTGGAACAGTTGCTTGCGAGGATAATAGTGTATATTCTCTTTTTGTAGACCCTGATTATCAGAATAAAGGGATAGGAAAATCTCTACTAAAAAGAGTTGAAGAGCATATATTGAAAAATGGATATAGTAAAAGTAAGCTCTCAGCGAGCTTGACTGCATTATCCTTCTACAAATCTAATGGATATACTGAGATTAAGAGAGTAAAAAACAATGAATTGGGTGATGTAATCCTCATGGAGAAAAAACTAAATTGAGAAAAAACTAATGGGATATAAGTATGAAACTTGTAAGGATTATATAAAGTTGGGTGATATAAATCTCATATGAAAAATCGAGGGGATTGAAAGTTTGAAAAATACTTTAGTTGCCATAACCATGGGTGATCCGGCTGGTATAGGTCCTGAAATAGTAGTAAAAGCTGTTAAGAGGGGCTTTAAAAACAAATACTGTAATGTAATTGTTGTTGGAGATGCAAGTATTATTAACGCAACCATTCGGACTCTTAATCTTGAACTTAATGTAATTCCTATAAATGAAGTAGATAAAAATGCATTATCTGACCTGAAACCGAAAGGCTCATCGATATACTTAGTTGATGTGGGAATCGTTAGGAATGTAGAATCACTAAAAATAGGTGAAATTTCCAATATAGGTGGAGAGGCCTCGTACAGATATATTCAGAAAAGCATTGAACTTGCAAAGGATAAATTAGTTGATGCTGTTGTAACGGCTCCTATAAACAAGGAGTCGATAAAACTTTATGGAGTTAAAGAAGCAGGCCATACGGAAATATTTGAGAAACTGACTGGCAGCGATAAAGTAGTTACGATGTTTTCAGTAGATAATCTCAAGATATTTTTTCACACAAGGCATATATCTTTGAAAAAAGCTATAGAGTGGCTTTCAGTAGAGGGTGTGTTTAAGAGCATAATGCTTTCAAATAAGTCTATGTGTTCAATAGGCTATAAATCGCCAAAATTAGCACTGGCTGCCCTGAATCCCCATGCATCTGACGGCGGACTGTTTGGAGATGAAGAAAAGAAAATCTTAAATCCGGCCTGTGAAATGGCAAAAAACTCTGGTATAGATATAATTGGTCCTGTACCCGCAGATTCTGTATTTCATCAGTGTCTTGAAGGAAAATTTGATGCAGTAATCTCTCTGTATCATGATCAGGGGCATATAGCAGCCAAAACTTATGACTTTTACAGAACTGTGAGTGTAACATTAGGGCTACCTTTTATAAGAACATCCGTTGATCATGGCACTGCTTTTGATATTGCCTGGAAGGGCATCGCAAATCCA
>Ga0190359_1002579_pt1 | contig 10733 bp, 5 predicted proteins | sample 48721823_MG_FD_161269 | JGI IMG/M metagenome (GOLD analysis project Ga0190359, IMG submission 161269) | Hydrothermal vent microbial mat bacterial communities from Southern Trench, Guaymas Basin, Mexico - 4872-18-2-3_MG | ecosystem: Environmental > Aquatic > Marine > Hydrothermal vents > Microbial...
GAGATCCATTCTCATCCTCTCCGGCGTCTCCGCCCTGATGCTCATCTCGGGAGCTGCCATCCCCACACTGCTCGCAAACATGGGAGTGGACCTGCTCTACTACATGTTCATGGGATACGTGGGGGCACTCGGTTCGTTCCTTCTTGCCCTTTCGGGGATCCTTTTCATAAAACGTTCAAGGAACCTCGTTCCATCATTCGTATTCCTTGGCATCGGGACACTCTTCTGGATCACCGTTTTCGTTTCCAGGTATCTGAACTGGGACAGGGCCCCCACCTCCAGCATTGAACTGATGGGGCTGTTCGGTCTGATGTTCCACGTGATAGGGCTGGTCGGCATCATCCGATCCATCATGGGGGAAAGGCTGCGCCCCGTAAGGAACATGAGAGGGTGGGACAAGTGGGCAAGACTGATCAAGGTGGGGCTGCTGATCCTGATAGCTCCCACTTCATGGTACTTCGATACCCTGCTCTTCACGGATTTCGACCCCATCGGCGGAATAACCGCCACCATTCCCGAACTTCTACTGAATCCCACGGGATGGGCGGCCAACCAGTTCTTCTGGTACAAGGCCGTGTTCGTGATCGGTGTCCTTGTCCTGGCAGCCCTTGTTGACAGGGGCTGGTGCAGGTATCTCTGCCCCATAGGTGCGATGTACGGCCCCGCCAACAAGATATCCCTGTCCGACATAGAGTTCAAGGAGGACAGATGCATACACTGCCAGAAATGCATACTGGCCTGTCCGATGGGCATCAACCCCAAGGAGAACAAGAAGGACCCCGAATGCATCAGGTGCGGAAGGTGTGTGGAGGTGTGCCCCGTGAACGCCCAGGTCTTCGTTCCTGTCAACTCGACGATAAGGGGGGTGTTCTCGAGATGAAGGATCCGATACCGAAGTTCGGCGGAAGAACGATACCGGGAACCGTTCTGGTCATCATCCTTCCACTGCTGCTGCTGGCAAGCGGAGCTGCATGGTATTTCGCCTCTGACGGCGGAGGCTACCGGGAAGTGGACAAACTGGCTTCCGTGAAATGCCTGGGATGCCTGGGACTGGATCCTGTCGTCCCGGGTTTCTCGGAGTTCTGGACCGCATATCCCGAAGACCACCTCCACGGGGGAGAGGAGGTCCCCCATCCGGACATCGTCATTGATACCCTTGATGACGACAGGTACGACCTTCTGATACTGTTCTTCTGGACTCAGGGATGCGTTCCCTGTGCGGAACAGTGGGAGGAGATGGTGGACAGGAGCATAGCTGCCGGTCCCGAGAACGGGGGGCACGAAGGGGACAGGTACGAGCATGTGAGGATCATCTCCAACGACGCCGCCGAGGAGACCGGACTCTACCACACGTACACACCGACCGGAAAGGAGACGGGGGTTCCCATGACCACATTCCTCTTCAGGGATGCCGAAGGAAAAATCCTCTGGTGGTCGCATTACGGCAAGATGGAGATCGGTGACCTGGAGGAGATGATAGAGAGCATACTGGATTACATCAAGGCGGATAGACTGAAGCACGATTATGATGAGATATCGTCATCGGATTCCTGACCTTCCTCCACCGTATTACCAATCTTCCTTCTTCTTGCAATATAGAATACCAGACCGGCCGCTATCAACAATACGGTCAGGACCGCTGCAATGATCGGAAAGACGGCCCCGCCTCCTTCGTCCTTCCCCTCATTCGGGATCTCCCCGCTTCCGGTACCGTTCCCGGACTGGACCGGGGGCGTGTCGGTAACGAACTCCACGTTCCAGCTGGTGGATGCGGCTCCTCCCCTGCCGTCCTCCACCCGGACGCTCAGAATAAGGGAATCCATCTCCCCGAAAAGGCTCCGGTTGAGCATGAAGCTCCCTCCATTCACGGATAGCTCCGCACCGTTCGATCTCCAGGTATATACAAGAATGTCACCGTCAGGGTCCACGGCAGAAACGGAGAATTCCATCGAATCGTTTACAACCATTCGGGAGCTGGAGGGGGATCTGTCGATTATGACCGGGGGGCGGTTCACATCTATCACGTGCAGCTCCCACGTCCTTCCGACCTCATCTATGCCGTCGGATACAACAACGGAAACGGCATATGATCCCGAGGAATTCCAGCCATACTCGAATGTGAAGGATTCGGAGGATGCGGTCTCGACACCATCCACAAACCATGATATGCGGATGACATCCCCGTCCTCATCCTCAACCTCGACGGAGAACGTTATGCTCCCGTCTTCCTCCTCATCCCTCGAAACAATATCCTCGGGGGGAATGCCGGAGACGATGCGGGGGGCCCGGTTCACATCGATCACCGTGACGTTCACAGAGAAAACGGAACTCCCCCTGCCGTCGCTTGCGGTGGCCGTCACCCGGTAGGTCCCCGCGGAATCATGATCGAAAAGAAAAGCATAACCCTCCCCGGTTCCCACCATCCTCCCGTCGAGGGACCAGGTTATCTCCACCGCGTCCCCGTCGGGATCCGTCACATCGAGCTCCCATACCAGGCTCCCCCCGTCCGTCTCGTTCACGGATACATCTCTCATGGGACCCTTCAGAACACTGATGACGGGGGGGCGGTTCACATCGATGATCTCGATGTTCCATCTGTACCGCGATGATCCGTACAGATCCCCGGATTCCACCTCGAGAACATGCTTCCCGGAGGAGGAGTGATCGTAGCGGAACAGGTATTCATCGCCGCCCTGCTGCACCGTTACGCTGTCGAGCGACCATGTCCGCTCATCCTCGTAAGGGTCCCGGTCCAGGAACCGCGCGCGAAAAAACTGGCTGCCGTTCTCCTTCTCGTGCAGCACCACATCGCCCTCCGGGTCCACATCGACGATCTCCGTGGGAACATGGACGTTCCTCACCCTGACCGTCCACCCCACCCGAACCTCTTTCCGGGGAACATCCGCATCAATGACGGATACGTTCACGGAGTGAACGGAGTCACCATCCCCCGAAGGATGGAACAGGAAGAAGGGGGCATCCACTCCCGACACCTCCGCGGAATCCACGGACCAAACGTAGGTGAGGTTCCCCACATCCTCGTCGGAGACCACGACGGAGAGGTTCAACTCCCCCATGTCATCCATCTCGATCGATTCCTCATCCGGTATCCTTACAACAATCGGCGGCAGGTTGGGATATCTCCCGATGACCGGGAGGATCACGGAAGAGGGTCTGCTCCGGTCCAGGAACAGCGTGTTGTTGGCAACGAGATGGCCGCTGTTGTCGTATATCCCGTCCCTCGTGTTGGGATTTGCCAGGAACCGGGGATAATTGGAGGAGGAGACGGCGACCCTTATCCTGTGACCCGCATTCCATGCGTAGGCCGTGGAGAACATGTCCACGGTTACCCGGTAGGTCGTGCCCGGCTCCATGAACTCCCAGTGGTCCGAACCGTTGCGGTTCCTCATCCTCAAAATCCCGTCCGTCACAAGGATCGACCTTCCATCGGGATACACGTCAGTTATCTTCACGGTGAAATCCGTATCATACCTGTCAGATGTGACATAAAGGTCGGCCGTTATCTTTCCGGTCACCTCCAGGGGCTCTTCAAGGACCGGTGTCTCGAACAGTATAACATCATTCCTGTTCTCCACCGGTCTCTGGTCCTTCAGACCGGAATTCGAACCGAAGTTCTGTCCGCCGATGGTGGGTACCGGATCGGACGGGTCGTACAGGTAGGAGATCGATACGCTGTCATCGAGAGGGGAGCGCGGGTCCAGTGAACCCCCCTGATGGAAGTACAGACGGGTACTGTTGGAAGGTACGGGCCATACATCCGAATACTTCCATTCCATGCCCGGTGCGTCCGGGTCGTCCGCATCCCCGATAAGAAAATAGGTGACCGTGGGCCAGTCATCGAAGGCGTTGGAGGCGTTCAGCATGTACTGCTCCAGCATGTCATGGAACATGTCCTCCGTGAAACCTCCATCCGAACCCGGCGGAAAATCGATATCACAATAATTGCGGTTGTAGGTGATGTCACCGTGGCTCCACGGACCCAGAACCAGCTTTGACCTGTTCCTTGCCCCGGGCCCCCCAAGGTAATTGTAACCCATGAAACCGTCGATGATACCCTCGCAGAAGGGATCGAACCATCCCCCTGCATGAATGGCGGGAACGTTCACAAGGGACCACCTGTCGAGCAGGGAAAGATTTCCCCAGAACTGAAGAGAGAAGTTCTCGTTGTCATAGACGGCCCTTCTCTCCTCGTAGGGGCTGTCTATCATGAGCTCCCCCAGGTTCATCTTCATGAACTCGCCGCCGTGATACGCGGAGTAATGGTACATGTCCGGGGGAGCTTCCGTTATGAACTGACAGGTAAGGTTCGGTGGTGCCATTCCAGCCATCCTGTACTGGGCCACGCCCAGCGCGGAGCCACCGTAGGTCGCCACCTTTCCGTCGGACCAGCTCTGGTTTGCTATCCAGTCCACCGTGTCCCTTCCATCCACATGGGCATACCACAGGATCGGGAAATCATCTGTTCCCTCCGAATCGTATCTCCCCCTGGTATCCTGGGCGATACCGTTCCAGCCCTGCCTGGCAAAATAGGCATACAATCCGGACCTCTCCCTGTCGTAAGGGGTCCTTACCAGGATGGACCCCCTCGGACCTCCCTCCTCGGGTGAATGTACATCCGTAGCCAGATGCACACCGTCCCTCATCTCCACCATGTAGGTGGTCTTCACGGTGGCCCTTGAAGGGAGCCCTTCCGTCCTATCCTGAAGGACACCCGCGAACGAGACCAGGAAAAGGAGGATCACCGCCATTATCGAAACGTATCCGGAACGCATGTGGGAACCTCTACGGGAGAACGAAACACCTTAATGCGGCATTCACATCGAAGCGTAAAAGGGTTTCCATAGGCGGCCAGCGGGAACATCGGCACCCGACACCGGGGAGCTCGCAATTCGAGATCCGGGGTAAAGGGGAACCTCCGTTCCCCTTGATCGAGGGAGCGCCGATGGCAGATAGGGGAACCCATCTATCAGCTGTAAAACAACATTTATAGTAGCTCTTCATTGAATATTTCGATCGATGATGAGGATTCTGATAATAGGAGGAGGGTCCGTAGGGGGAAAGCTCGCAACGGACCTGAGGGACCCTTTCGTTCTGGTCGAGTCGGACCCGTCAAGAGTGTGGGAGCTCAGGGAGATGCTGGGTTTCGACGATGACAGCAGAAATGTCGTACACGGTGACGGGACCTCCAGAGAGACGTTGGAACCCCTGTCGAATGACATAGAGGCTGCCGTTGTCCTGATGAACAGGGACTCGGAGAACCTGGAAGCGGTTTCCACCCTTAAAGAGCTGGGAATCAAGAAGATCATCGCAAGGGTGAACCGCTCCGAGAACATGGCGAGATTCATGGAGTTCGGCGCGGAGGTGTTCCTCCACCCGACCGGATATGAAGAAGGACTCATCAGAACCATGCTCTACCCGGATACGAAGCATGCGATACAGATATTCGTCAGGGAAGGGTCCCCTGCGATCGGCAGATCGATCAGGGAGCTTGAACTTCCCGAGGGCACCGTGATAGGTTCCATACTGAGAGAGGACAGGCTGATACCACCCGAACCTTCACTCGTCATCCAGAATGGCGACCTTATCGCACTCGACACGGTGGGTTCCGGAGCCAGGAAAGCATGGAGGATATTCTCCAGAACGGGCAGGATTGGCCCCAGCGGCCACATACTCATTCCCCTTTCACGGGAGAGGGACCTGACCGCCGTCAAGGAGGGAGAGATGCTGGCAAAGAGCCTTGGTTCCGAGATGATATTCATAGTGAGGCCGGGCAGCGAGGAACTGTTGAAGACCGTCGGCGGATTCATCTCGAAGAGGATCCCCTTCAAGGTCATCCATTCCAACAACAGTACACGGGAAATGATGGAAGGGAGCAGGAGAATAAGCTGGGAGAGAAAGGAACGTCATGAGATGGAGCTCATGTCCATCCTGGAGGAGCACATGAGGGAGGGGGCGCCTCACGTGGATCTCGTCATTCTCCCTCCACCCAGCAAGCCGCCCATCTACTTCCCCTTCCTGCCGCAGAGCATTGACCGGCTCATAGAGGGTTCACCCATACCGGTGCTGGTTTCCAGGAACCCGAAGACCTACAGAAGGATCCTGATGTACATTCACAGCAGGTCCACCCAGGAGATCAACATCGCCATCGAGATAGCAAGGACCACCGGAGCCAGGATAACGGCCCTTTACAAGAGACCGAACCGGAAGCGGGCACAGTATCTGCAGAGGTTCGCCCAGGTATACCGAGTGGAGGTGGATATAGTCAGGTTCGCCGGAAACCCCACTGTCGAGCTCATAAAGGAGGTGAAAAGGAACTTGCACGATCTGATCCTCCTCAAGAGCAATCTAAAGGAGCTGCAGACATCCCAGATGAGGAGGCTGGTCCATCTGGGAGAGAGATCGGTGATAGTGGTGCCGTAGGTGATGATTTGGAAATGATGGAGATCGTCGCATCCGCATCGGTTCCGACAGGACTTGCACCCATTCTGGTGAACGGCAGGATCGCATCGAGCGAGATAGATCCGTTCATCATCCTGGCAGTTGTCGCGGTCCTCGGTTTCGCGGCACCGTTCTTTGCCAAGGCCCTCAAGCTTCCCCTGGTGGTGGGGGAGATCCTCTTCGGCGTCATAATCGGTTCCTCACTCCATGTACTGGGCATCGTGGGGCTGGACATCGACCTCTCATCGGGAATGATGGACCTTCTGTCCACCCTGGGTTTCATAACACTGATGTTCATGATAGGGATGGAGAACGATTTCGATCAGCTGAGGGCCATTTCCAGAAGGGAGAAACTGGCAATCCTCCTCGTTATATCGGCCAATTTCATGATAGCCTTGGTACCATTCCTGCTTCTGGGCCTCCCCCTCATGGTGGGGCTCATCGTGGGAGGGGTGTCCATAGCCGTTGTGATGCCCGTGCTCAGGGAAATGGGAATCCAGAGAACCGGATTCGGGTTCAAGATGATGCTCATCGCCCAGATAGCCGACGTCGCGGCAATTTTCCTTCTCTCCTTCTCCGCCGCATCGGAGAGCGGGTTCAGGACCGTCATGATACTGATATCAATACCTCTCCTGTTCCTTATCCTCTTCTGGCTGGCGGACCTGCTGATATGGTACAAACCCCATCTCATGTCGAGAATAACAAATCCGACCGATCAGGCCGAACTGGGGGTCAGGGCAACCCTGGCTGCCGTACTGATATTCTACGGCCTTGCCCTGTTCATCGGGATCGAGGCGGTGCTGGGCGCCTTCCTGTGCGGCATGCTGTTCTCCGCCATATTCAAGGAAAGGGGGGCGATGATGGAGAAGTTCATGCCCCTGGGCTACGGTTTCCTGATACCCATATTCTTCATCTACCAGGGGTTCAGCGTTTCCATACTGGACCTGTTCGATGCGGGAGCCCTTGCGCTCCTCTTCCTTCTCCTCTCCGTACAGTTCATTTCGAAGGCGATACCCATAATGGTCAGCAAATTCTTCAAGCGGCCATGGTCGAATATAGGAGGGTCGCTGCTTCTCGGAACCAATCTGTCCGTTGTGGTGGCAGGTGTCAAGATCGGGACGGAGGCCGGCATACTGGATGAGAGGACGTCAACGGTGCTCATCCTGTACGGTGTCACGAGCTGCATACTCTTTCCCATGCTCTTCAGGAAGGTATTCAGAAAGCATCTTTCGGACAGGGTCGGTGCGGAGGGGGATCCATCATGAACACGGTCCGATAATGGAGGAAACGGTATCAGAGAGGCGGCCTCCTGAACTCACCCGCGGGAATGGAATCAATGACAACCTTCTTCAGTTCCTCCTTCTTGCTGGCCCCTTTCCACCTCTCCTCGAAATCCTCCCTGGAGGAGAGGTTCATCAACCACATGAGGGAATTGAGATAGAAGTTCTTCTCGTCCTTCGAGAAGAGGATGACGAACGTGCAGTGGACCGGGGAGGAACCCTCTGTGAACATCGCACCCCTTCTTGTGCGTATCAGGGAGATGTGATAGATATCCCTGCCCTTGACCTGATAGGATAGGATGACCGCATTCTTCATGCTCATCATGTGCGCCTTTCTGTCATCCCTTGTGAGCTCCTCAATCAGATCATCCTCCCCTATACCGAGCTTCCTTGACAGGGAATAGGCCAGCTTCCGGGAAAGGACCTCGGGAGGATGAAGATAGTTGAGATCGAACACCTCGGCATCCATCACCTTCTCCTTGAACCTGCTTCTGAGGATCTGGTCCCTCGATATGAGAACCTCCCTGAGCTCCTCGTCGAGCAGGCAGCTCTCCGTCTCCTCTCCCATCACCCTTTCGGCAACACGGAGGAACGCGTATTCCCGCTTCACCCTTCCGTAAGCGAACAGGAAATACCAGATCGCGCCAAGGAGAATGAAGGCGACGGCCACCAGGAGCTTCTCCCATCCTAGCATTATTATGAGAAGGATGTATCCGGCAATCCCGATTATCTGAGCGTAGGGATAGAAGGGAGCCCTGTACTTGGGTCGGTAATGCTTGATGTTGGACTCCCTCATGAATACCAGTGCCAGGTTGGCAAAAATGAACAGAATTAGGAGCAGCATTGAAGCGTAACCAGCCATACGCTTCACATCCGTGAAGGCGATCGCCATGATCATTATCAAGGTCGTGACGATTATCGCCACATGCGGCGTGCCGAACCTGTTTATCTTCCCGAATACGCCTGGCAGGAGTCCGTCCACCCCCATGGCCATGGGGTCCCTTGAAGCCGTCATGATCCCCGCGTTTCCGGTGGAGACGAATGCAAGGATCCCCGCAATCGACATCACAGCGATCCCCGCGGTTCCAAGGAGGACACCGCCGGTATCGGATATGGGGGTCTCATTTCCCGATAACTTTTCCGGGGTCATGATCCCTATGGTCACAAATATCACCGCGAGATACAGGAGGGATACAACTGCCCAGGAGAGAAGCATGCCGTATGGAATGTTCCTTCCCGGTTTCCTGACCTCTCCGGCAACCGCGGCCACCTTGGTGGAACCGGCAAAGGAGACGAACACCAGACCCGAGGTGCTCAGGACCGGGGAGATCCCCTTCGGAAAGAAGGGGGAGAAATTGGACAGCCCCACGGATGAGAGATGAAAGAGCCCCACCAGGATGTAGAGCAGGAGGAGTCCGATAAGGGTCACGACCATCCACACCTGGGCCCTGGCGCTGTGTCTCACACCCGTTATGTTGAGGACCATGAACAGCAGGCAGAATCCTATGGCCAGGGCCTTGATCTCCATCACACCCAGGGACGGATACAGAATCGTTGCGAATATTCCCAGACCGAACAGGGCGAAAGCGGATTTCAGGGCCAGTGAGAACCATGAGGATAGACCACCCAGAGTTCCCATCATCGGTCCCATCGACCGATCGGTGAAGACAAATATACCTCCGGTCTTGGGGATGGCCGTTGACAGCTCTGCCTTTGCAAGGACAGTGGGAAGGGCAATGATGCTTGCTGCCAGATAGGCAAAGATGACGGCGGGTCCAAGATCGCCGTATACGACTCCGGGAAGAATGAAGAGGCCGGAGCTGATCATGGCACCGGAGGAGATGCAGAACACCTCCATCATGCCTAGTTCCCTCTTGACTCCCAATATATCACCAACGGAACCGTTCAGTCCATGATACCAACAATGTGTTGATATTTATTTTTCACCACACGGGTATTCCGTGAACTGCACGGATCGAATCCGTTCGATATCTGGCATGTACTTCATGCACGGGGAAACGGAGCTCCCGGATCCGGGACACGAGGACGTTCCTCCGCTCCGCCCCACCATCCCTACCGGAACGCCTGGCTCATCCAAGGGGATCCCGGGGCGGAGGGGGAAGAGAGGAGGGGGGCCCCACCCTTGCGGATCTTTCTCCGCGGGACGAGGACCCCTCACCTTCGTCCTCCACCCTTCTGAACAATGGAGCTCCCGCACCGTCAGCGGGGTGGGCCCTTTTCCCGGACTGCCTGCCGGCCATGATATGGGATATTATCGAGGAGGCAAGGACCACTGCAAGGAGAACGGACCCCGCAAGGGCAATATACATTCCGGGACCCCACCCCAGACCCTCCTCCGCACCCGACAGCCTCTTCCCCAGAAGCTCCACGGCAGCCCCCATTCCGGTGCGGAACCAGATGATCCCGGTGAATGACAGGAGCACCGGGGGTATGAACAGTCCGTAATATGACCTTCGGAAGATCAGCGTGAGGGCGGCTCCCGCAAGGGAGATCAAAACGGCAGCTCCGAGAAGCGGAAGGGCCAGTGGGATGCCGATCCCTCTGATGATGAGGGGTGTTGAAACCGGTCTGATATTTATCGGGTTGGCCATTCCGGGGAGCGGTGAACGCTCGGAGCGTCCCCAGTAATCGGTCATGTGTGCAACGATCTCCACAACGAAACCTGCAGCATCACTGCCCTCGGGGAAGGCCACATTCATCGTTGTACTGTAGCTGTCCCCCGCCTCGGCGAACTTCTCGGAAAGCTCCTTCTCCCCCACGGTGAGGGTCTCCCCCTCATATCCCCCGGTGATGGCATCGTAGCCGGTCCTTGCCTTTATGGTCATCTTCTCGAGTGTTATGCTGAATGCCGACCTCGACCCGGGAGGGACCTGATCGTCCAGGTCGGTGCCCGTGAAGGTGACCGCGACCCGCATCGGTCTGGTGCTTCCCTCCGGCCAGAAGGGTACCAGGTCCGCCTTCAGGGAAACGTTG
>Ga0190359_1002580_pt1 | contig 10731 bp, 9 predicted proteins | sample 48721823_MG_FD_161269 | JGI IMG/M metagenome (GOLD analysis project Ga0190359, IMG submission 161269) | Hydrothermal vent microbial mat bacterial communities from Southern Trench, Guaymas Basin, Mexico - 4872-18-2-3_MG | ecosystem: Environmental > Aquatic > Marine > Hydrothermal vents > Microbial...
TACCAATAACCGGAGAGTTGAATCCGTGCAGCAGTGAGCCGTGAAGCCATACCTCACGGAGATGATCAAAGGTACGTATCCAGGAACCGACTGTGTAGTATGGATGGCGCACCATGTTTATTATAAGGGCATTAGGATAGTTTTTCCTGATATGCTTTAACCGGGTAAGAAATACCAGTGGATTCTTGATACCCAGTGCAAAGTCTGCATCTTCAACAGAAGTTGTGTAGGGTGTATACTTCATGCCGAACGGGTCTGTGCCGTCTTCGGAAAAGGTATTGGCTGAGACTTTACCTTCAGCCATTTTATTATTAACCGGTTTTCCTTCTAAAATACGGGTGCGCCAGTTTTCAACCGTTTTCGCGAAAAGAGCATCGAATTGAGGAATCCTGAAATCACGAAATATCTCCGCTGGCTCATTAAGCACGGCAACATTAGGCAGTGCGTCGAGTAATGAGCAGAGGAGACTGGTTCCAGATCGCGGAATTCCTGTAATAAAGAACTCCTTTTTTACCTTCTGCGCAGACAGGGATGTGGGGCGTTTTTTTATACACGTTTCGGGACTTTTGGCGAGGATGGACCAGGCATTATTACAGCTGAGTATTTCTTCCAGGTGATATTCTTTTATCAGTTCGAGAACAAGCTTTAGTACTGAAGGATATTTAGCAATAACTTCCGGCCAGTGATAGTGAATAATGCAGGGTTGCTTATATGAAGGTAAGGGGAGTGTGTGTAAGGGATAATTGAAGAGGTGACTCAGCAGCTGATAGGTTATTTTTCTGCGGAGTATCGTAACCGGAAGCGCTACCTGATCAAGCCAGGGGTATTTGTTTTTTATTTTATCACAGTCACGTATGGCAATGCATGTTTCTATCCAGTGAGTTGACAGGTCAATTGAAGGATTTGCAACGAGCATACCTGCGTTGAAATAGGGAGGGCCCCACTCTCCGGTTACCGGAGCGGGCCACATCATTTGCGGAAAAGGGAGTGCAAAAAGATCGTAGACTATATTCCAGTTCAAGCCTTTTTGAACGATACTGTCAAAGGTCTGCTCGTCTGAACCCTTAGCCGCAAAATCTTTCCTGAAATATTTGTCTGTTTCGGGTAAGGGGTTATAGAAAATCGTATCCGAATCAAGAAAAACTATCCGATCACCCTGTGCGGTAATTTTAAAAGCATTTAATTTATTACCGATTTTATAATCGTCGGAGATCGGGTTGGTGAATGTATACCAGTGCGCGCCCATGCTGGTGAGAAAGTTTTTCGTCTCAGCAGAGACAGTTCCGTACACCTCGGGAGGCGACGGTTCTATTATATGAAGGGTTGAGTGGGAGGAACAGAACCGGCGTATTGATGCGGCAAGCAGAGATGCTTTTATTTCAAGTTCACCCGATTGACATATAAAAACAAAGTCCAGTTTCATAGTCTCCGGTTACTGATAGGGGTTATTTTCACCGTTCGTTTATTGTCCCGGGAACTGGTTCCGGATACATGACGCTCTTCCAGAGAATGGGGAGTGCCCCGATATTCTCCTTTATTAACATTCAGGAATGGAATGAGAGGGATCGGTTTGTTCAAAAAAGGACACAGTTTTTCCCACCCTTCGCCGGAAGTAATATTGAGCACCAGGAGATCGTCAGGTCTGTTTTTAAAGTATAGCAATACATCCACAATATGGCTTAGGTGCCGGTTCATGTAAAGCAATTCGTTCCCTGCGGGATGACCGACCGTATAAATCCATTTCCGCATCGGTGTATCCTCTGTGCCGAAATGGTTTACCGCACTTTTAATCCAGCTCTCCATCGGGCGTATTGTTAAAATGAACTTACTTCCCGGATAGCTTCTGTCCAGGTCCTTATATAACAGCGGCCATGGATTATCCTGGAACGCATCAAATTTATCGGTATAACTGAAAGCCAGTTGATGCGCCTTTGAGGCAATATCGCTGTCGCGGGTGCCGATTGGTCCGCACACCGAGTAGCCGAGAATACGTAACGCCGCACCGAGGGATTTTGTTCCTGTTTTGTGGAAGCCGATACAGAATATTTTTCCGGATGCCATGTTTTAAAAAAGTTGCTTTTAAAAGAGTTAGGTATTACAGTTCCAAATTGAAAATACTACAATGACCTGTCTGTTATTTTTTTTATGATACAATTAAATCAGAGTAAATTGAAGTATATATCGTTAAATAATTTTCGTTAAAGGTAAACGATTTGGTTTCACTTCGGTTGAAATAAGCGATACAAACACGTTGCCGTTTTCTTAAGTTGACTGTGCAGAAAATGTATGTACTTTAAAAATACGAAACAATAGCCCGCAAAGGGATGAGAATATGTCACCAGTATCGGAAAGAATTTAGCGCTCAAGCCACGATGCGCAGTTCCATCCGAGCAGATTTTCTAAATCGTTAATATCCTTTCTGAATATTTCGATTAGATAGTGTCTATCAGAATCGTTCATTGTCGGGTAGGTATTTGAAAAAACTATTTCTGGTGAAATAGTATCGATTTTTCTCACATTGAGAAATTGATAGACGATATTCATGGTTTCATTATGATTAAATCTCAAATCTTCGGTTTTAAGAAACAACATCTGTTGCATTGGAAAGAACTGTAAAAATCGTTTTATCTGCTTTACATACCGGCCCCGATCACAGTATGAATATATGCGGTGTGTCGGGCCGAGAGGCGTACGCAACCTGTTTTCTTCCATGCGGATGGCATCTGAAAATGAGAGATGCTCCGTATTCCTTTCTTTCTCCATACAGTAATGCGAGTAGGCTCGCTCCACCGGGTTGCGAAGCAGGAAAATTAATTTCATGTGGGGATTATACTCGTATATACGTTGCGCCGCGGGTTTCCAGTACAGGTAGTTTGGTGTTGACTCGCCAATAATTTTCTGTGAAGGATCGGGGTGAAACATTGCGTGATACCGTTCATACGGGGGCGGTGACTGCCGAAAGTATGATTCGTTGTCAAAAAAGTGAATTTCTTTTCCCACATGAAAAGGAGGGACAGTTTCTTTATAGTAAAAGCAGATATCAGGATGCTGTGAGAGAAATCTGGATAAAGCGGTGGTCCCGCCTTTCTGTGTGCCTACAATGAGAACGTTTACTTTCATTGGTACATTTTTATCTTGTCAATGAGTAAGTATATCCATTACGGTTTTCATGCGATGCACGTAGGTGTGTTCACTGCTGATTCTCCGTTGCGCAGCTTTCACAATGCGTAATCGTGCTGACACGTTTTTTATGTAGTAATGAACGATATCCCTGAGTTCTTTTGTATCGCCATAGCACACTGCTTCTTTATTGATTGTAAAGAGACTCGACAGGTCTTTTTGAGAATCTGAAACCACGAAGCTGCCGGCCATTGGTATATCGAAAACGCGCTGGTTCACCGCCGACGGCATTTGACAACTGGTGCTATTTACATTAACGGCAATGTTTCTGTAGGCATTTCTGAGCTGTGTCGCGTAATCCAGGTCAGGATGGGTTACAATTTGCGCGCCGAATAACTGTTTCCATCCTTCCGGGTCTCCGAATGTTTCTATGCCTGAAGGTATCAGGGCGCGGATAATATCCCTCCTTTTTTTCATACTCGCCGTATGGATGCAGTAAGCGCAGAGCCAGGTCATGTTACGTTTATCGGAGAAGGGAAGAGGGACGCCGGTTTTTTCGCAGTACATTTTAACAAGGGTATAGATGTTTACTTCAGGATTTTCAAGAAGGTTGTCCGACACTTGATTTATAAGCGGTACAAGCGATTCGGACCAGAGAAACCTGCGTTTAATCTCTGAAAGAAAAACACCACTCATGGAACTGCCTATAAAACCAAGCCGTGTTGCGGAAGAAGTAACCGGTTCGCCTGAAAAAACAGACGGATCGGTCGCCAGGGGAAGGTAGTGTGCTTTCCTAAACCCTTTCCCCGAAAGAAAGGGAAGATATGTTTTTTCCCAGCAACAGGCAATCATCTGATTTGTGAGAGCATTTTCCTTAGCCAGTAGAATGGGGTGCGGATCGTCCACAAACCATATTATCGCCGGTAATCCTGCGCGTTGCGCCGTGGCGCCGAGAATACCGGAGCCGTCAAACCCTTTCATATTTATGGATAAGATAAAGTCAGGTTTTTCATTCTGTATAACGCGCTGGAGTTCAGATTCATATACCGGGTCGGACGATATTTTTTCATATTCGAAGAGGGCCGGCTCTTCTCCGGTAATTTCCCTGAGGGCGCGTCGACATTCATCCTGGAGAAAGAAAGTGCCGATAAGAAGGAGACACTTTTTGTACCGTGCCGTTTTCACCGTTTTGAACTTTACCGGAGCTGCAATCTTTTTTAGGAGGTCGTCATAAAAGAAACTGTTTATATCATAAGAGGCAGGATGTTTGATAATCTGGATTCGTGTATCAGGAATATCGAGCAGCTTTTTTTTTACCTCTTTCACTTTCTCGTCAGAGACAGAAGAAGAAGAAAAGGTGATTATTTCATTGGTGACATTTTTAAAGATGCCGTTACAGGAGTATTTTAACAGCTCGTCATAGTATTCAATTACGACAATTGTTGCCGTGGAAGGAATTTGTGCAGCTTTTTCTGCCAGATGATAGCCGAGGCCGACACCGGTAAAAATGATAACGTTGCCCCAGAAGGTGACATTCTGAAAATAATCAGTTTCAGCTTCCGGTTTTACGGTTGAATGCAGATGACGGACCGTATCATCCTCGAGGATAACCCGTGCCGAGAGCTTTCCTGATGATGCGGTGAATAATTGAAGCGAATTTTTCATGCTATTGTCTCTGATTGTACTGACCGGCTATATCATAATATATTACTCGTATTTCAAATAGTCTAATGGTAAAACAGTTCTTGTTAAAAATTGACATCTGCGCCTCCAGAGTCCCTCTCCATAGCTTGTAATACAGAAGATGGAGGAGAATGCAGGCGTTTTTAATAATAGTGTCTGTCAAGGGTGAAGTTATTTTCAGACATTGCGGTTCTGAACACCGTACGTTTAAATCCGGACGCTTCTTTTTTATCAGGATTTCTCTTTCGTTATGTTGTTAAACAATAAATTTCAACCTATTTTTTTTATATGGTTCTGTTTAATCGTTAAATGGGGCCTGTGTTTTCAGGAAATAAATAACTATGGCGCCGCTTAAAGCTGTTCATCTTTTTGATAAAGGAGCCCGCTATCCCCAGATGATCTCCCAGGGTTTATGGGCTCATCCCGATATCACTGTTACTTTCAGTAAACCTTTTGTCAGCTTTGGTAAGGTAATCTGTGATAAATCGGCTAATCTTTTTAATGATCTCCTTAACTGTGACCTTATTTTCAGAAGTGGCGATCTTTTTTATAATCATCCTGAAATCGATCATTTTATAACCGAGAATAAACTCTGGCGCAAAGTGTTGTATTACGATTTTAAAGATGCAAGCACCATTGACAACCACCGCCTTCATAGCTGTGGAGCTTACTTTAAACGCTCCTGGCTCAAAGGACTCAAAAGGAAACCGATACCGCAAACCGATATACCGATAATGCCGCTGGATTATTGCGTGCTTGATGAATATCTTACCGATAATGAACCGCAACAAAAAGATAAAAATGTCGTATACCTTATAAAACCGGATAAAAAGCATGCCATGCGGCGCTACTGTGTATACGTTGTGCTGCGGGCGGCACGATTCAGCGATTCGGTTATCGGATCCATTACAATGCATGGAGAACCGGGACGGAAAGCGATCTTTGAATCACCGGAAAATAATGCGTTTATTGAGTATCTGAAAATGCTGAAGCGCGCCAAAATCGTATTCACCGCTTTTCCTGACCGGTGGGACGGCGACTCGAGAACCTGGGAAGCCTTCGCCTCAGGCGGACTGGTCTTTATGGATACAACCGGCATTCCCTCACCTTATCCGCTTGAGCACATGAAACACTGCATTGTTTTTAATGCCCTGTCACGGAATTCCCTTGTGCACGCGGTTGAACTGGCGAGGCATTATCTGACTCATGATGACGAAAGAAACTATCTCGCACAAAAGGGGAAGGACTATATTCTTAAACATCATCGGCCGGTTAATCGAATCGATCAGATGCTTCGATGGTTTTATGATTCTGAGAAACGATTGGAAAACCATGTAAAGATACCGGGAAGAAATGTGTGTTAGCAGCACAGTTCATCCTGTTTTTCCAGAGAGCAATCAATAATCTGTAAGGTGGTGTATATCATGACGTTTAATTCCCTTGAAATATATTGTACAATTGCAGGCTGTTCAAGAACCGGTTCAACACTGATTGGTTCATTACTGGATGCTCATCCGCATATAGCAATTGCAAATGAATCCGCTGCCCCTAATTTGTTTCAGAAGGGTGAAACGCGGGAAACCATCTTTACCACTATTCTGCGCAACTGTGCCAATCATGCCCGGGCAGGTAAGAAGTGGACGGAGTATCAGTACAGTATACCCGATCAGTGGCAGGGAAAACAGAAAGAGCTGAAAGTTATTGGAGATAAGCTGTATCTGGTTGCAACCTTTATACTTCACATGAATCCACAGGTTCTTACAAATATTATTTCTATTACCCGGCTGAAAACCAAATTCATTCACTGTGTGCGAAATCCCTTTGATGTCATAAGTACCATGGCGCTGCGAACCAAAGTGAGTCTCAGGGACAGAGCAGGTCTTTTTTTTAATACCTGTGAAGCAATATCGGCATTACGGGATCGTCAGGAGCCGGAGGATTTTCTGACCGTAAAGCATGAATCCCTGGTGGAGAATCCTGTGCACACCCTGAAAAATATCTGTGCTTTCCTTAACTGTGAGCCGCATAAGGATTGGATCGACTCATGTTCGGCGCTTCTTTATAAACAGCCGCATAAGACAAGGACTGATATCCCCTGGCCGGCAGAACAGATTGCTTTGGTGTATAAACGCATGCAGGAGTATGATTTCCTGGCGGGGTATGATTTTGAGAGGTAATACCTGCTGATGCTTTATGTGTTTTGCATTAATTTTTTATAGATCGCTTCCAGATTTTTTGTAAATGTAACGGCGTCACACAATACAGAAGAGAGGAGGTTTTCTCTCAATTGCAGGTGTATATTGTTCAGGGCTGTTATGTCCTTTGCGAGGTTTAATGCAATGTCGATATACTCTTCATGGTTTTGTGATACCAAATCAGTCATACCGAGTGCAGAAAGAATGCTCCTGCCTACCCTCCCGGCATGGCAGGTGCCGGCGAGAGAAACAACCGGTACACCCATAAGCAACGCTTCAAACGTGGTGGTCGTGCCGTTGTAGGGAAAAGTATCCAGGGCAATATCAACGGAATTATACTCAATAAGATGTCTTTCGGTGGTATAATTGTGTCCTTTCAGAATCAACCTGTCTGAAGATATACCATGGTCATGGAACAATTGCGTATATTTTTTTCTGATATGTAAATCATCGAAAGGTTTTGTTTTAAGATAGAGCTTTGAATCGGGGAGCCTGTTGAGTAAATCAGACCATACGTTTATTGTAACGTTATTGATTTTCGGAAGATTGTTAAATGAACCGAATGTAATATAGCCGTTTTTTAAGCCGGGCGTATCGGATAGTGCCGGCAGGACGTCCGGAGGACGATAACAGAGAAAACAGTTTTCCAGTCGGATGAGTTTTTCGGTATAGAAGCGTTCGCTGCCTTCGGGGTCCGCACATGCATCTGTCAACCGATAATCAATCGATGTAAGTCCGGTGGTGTCGGGATAGCCCAGATAGGTTATCTGAACCGGCGCCGGTTTTTTCATGAAAAGGGGCAGCCTGTTATTTTCGGTGTGCCCTGCAAGATCGACAAGGATATCAATCCGGTCGTCCTTTACCATGGAGAAGACTGTATCGGTATCAATTCCGTTGATAGGGCGCCATACCGAGGCGCTGTCTTTTATTCGTGCTGTTGTTTCGTCGGGAACCGGCGTGTCGGAGTAACAGAATATTTCAAATTCATTCTTATCGTGAGCTGCAATTATCGGTTCAATAAAGTAACCCACGGAGTGTACTCTGAAATCTGCGGATATGTAACCGATTCGCAATTTACGGTTTGAAACACATTTCGCCGGTGGAGGCGGTTCCTCTGTCAACAGCTTGCGATATTCTTCCTGAAATTGCTTATGAAGGTAAAACATGTCATCATTTGAAATAGTAGTCAGATAATGACTGTACATAAGGATATTGCTGTATATAAGGTGCTGCCCTGGGTTTAATTGGTGTGCCTTTTTATAGTAGGAGAGAGCCTTTTCAATATCGCCGGTTTTTGCATATATCAGGCCCAGGTTGTTGTATGCTTCAGCCTGTTTAGGAGCAATATCAATGGTTTTTTCATAACATTCTATTGCCTCGGTATACCTCGTTAACTCGATGTATGTGGTTCCCAGGTTGCAGAGAGCCGGAATGAAATCCTTTTTTATTGAAACCGCCTGTTTATAATAATTAGCTGCCTGTAAATAGTCTCCTTTTTTACGGCTGATGTCTCCCAGGTATAACAGTGCGCGGAAGTGATCATGTTGCAGAGCGAGTGTATTCTTCAGGTACTTTTCTGCTGCCTCGTTATCGCCCATTTTGAGTTTAAATACCCCGAGGTCAAAGAGAAAAAGGGGATTGTCGGGGTACAGTACGGCTGCTTTCTCTAAATTGATTTCGGCCTTTTCATTCTGATTTACAGCTGTGTAGACTAGTCCGAGAAGGTGCAGAGCATCGCCATGGTCGGGATCAATCGTGAGCACCTTTTTATATAGTCTCTCGGCTTTGTCGAAAGAGCCTTTTTTATGCCATCGGATGGCTTCCAGCATTATAGGTTGTAACATTCCTGTCTGATTCACCAGGTTTAAGATCAAAGGTAACACTTGCCTTTTAAAAATATATTTTACTTGATAGGATAAAAGATGTAAAGGAATGAGAGATCTTTTTAAACTCGATTTAACAACAATGCCGGATGCTGATTTACATAAATTTATCAGGCGAAAAGATGTTTATCGGCTTGCCTGTCTTTTATTGCCGCTGTTGGAGAAAATAATTTTATAATGCACTATGAAGAAATATATGCTACGTTGCATGAAATAGTTCGTTTGGCGCGCACAGGAGGGTATACCGATGCGGCTTCAAAGCTGAACACCGGTTTACAGCAGTTACAGCCGGTACTGACCTCCGGTAAAATAGCGTCTGAACACTTAAAAAAGCTGACCTATTCTCTGGAGACGCTCCTTTTAATGCAGAAACAGAATGACTGGGTTGCAGTCGCCGACATTATTGAGTTTGAGTTTTCCGTGCTTCTGAAAGAGGCCCTCGAATAGTTTGATTGACAGGCTTGTTATTTTTCAGCGCAGTAATAGTTTCAGAACCTCCATCGTTCCCTGCAGACCGCCAGCATTTCCTCGATCCTGTTGTCATAAGTATGGTTTCTGAGAATCTTATCAATACCGTTTTCAGCAATACGTTCGCGTTCTTCTTCATGCGTAAGGTAATAATCAATGAGCTCCTTGCAATGAGAGAGTGATTCGTATTCAACCAGTTCCTGATTTGGTCCGTCGGTAATGAAATAGAGGCTGTTACATTCACGTTTTTCAGTGAGCAGAAACGCACCGGCAGCTTTGGTATCGAAGTGGCGCTGGGTAAAGGATGTGCGAATCTGAATTCTGTTGATGTTGAGATTGATTTTTGTCGTACGGTAGTATCGGCACAGATTGTCGTAATAACAGGCTTCCGGAGTTACCAGTGAATCTTTAACAAATTGCTGCCAGTAGGGATCTCCGAAAAGGACGAACCTGTCTTTATACGTTTTAGAGATGTCGACAAGAAAATCGCGGCGGAATTGGTACCCGATCATCCATTCCATGGCAAAGATAAATTTTTCCTCAGGCACGGTAATCTGCTTTTTCCACAGGGAACAGTTTTGTATAATTAATTCGCGAATGTTAAGGGTAAAATCATTGTAGTAAGCTTTTTTCAGGTCAGCGTAAAGCGCTTTGCATTTCTGAATGTTCTCTGCCATTTCTTCGGTAATGATGATATCCATGAGATGCAGGCTGGAGTTGCCCACAAAAGCGATATCACGCTCCGGAACACGGGGAGTGTTTGTGTTAAAGTAAACCGGATCGGTGGCGAGGGGAAGAAAGTGGCTTGCATACCCTTTGCTTTCGAGAACGGCCGTGTATGATTTCTCGGATATGAAATCAATTCGCCGGGGGGACGGCGTGTATGCACGGGAATGGAACTCGTGGTAGTAGAACGGGTAGTCATGATACCAGTTGGCAATATAACAACCGGCTGAAATAAGTTTCTTCTGTAATTCTCCCCGGGTATCATAGCCGGCGTCGTTTATAGAAATGACGAGAGCAGGGCAGTGTTTTTTTAAGGTTTCGAAAATTGTTTCTGCGTGTTCGGACGGGGGTGAGAAGGGAATCGCCACATTTATGAATCGTATATCATTCCGTTTAGCAAGCGCGTTGAATAATTCCCGTGCAACCAGAGTTTCAGAATTAAAGAGGATGATATTCATTGGCGATTTTCACTCTGTATTATTTGTTGTTTTGATTTATGGAGATACTTTTTTCCCGCCACATATCACGATATGCCTCCTCCAGCGATTTTACAAAAGAGATACCGTTACAGATTGGTGACTGGGCAACCGTTGTTCGAAGGCCTTTACGCAATTTCGCCAGGCGCCCGGTGTCACTCGCTAAAAAAGCGGCAATCC
>Ga0190359_1002581_pt1 | contig 10727 bp, 8 predicted proteins | sample 48721823_MG_FD_161269 | JGI IMG/M metagenome (GOLD analysis project Ga0190359, IMG submission 161269) | Hydrothermal vent microbial mat bacterial communities from Southern Trench, Guaymas Basin, Mexico - 4872-18-2-3_MG | ecosystem: Environmental > Aquatic > Marine > Hydrothermal vents > Microbial...
TGGGAATCACCATCCACAATGGCCTGGTCAAACCCGGACGACTCGAGTACCAGCTCGGCTTCTACACCGGTGTCAATGCCCGTGCCTCGAACGGTATCGGCCCGGCACTGGTTTATGGAGAAACCACCGGCAGTTCCTCTTCCCTGTGCAACCCCGCCGATTCGTTGCTGGCTGACATGCATAGTGAAATCGTGGGGCACCTGGCGTTCAACAGCTCCGGCATGGATCCCTCGCAACCACGCGACACACAGGGGGGCCCACCTCGATTCAGCGTGGGCCTGTCGCTGGCATGGGATCTGGCCCCCCGGCCGGGAGAGGACTTACGTCTGCGCCTGGCTCCGGAAGCGCAGCTACGAATGTGGGGGCTGGCCCTGGACGCGGCGTTCTACCTGGGTCTGGCCGACCTGGTTGTCGGCTCCAGCAATTACCGGCCCGCGCTGTATGGAGGACTCCTGGAACTGTCCTGGCAGATCGGAGAGTCGTTCACCCTGGCCAGCCGCTACTCCCTGGTCGCCACCACCTCGGAGGTGCGGGGAGATGCAGCGGAGCGGGATGACCTGCTGGGGAGGGAAGCGGTTGACAGGATCGGCAAAGACCAGGAAATCCTGGTGGGTTTCGCCTGGCAGTTGTGGGGACAGACACTGGTTTGGCAGGTGGACCTGGGTGTCTGGTGGAGGGAAAGGGAGCAGCGGGAAGACTACAGCATGTTTGCGCGTACCCAGCTGCAGTTGTGGTTGTGAAAGATTGCTGGAGTTCCGGCAGGATAACGAGGAAACGCACGGGAGGAAAGCCATGGGCAAGGCCGAATTCGAAAAAGCGCTGGAGGACGTCAAGCGACTTCCCGACCAGCCGCCACAGGTATTGCTCGACCTCTACGGACTTTACAAGCAGGCCACCGCGGGCGATGTGTCCGGGAAGCGACCGGGTCTGCTCGACATGAAGGGTCGGGCCAAGTACGATGCCTGGGCTTCCCGCCGGGGGATGAGCACCGAGCAGGCAATGGATGGCTATGTGGAGCTGGTGGGCAACCTGCTCGAGAAGCACGACTGCTAAGAACTAGTTGCCGAGGCCGACGATGGCGATTACCGCCCCGCCGAATCCCAGCACCATGGCCAGTAGCCGGCGCCAGGTCAGTGGCTCGCGTAAGAACACGGCCGAGAGCATAACCACGAAGATGGTGCTGAGCTGGTTCAACACGCTGGCCAGTGTGGTGTAGGTGTATTTCATGCCGGCCACCCAGAAGAACATGGCCAGGTAGGAACCTACCACGGCAGAACTGACGGTGTATGACCAGTCGCGACTGGGCCGGAAGCAGGCCAGGGCCTGTGCCCGGTAGCGTTTCCGACTGCACTGCAGGAACAGGAAGATCCAGCCACCAGCCAGACGCACGGTGGTGGCCCACAGGGGATCGCTGCGATCGAGCACCGGCTTGGCCATGACGATTCCCACGGCCATCAAGGCCATCGAAAACATGCCCAGCAATGCGCCCAGGTGGATACTCCGGCGTGCCCGCTCGTTTTCGCCGCGTTCCGGGTTCCAGACGCCCGTGAGGATTGCAGCGATCATCAGCAACATCCCCAGCAACACCGCCGGGCCGATGGGCTCGTGGAGGTAGAGGAAGGAGCCCAGGATGATGAACGGGCTGTAGAGGCAGTCGACGATGGCCGAGCGGCCGGCCCCCAGCCTGTTGAGACTGGCAAAGAAAAGCGAGTCGGCGATACCTATTCCCAGTACCCCCGAAATGGCCAGCACGATGACATCACTCGACGTGGTTCCGGCAGGGTACAGTGGTACGCCGGCCACGAGCATGGAGATGGCGAACAGCAGCAGTGCCACCGTGTCCTTGAACATGTTCAGGGGTACCGGGGCCACTCGTTCGCCACTCTTCTTGAACAACAGCACCCCAATGGCCCATAACAGGGCGCAGAGAGTGGAATAGAACTCGCCGGCGTGACTGAAATTGATGTTCAAGCCTCACCTGGCCTGCTTACCCGTGATGGCTACCATGCTGGACCGGCTCAGGCGCAGCCGGGCCATGCCGGCGAGGTTCTCGAGGATGGTACTGGGAATGTCGACGCTCGAACGCCTGGCCTCTACCCAGTGAATGGGGATTTCGGCGATCTGCATTCCGGCCCTTTCGGCGAGAAAGAGCACCTCGGTGTCGAAAAACCAGCCGTTGTCGTGGACATGGGGCAGGAGACTCGCCAGGGCAGGAAGGCGAAAGGCCTTGAACCCGCACTGGGCATCGGAAAAGGTTCGCACCCGCAGAAAGAGACGCAGCATGGTATTGTAGCCGGCCGTAAGAGCCGTTCGCGCCGGGCTGCGTGTTACCTGGGACCTCTTGTGGCGGCGCGAACCGACGGCAATGTCGGCTCCCGCGCTGACCGCTTCCAGCAACGCCGGCAGTGCCCGCAAGTCGGTGGACAGATCCACGTCCATGTAGACCAGTATGCCGGTGTCTCCGCCACTGGCCGCCAGGGTGGCGGCACGGCGCAATGCTCCGCCTCTGCCGGGAGACTGCAGAACCAGAGTGCTGACGTTGCCCAGGCGCCGTGACATGAGTTCAGCGATATGCTCGGTGCCATCGTCGCTGCCGTTGACCGCCACCAGTATGTGCCAGTCACGGTCGTGGAGGTTGCCGCGACAGAAGTGATCCAGGCGCCTGACGGATTCCGCCAGCCGATCGGCTTCGTTGCGCGCCGGCAGCACCACGGTGACCTTTTCGTCTCTCACAATAATGCCCGTCCCCGACCTTCGCCCTCGATGCCGCATAGTGCCAGCAGGCTGTTGGCCAGGTCGCCGATCCAGGGGTCCGGCTTGCGTAGTCGTTTGCCGCAGGCGATGAATCCCGGTGTTTCGGGCTCATGGCTGGCAGCATGGTCGCCACACCAGGCCTTGGGGTTGGGCGCGAAGATACCGGTTGCCGGGGCGCCGCCCAGGGACGTCTCCCAGGAACTGCGCCAGCCGGGTGCGAAGGCCACCTGCAGGTCGGGGGCACGATCCCGCACCCCGGCAGCCGCCCGGTCTGCCACGGGGACGACGGCCCGCACCGGCCGCCGGCCAGTCTCCGGATGGCGTAGCTCGAGCAAGGTCTTGGCTGCCTTTTCGAGCACTGCTTGCCGGGCGGGCCCGGCCGGAACCGTTCCCTTGCCCTCGCGTCCCAGCTGGTTGACGTAGATCTGCCCGTTGCCCAGGGCGTAGGCCGAGGTCCTGGACCAGTCGATTCCCCGCAAAAACTTCATCGCCTGGCCCGCTCTCCGGCGCACCTGCATTCCTTGCTGGACGAGCCAGTTGTTGAGGTGTAGCTGGTGATCGAAGGGATGAAACCCGTGGTCGGACATGACCACCAACTGGCAACCGGCCGGCAGCCGACTTTGCACCCGTCCCACGATGTCGTCCATCAGGCGGTATACCCTGCCTATGGCCCCGCCCCGGGGTTCATCGAGTTGCCGGTAGAACATGTGAGCCGCCCGATCGGTGCCGGTGAACACCGCCAGGGTGACCTGGGGCAGGGCAGTGGATATCTCCCGTAGCAACAGGGAGGCTCTTTGCTGCATGGTGTCGAGCAACTGCTGCAGGAAGACTTCCGCCGGCAACACCCCGGCATTAACCGCAGAGGTGTCGTGTACCCAGCCGACGGTGGACAGGTCATGCTGCTGCACGGACCTGGACAACCACTTGCCGGGCCAGCCCAGGGGCAAGGCGGGACGGCGGGGATCGAGGCCGATGGGCGTGGCGTACAGTTTCAGGTCTGGTGTCACCTCGATGAGGTGAAAACGCAGCCGCCCGGCAAACTGGTGGCCTTCGGCAGTGAAAACAACCTTGAACCAGTTGCTGCGTTGTCCCGGGGTGAGTCGCTGGCGTTGCCCGGCCAGGTTTATTGTCACCTGGTGCGAACGGCGATCTACAACCAGCACCAGGGGCAGGGTCAGCGGCTTACCGCCTGGCCCCCAGGGGCCCTGCAGCGAGGTCCGCACCTGCCCGGACACCACTTGCACGGGCACGATGCGACCACCGGCCGCCCGCGATTTCTTGCCGGCTCGACTGCTCTCGCTGGTGTAATAGGTAAAGGAACTGTTGGTGAAGCGCAGATCGCAGGCGCCCAGGCCGGCTATCACCCGCCCGTGGCGCAACCGGGGGGGGGGATAGGCATAGGGCACGAACAGCATGGTCAGCGAGCGCCCCCGGCCGTCCAGGGTTTGCCAGAAATCACGACCCTGGCGCCTGGATACGGCCCGGGCGGCTCGGTAAGGTGAGAAACGCGGAGGAGAAATGCTGTAGGGAGCGATGGCGGGCAGGTAATTGCCGGCGTCACGGGTCAGGAAGCCGAAAACACCGTGCTCGCCAGGATCACGGCCGGTGGCGAACGTCGACCAGGCGACCGGCGAGTTGGGAGGGCTGGTGGAGGCCAGTGGGCCCAGGTGACCGGAGCGGGCCAGGCGCATCAGGTTGGGTAACATCCCGGCCCGCCCGAAACGTTCCACCAGCCGGGGATCAACTCCGTCGAACCCCAGCAACACGACCGGACGATGTTTGCGCCCGGCCCGGGCCACCAGCGGCCAGCAGGTTGCCTGGGCACCGGCGGCCAGCACGGTCTGAATGAAGTGTCGGCGTGTCGTTCTGGGCACGATCAGTCACTTTCCAGTAATAGTGTGCCGGCCTGCTTTGACGGCCGGCTTGAACCACTGTCGGGCCGATGTTATAGAGGACAAACCCCCGCCGGTCAACAGCATCATTCCTGGTGATGGCGGGGAAGAGGAGACAACTTGCCGAAGGGAAAAGGAATTCGCCTGGCCCGCGGGTTGTTGCGGGCTGCAATCAGCATCGTGCTCATGTGGCTGTTGCTTCGCCACGCCAACTTGCACCGGGTGGCGGACACCATCAAGGACACCCATCTGGGTTGGTTTTTTCTGGCGATGCTGATCAAGGGGAGCGGCATCCTGGCCGGGGTGACGCGCTGGTGGCTCATGTTGCGAGCGCAACAGATACAATTTCGCCTCACTCACCTCGGGGGGGCGTACCTGGTGGGACGTTTCTTCGGCTCCTTCCTGCCCAGCACCATCGGGCTGGACGCCTACCGCACCTACTGGGCGGCGATTCGCTCCCGCCAGGTGGCTCGTACCGTCGCCGTCACGGTGGTGGAAAAGATAATCGGCTTGCTGGCACTGTCGCTGCTGTGCCTGGCCGTGTTGCCTTTCGGACAACGCATGCTGCAGGAAAGAACGACCGTGTTGATGGCGGTGATCATCAGCCTGCCCATACTGGTATCGGTATTGCTGTTGGTACGCCCGGGCTGGTTCGGTCGCCTGTCAGAGAGATGGGGGCGGCGGGGAACCAGGCTTACCGTGGCCCTGGCGAGGATGAGCGACGCCGTGGCTCGCTTCGGCAGGCAACCGGGGACCATGCTGGCGGCTGTGGGCCTGGGATTGCTGGTGCACGGGGGCACCTCGGCCATGTACCTGGCCACAGCCCGGGCGGTGGGAGCCCAGGTGTCGGGCCTGGAGGTACTGTTCGTGGGACCGCTGATGATTGCCGCCACCCTGGTACCGGTGTCGATTGCCGGCATCGGGGTCAGGGAAGGGACCTTCGTCTTCTTCCTCTCGACCGTGGGCGTGCCGGCGGACCAGGCAGTCCTGCTGGGATTCCTTGGTTATCTGGCCGGGGAGATCTACAGCCTGATGGGGGGAGTAATCTGGTTGCTGATGCCTGCAGTCAGGCCCCAGGACGAGCATTCCCTCGTTGACGTGGTATCACGGGCAGCGGCCTGGATGAGCAGGCAGGGTTCAGAAAAGCGGGAGGCCACAAAAAATGAAGTGGCAAGGTAGCATTTCTCCGGGCCGGATACTGGCTGGCGGAACCGGTGGCGTGGGTTGGTCCCTGGCGCTGCTGGGATTGTTGGAAGCCCTCTACCACGCCCCGGGACAACCTGCTGCCTGGTTGTACGGCGCCTGTCTGTATGGCCTGGCCGGTGCCGGATACGGATTTCTGTACGCCCTGTTGTTCGGAGGAAGCGGGCGGCGTGATCAGCACGCCTTCGAGATATTCCTCAGCAGGACGATTCGTTGGCCGGTGCTGTTGCTGGTCCTGGGAGCCGGGGGATTCCTGGTCTGGCGTGATGCCTGGGGCGAATCCCTGTCGGGTGCGGGTTGGCTGGGCTGGTTGACACTACTGGCACTGTTGCCTGGCTGCTGGTTGTTGTTGGTGATTTGCAAGCGGTTGGCCCTGGCCTCGGCCGCCCGCCCCCTGGGAGCAATGATCGTTCTGGGACTGGCCTTGCCGGCCGGGTTCTGGGGCAGCGCCGGGCAAGTCGGTCCTCCGGCACTGGTCTTGAAGGAAAACCGGGAGGCCGGAGGGGAAACGGCAAAACAGGGCTCGCCGGTAATCCTGGTTGTTGCCGACGCCCTGCGCGCCGATCAAACCGGACCGTACACTGCCGGGGTATCGACACCCAACCTGGAAGATTTTGCGCGCCACGCGGTGGTTTTCGAAAACGCCTGGTCGGCGGCAAGCTGGACCAGGCCCTCGGTGACATCGATACTGACCGGTCTGCTGCCCCGGCAACACGGAACGGTTCACAAGGCTTCCCGGCTTCCTGGTGACATTCCCACGGTGGCCAGTCTACTCGACAAGGCAGGCTGGAATACCGCGGCCGTGGTAACCAACGTCAACCTGGCACCGGTCTTTGGACTGGGAAGGGGTTTTTCCGCTTATGCCTACCTGGGGCCGGAAGCATTTCTGGGAGCGCCGGGTGCGGCCAGCCGCCTGTTCCTGGTCGAGTTGTGGAGGCTGGTGCGACTCCGTTTCCTGCCCGGGCAACGCCGTCCGGAACGCTACTACGCACCTGGTGAAAAGATAAATCTTCAGGCCGGCAGGTACCTGGAGCAACTCGCCGGAGATGGCCCTTTCTTTCTCTATCTGCACTACATGGAACCCCACGACCCCTATTTCGCCCATCCCTATGACGGCCGGGCGGTGGCACGGGTTGAAACCCCCCATCCTCCGGTGGAGCGGGCGGAGCAGTTGCTGGATCTCTATCGCCAGGAGGTGTCGCACTGGGACGAAATTTTCGGCCAGTTGCTCGAGCAACTGCGCCGGTTGGGTGTCTTCGACAGCGCCCTTATTATAGTTACCGCCGATCATGGAGAGGAATTCGCCGACCACGGTGGTTTCTGGCACGGCACCACGCTCTACCAGGAGCTGGTCAGGGTTCCCCTGATGGTACATTTCCCCGGCGGTTCCGGGGCGGGAACGCGCAGAGCGGACAACGTCAGCCTGCTCGATCTCCTGCCGACGATAATGGCGCAGGCCGGGGGACAGGTCCCGGAGAACCTGTTCGGCTACCCCCTGCAAGCTGCACCACGGCCTGACCGGGTAATAATGGCCGAGGAGGATCACCAGGGTGCTCGACTGGTAGCGTTGCGGCGGGGGAGCTGGAAAATCATTCACTCGCTGGTGGAAGATCCCCGCGGACAGCCGGAATGGCAGCTTTTCGCCCTGGACGGCGATCCTTCCGAGAAAGACAATCTGGCCGAGCAGCGTACCGGGGTGCTCGAGGAGCTGAAGAAGCTGCTCGAGCAAGGTCCGGCCGCACTGAATCGTGGGACCGAGGATGTCGAGATAGATCACCAGACCGAGGAGCAACTTCGCTCGCTGGGATATACCCAGTGAACCGAACCCCCGGGAGTCATCGCCAACAACCGCCGGAGAGTCAGCTTCTTGCAAACGGCTACTACCAGGCTGCTGGTCGTCGGCTGGGACGGGGCGGAACCGGCATTGGTCGAGGAGATGCTCGAGGCCGGTGAGCTTCCCAACCTGTCCCGGCTGGCTCGCATCGGAACCTATGGTCGTGTGCTGTCGACGGTTCCCGCCAGTTCCCTGCCGGCCTGGACCAGTGCGCTGACAGGTCTGCGGCCCGCCCGCCATGGTGTGGTCGATTTTCTGCGCCGCGACCGGAGAAGCTACCGCCTGCGGCTGTACGGAGCCCGTGATCGGGCAGGGCCCACCGTGCTGGCGCTGGCTACCAGAGCGGGGTTGCGTGTGGCCAGCTTGGGAATCCCGGGAACCCAGCCCGCGGAAAGGGATGTGCTGACGATTCCCGGCTTCGACACGCCGATTTCTGCGAGCGGCTTGCGTTCCTGCAGCCCCCGCTGGTTCGCCGACTGGTTGCGTGGCCGGCACCTGAACTGGCCGCGAGTAGAAGACGAGATCTGGCAGGGACCGGGCTGGCACCGTAGGGTCGCCAGGCAACTGCCGATCAATATAGAAAAGAAGACCAAAATAGTAGAGGAAATCCTGCAAGCCCACCCCGTCGACCTGGCCTGGGTGGTGTTCAACGAGTTCGACACCGCGGCCCATCACTTCTGGGCTTTCCGCGACCATAGTTCGCCAAGAACCCGCGGAATTAGAAGGGGAAACCATGGGGACAGGCCCGGGGTCGGGGATGTGCCGCGGCAGGTGCTGCGTTCGCTGGACCAGGGCCTGGGCCGGCTGCTGCGCCTGGTGGATCAACGGCATGCCCGAGTGGTGGTGGTTTCCGACCATGGTTTCGGTTCCAACCACGACCGGGTGGTGTATATCAACCGTTTCCTGGAACAGACGGGATGGCTGAGGTTTTCAAAGGGCGCCGGCCGGGCGACCCGGGCACTGGCAAGCATGGCGGAAGGGGCGGCGAGGCTGGTCCCAGCCCGGAAGCGAAGCTGGATGATGGAAAATATTCCCGAAAGGGTTGCTCTGGAACTGGAATCTGCCAGGCGGCTGGGCGGCATCGACTGGAAAAACAGCGCGGCTTTCTCCGACGAGTTGCCCCAGTATCCGGGGATATGGTTGAACCTGGCCGGTCGTGAGCGCCAGGGAACGGTTCTCCCGGAAACTGCTGCCCGGCTACTGCGAAAACTACTGGAGCAATTGCTAGATTTACGCGATGAGCGGGGACGGGCCGTTGTCGCCAGGGCCTGGTTGCGGCAGGATCTGGGCCCCGGTGCCTACCTGGATCGCTTTCCCGACCTGTTGCTGGAACTGGCGCGGCCGGGGGGGCATCGTCTGCTGGCAGATGTCAGCGACGGGCCTGGCCCCTGGATCAGGCGCCTGGAGGATGCCGAGTGCATCGGCTCCAAGGGCATCGGCACCTCGGGCTCGCACCTGGCGGAGGGAATACTCCTGGCCGCGGGAGCGGGTGTCAAGGCCGGAGCACTGGCCGGAGCGAGGTTGTGGGATCTGGCCCCGAGTATGCTGGCCATGCTGGACCTCGAGGTGCCTGCCGGCCTGGATGGACGGGTCCTGCCGGAACTGGCACCAACGGCTCGCCACGGAGGCATGCTCCTTTCCAGCGACCTGGCCGGGCGCCAACGGCATGGCGGCTTGCTGCGAGCGTTGCGGAACCTGGGGTACCTGTGAAAAAAGCTGAGACAAGGAATGATTGACAAAACCCGCTGCGCTAATTAGCTTCCCGTCCATGAGCGAGTTCGAAAAACTGGTGAAGAGTTTCCATGGGCGGCGGATAGCCGTGGTGGGCGACTTGGTTGTGGATCGCTACATTCACGGGAATACCAGGCGCATCTCCCGTGAAGCTCCCGTGCTGATTGTCCGGGAAGAGGCCCAGGAGGCCCGCATGGGTGGTGCTGCCAACGTGGTTGCCAACATCCATGCCCTGGGCGGTGAGCCGGTTCCGGTCGGCCTGATAGGTGCTGACGACAACGGCAACTGGCTGCTGCAGGCACTGGCCAACCGGGGAATATCTCCCGAAGGAGTGATAGTCGATCCCAATCGTTTCACCACCACCAAGACCAGGGTACTGGCCGGCGGTCGCAACACGGTCAGGCAACAGATGTTGCGAGTAGACCGCATAAACGATGATCCGGTCACTGCTCCCATCAGGAGCAACATCATCGAACGCCTGCGCCGGGTACTGACCAACGTGGAAGCCCTGGTGGTTTCTGACTACCGTGAGGGAGTGGTGGAAGAGGAAGTATTCGAAGAGATCCAACAAATCGCCGCCGCCGGCCAGGTGCCGGTATATGTCGATGCCCGGCGCGGCATTGAGAGGTTCAGGAAGGCAGAGGCACTGGTGCCCAACGAACCGGAACTGGCCGCTGCCACCGGCAGGGATCTCAACGGCGGCCAGATGTTGCAGGAAGCCGCGCGCTGGTTGCTCGAGCAAACCGATAGCCGTGCAGTGGTCGTCAAGCGAGGTCGCAACGGCATGGGTCTGTTTCTGGAAGATGGTCGCAATGTTCTCGAGCAGGCCTACGGCCTGGTGGAAGTGGCCGATGTCACCGGTGCCGGCGATACCGTGATTGCCGCCTATTCACTGGCACGCTGTGCCGGGGCCGAACCCGTCCAGGCGGCCCACCTGGCCAACATCGCCGGGGGAATAAAGGTGACCAAGTCGGGAACCGCCGTCGTGAACATTCGGGAGTTGCACCAGGCACTGAGCAGCTGAGTGTTGGATCGGTCCAGTGGATGCGGCGTAGCCGGCGGCGTGGCCGGCGGACAGGATGCGGCTTCCTCCTGCAACAACAGGTGGCAGATGGCGATATTCTCAACTGCAGCTGAATTGGCTCCGCTCCTGGAGCAGGCCCGGCAGCGGGGCGAGCGGCTGGTTCTGGCCAATGGCGCTTTCGATCTGCTCCACGTGGGACACGTGCGCTACCTGCAAGCAGCCGCCGAGTTGGGAGACATCCTGGTGGTAGCAGTAAACTCGGATGACTCGGTTCGCAGACTCAAGGGAC
>Ga0190359_1002582_pt1 | contig 10727 bp, 5 predicted proteins | sample 48721823_MG_FD_161269 | JGI IMG/M metagenome (GOLD analysis project Ga0190359, IMG submission 161269) | Hydrothermal vent microbial mat bacterial communities from Southern Trench, Guaymas Basin, Mexico - 4872-18-2-3_MG | ecosystem: Environmental > Aquatic > Marine > Hydrothermal vents > Microbial...
ATTATACTGGCTGTTATCGACGGCATCCTGAATATAAATGGCATCCAGGGCATTGAAGACATGCAGGTAGGCCTGAAAACCGACATTACCGAAGTGAATCGGAAGGTCATATTTGGCATGCAGATCAATCTTGGAATATGACGGCACCTGCCAGTTCTGCTCACGATCAGCAGTCCCATCAGCGCCGATTTCTCTGCTTGCCGGATCCCAATTTGCATAGAAGCGGTCATAGTAATTCATTGTAGCCGCCATCGTCAAACCTTTTATCGGGAAAAGTGAAACAGTAAATGCATAGATGCTTTGAGGCATATCGCCAACCATCAAATCCTTAACAGCATAAGTGTACTGATAAGTTGTGTCATTTTCGATATCCTTGTAAGTGCCATCAGCATCGTCGGTATATACCCAATCACCAAGAGACATAGCGATATCAAGTCTGGCTAATTTAACCGGCTGATAAGCAAGTTCCAGCTCGAAACCCTTATGATACTGATTCAATCCGGTAAGGAAAATCAAGTCAGTGTCACCGCTGGAGCCCTGACCGGTTGTAACGGGTTTAACAAGGTTGCGGTCTTTCCAATTTGTATTGTAGACATTGACCTTAGCAGCCAGTTTATCTGCCAGAGCTCTGAAGTTTAATCCTAATTCGGTACTTATGAATTTTTCATTGGTTGGATCCGGCGCCAGAGCAATCTCAACATCATCGATAATATTGTCAAAAATCGGCACTTTTTCAACATATCCGAAGTTAGCAAAAGCTTCCATGTTGTCTGTGACTTTATACAGACCACCGGTTTTAAACTGAATGGCGGAAATCCAGTCGGAAGTAATTTGTAATTCGCCTTTGCTGTTCGCTTTGACATAATCAGCCGGATGCAGGTCTGCTCGTTTAAAGTGATCAGTCAGACCGTATTTGATCATTGAATATCCGGCCATTCCATATACCGAATATAGATTGGTCTTATATTCAACTTGTCCGAATAATCCCAACCAATCTACTGTATTGGTATTGTGATAATCGATGAAATCGCCAAGTGTTTTATCTTTTGCATTGGCATAAGTGGCGGCGTAATCCAGAGAATCGGAACCATCGCTGGCTGTTACATAAACATGGTCAAATTCATCATAGAATTTCGAGTATTTGCCCTCATAATAGTTAAGTTTTCCATTAACCGCATAGTCGGCGCCCAGAAGATCACGAATTTCCCGGCCGTGTTCAATTTCGGCTGTTCTCCAATCGATACCAATCTGTGTTTTCAGTTTGTCACTTAGGTCAATATTCAATTTTGAGATGGCACCAATCGTCCACTGACGGTTGAAGCTGTTTCTTAAATATCCGGAAGCTTCACCAACGGGTTTTACGGCACCTTTCCGGGTTAAACCACTTTGATTCATAGCAATTGTTGCATCCCAATCGGCAATGCGGGAAGGACCGGAGTAATCCCAGATCAGATCGCCGAACGTGCCGGTTCCGCCACCGGAACCACCGGAGAAATAAGCAACCGTTGACAGGCGCATTTTCTCACTTAAAGTCCAGTACCAGTTCAGATTGACCTGCGGTTTGTGATAATAATTTTCGCTTTCATTCAGAAAATTCGGATCGTGACGATCAACTTTTTTCTCACCATACATATAGAAATACTGTTTGCCTTTGTAATCACTGCTGATTGTATTCCAGTTTTCATTGTAGGTGCGGCCGGCTTCCTTGAATTTTTCAAATACATCAGCCACACCGCTGGTATCTGCATCCAGATTAAGAACAGATTTGTCAAAGACTTCCTTGGCATACTCATGATCATAGGCGGCAATGTTCTGGGCATACCGCATTTGGCCGTGGCGCTGTGGAGCACCAAGAGCATAGAACTCAAACCGATTGTTTTTATTCACCTGATAACTTGCTCCGAGATAATATGCCCATGCATCGGTCCAAGCCTTATCAATGACGCCTTCTCCGGTTTTTCTGACGACGGTCGCACTTGCAGCAAATTTATTGGCAATCAGACCGGTGTTATAATTCAGGGTAGTTTTTTTGAATCCACCGCTGCCAAATTCCTGCTTAAATTTACCACCGGCTTCCAGTGCTGTGGGATCTGTCAGAATATTCATGGTACCACCAATGGATGGGGCTGCCAGATTCACTGCCGAAAGTCCACGCTGCATCTGAATCGATGATGTTGCATCAGCCACACCGTCCCAGTTAGACCAATATACCCACCCGTTTTCCATATCATTCACCGGAACACCATTGATCATAACGGCAACGTTGCGCTGATTGAATCCGCGAACACTGATTCTTGCATCACCGGCGCCACCTCCCTGTTCTGTGGCGTAAACGCTTGGGGTGGTGTTTAAGACCATTGGAATGTCTCTGGAACCAAGGTTAATCTCCATATCCTGTTTTTCTACATTTGTGTAAGCAACCGGGGTAGTGCGAGTTGCTCGAGATGCCAAAACTTCAAGAGCCCCCAATTCCAAAGTTTCTCTTTTAAGTTTTACGTTAACTTTGCTTACGCTGTAAGCCGTAACAGTCACATTCCGGGTGACTTTCGTGTAGCCGATAACGGATACCATCAGTTGGATATTGCCAACAGGTATCGATTCGATAACAAAGTAACCGTTGTCATCCGTTGCTGCACCTAATGTTGTACCAACGACGACGACATTTGCACCTACGATACCATCACCGGTTGACTCATCGACAACCCTTCCCTGGATGGTACCGGTTTGTGCCAAAAGGAAAATTGGCAGAAGAAACGCCAACAGAACACACATCATTCGCGTAATTCTCATTACTCCTCCGTACTTGATTTTTGGTTGTTAACTACCCTTTAACAGTACTTTAACTGTTACTTTAAGTCTGCTTATATCTTGAATATATCCACATTATCCATACAAAATATAGTGTAATGCCAAAGTAAAATCAAGAATTATATTTGTGGAAATCATTTGCGGAAACGATGAAATTATAACGTACGTATTTATCAAATATTTAGTTCGGTTATTATATTAATCTTGCCATGTATTTTGTTTTGTATCTTATCCTAAGGAAAGTTTTGTATGGAGTCAAATTTTATATATGCTTCTCTTCATTGGGTTATGCAGGGTATGACCGTTCGTTCTCTGTTTTTCTAATTTCCACTTTTCGGATGGAAAACACCTTGCCAATTTCACCACATTATCGTAAACTTTTTTACCAGAATTATGAAAAATAAAAAAACTTTATATTTAATCGACGGCTCCGCAATTGCATATCGTTCCTACTTCGGAATGATTCGTAACCGTTTAACAAATTCAGCCGGTCAACCGACGGGTGCGGTCTATGCCTTTGTCAATTCATTAATGAAATTGATCAATGATGAAAAACCCGATTATATCGGGATGGTATTTGATGCACCTGAAAAGACTTTCCGGCATGAAATATATGAAGAATACAAAGCCACCAGGGAAGCCATGCCCGATGAGCTGGTTTCACAATTGCCATATATTCATAAAATTACCGAAGCGATGAATATTCCGGTGATTATCCGACCCGGATTCGAAGCCGATGACATTATCGGAACCCTGGCAAAACATGGTAAAAAACAGGGACTGAGAGTGTTCATGGTTACGGGGGACAAGGATTTTATGCAGCTGCTCGAGGAGGACGTTCTGATCTATAAACCGGGCAGCGGGCAAAAACCGGTGGAGGTTATTGATGCCGATGGTGTTATGGAAAAATGGGGTGTTCGTCCTGACCAGATTGCTGATTACCTTGGAATGATTGGCGATACATCGGATAATATTCCCGGGATTAAAGGTATTGGCCCTGCGAAAGCCCGACCTTTATTAAAAGAATTCGGCCATCTTGAGAATATCATTGAAAATGCAGAGAAGATTGGTAATCCCCGAATCCGGGACTTGATTCGCAATAACGCCGAGAGTGCCCTTTTTTCCAAATTGCTTGCCACCATTAAGACGGATGTTGATCTTGATCTTAACTTCGAAGAACTGAAGGCCGCTCCGGTAAATCGTGCCGAACTGATTAAATTATTTGAGGAACTGGAGTTTTACAGTCTAATCAAAGACATGGGTGTTGCTCCAGAAACCGAAAAGATTGATAAACAGTATCAGACACTGCGTAAACGTTCTGAGGTTCAGAGACTGATTACCACCGTAAAAAATGTTAGCATGCTCTCAGTGGACCTGGAAACCACATCGACGAGTCCGATGCTGGCCGAGATCGTAGGCATATCAATGAGCTGGAAAGCGAATGAAGGCGTCTATATCCCCATTCAATTTCCCGGCGCCCAGAAATCACTCTTCAGAGATAGCGATAAAATCGAGTTTCTGGAAATGTTAAAGCCGGTTCTGGAAGACGAGTCCATTCCGAAATGCGGTCAGAATCTGAAATACGATATGCTGATTTTGAGAAGGTATGGAATCGAACTGAGGGGAGTCGGGTTTGATACGATGATTGCAGCCTTTTTAATCCAGCCGGACGCCAGGTCATATAAACTGGATAAGCTCGCCCAGCAGTATCTGAATTATACCATGCAGCCTATTGAGGATTTGATTGGCAAAGGAAAAAATCAGATCAACATGGCGGAGGTTCCCGTTGACAAAGTCACATTTTACGCGGCTGAGGATGCCGATGTAGCTCTGCAACTGGTACCGATTCTGCGGGAAAAATTGAAAAAAGATCAGACAGAGAAGATATTCAGGACGATTGAGATGCCTCTGATTCCGGTTTTACTTCAGATGGAACAAAACGGTGTTTATATTGATGCCGATTTCATGGCGAAAATGTCGAAAGATTTGTCAAAGCAGATCGAAAAACTGACCGATCAGATTTACTTCGAAGCGGGCGTAAAATTCAATATCAATTCTCCGAAGCAACTGGCGGAAATCCTGTTCGATCAGCTGGAACTGGGTGGCAAGCGAAAACGGTCTACTGCTGTCCATGTCCTTGAAAAACTGCGGGATGAACATCCATTGCCCGGGTTGATTCTGGATTATCGTACGCTGGCGAAACTTAAAAATACTTATGTCGATGCTATTCCTCAGCTGATTAATCCCAAAACGAGGCGGGTGCACGGATCCTTTAATCAAACGGTAGCTTCGACGGGGCGTCTGAGCAGCAGTGATCCGAATTTTCAGAATATACCGATTCGGACGGATATCGGTCGGGAAATTCGCAAAGCATTTATCACGCAAAAACCGGGATGGAAAATTCTATCCGCCGATTATTCCCAGATTGAACTTCGTATTATGGCACATCTGTCCAAAGATCCGGAACTTATCCGGGCTTTTCATGAGGATGTCGATATTCATTCCCGGACGGCGGCATTAGTTTATGGTGTCGATGAAAAGGATGTGTTGCCGGAGATGCGGCGGGTGGCAAAAGTGGTGAATTTCGGGATTATGTATGGCGCCGGTCCCTTCCGGATGTCAGAGGAATTAAAAATCCCAATGAATGAAGCCCGTCAGATTATAGATAATTATTTTAAAACATATCCCGGAATAAATAATTATATAGTCAATACTCTGAATGAGGCTCGTGAAAATCAGTTTGTGAAAACTCTTTCCGGACGACTCAGATATGTGCATGACATCAATAGCAGCAATCGAAATATACGCGAAGCGGCGGAAAGGGCGGCAATCAACATGCCGATTCAGGGCACGGCTGCCGACATGATTAAAATTGCCATGATCCGGATTCATGAACGTATGATTCGGGAAAACCTGCAATCCATGATGATATTGCAAATTCACGATGAGCTGCTTTTTGAGGTTGCAGAAAAGGAATTGGAAGTGTTAAAATCTATGGTTGTTTCGGAAATGGAGCAGGCGCTGCCGCTCGATGTTCCGGTAAAAGTGGATGTGGGAATTGGAAATTCATGGTATGAGGCGCATTAGTGGAAGCATCAATAACATTAAAAAATGTCAGTAAGCATTATAAGAAAAAATACGTACTTAGCGGACTGACTGTCGGTATCGAAAAAGGATCAACCTTTGCCATCATTGGTCGTAACGGGGCAGGCAAATCGACGCTGTTACGAATACTGTCTACCATTTTGGAACCCGACAACGGTACGGTGTATATCAGTGGAAAAGAGATTTCGAAAAATTTAAGGGATATTAAAAAAATTGTGGCCTATTTGCCAGATCACGATATTCACGATCCCTGGCTAACCGGTGGGGAAAATCTCCGGAAACGAGCGGCTTATCTCGGTATTAAAACAGAAGAATTTCAGGAAAAAGTCATGCCGCTGGTTGAGATGTTTCACCTTGAAAAGGAACTGTCCGATTATCCGGTCACCTATTCAAGGGGTGTGAAACGTCGCCTGGATATTGTGCAGGTTTTAATGGGCAATCCGGAGGTAATCATACTTGATGAACCCACAATGGGGCTTGATTATTTGGTTCGAACGATTCTTTTTAAGTACATTCTGAAACACAAAGGTGAGAAAACATTTGTGTTATCGTCCAATGAGTTTTCGGAAATACAGACGATTGCCGATCGCTGGATTGTTCTCGATCATGGCCAAATCCGTTTTGACGGGACCCTTGAAAATATGGTAGCCCAGATAGAATTGCCTTTTTTCGGAAATATTGAATTTCAACACGGTGGTTCCCATCTGACAAAATCCTTAGAGCATGTGCCTGAAATAAAAGAAGTCCGGGATTTAGGTAAAACGGTTCAGATTGTTACCGATAATGTCCTCGATTTTGTTTCTGTTTTGAAAAAAATCAATCTGGATGACGTGTTATCCATTTTCGGAAGTTCGATTCATATTGAGGAATTTTTGAACAAGCTAAATGTCGATGAGGATTTTTGAAATGGAAAATATGTTCGAGATAATTCTGAGCGAAATTAAACCTAAATCCCTTAGAGCAGGTTTGGCTATTCTGACAAATATTCTCACGACAGTGCTACTTTATCTGGTGTTTATCACCGGATTGGGACAATTGCTGCCGCGGATTCAGTTCATTAACATCGGTTTGTGGATTTTGCCGGGAATTGCCGCCTACATTGTTTCTGCCGTTGCTTTTAATCTCTCGCTTAGGGATTTGTATCATTACAGTTTTAACTCCGGTTTGATTGATCAGATTCAATCTACACCTCTTCTGACGTATCAGGTATATTTTCTCAAATCGTTGATTATCCTCATAAAATCCGGCGGCCATCTGATTTTAACGAGTGTTGTGCTGTTAATAATCAGTGGCGTTCGGGTACATTTTATTAATTTAATCCTATTCTGGCTATATCTGATTTTAGGACTTATTTTTATCAGTCAATTTGGTGTGATTTCGGGAATTCTTGCCGCAAAATTGAAGATTCGCAGCGAATTTGTGATCATATTTGTCATGGCTCTTTTTATGCTTTGCGGCGCAATTGTTCCGTCGTCGGAATATCCGGGCCTTCTTGGAATAATGATCCGTTACTTTCCGGTAACTGTTCTGTTTGAGGGTGGGCGTGATCTGATGTTAGGCGGAAATATCAGTGGAATTTACCTGATATATGTAGCCGGATTTTCGATTGTTTCCTATTTCATCGCCTTTTTTATTTTCAGACAATGGACTCGCCGATGAAAGCATATCTGGCCGGCGCTATCGAACATGCGCCCGATAAAGGGAAAGCCTGGCGAACTGAAATGGCCGAATTTCTAAAAACCGATTTAGGACATGATTCCTATAATCCCCATATAGAAGAACCGCTGATTTTGACGCCCGATGAACGTAAGGTGTTTCGCAGATTAAAGACCGAAAATCTGCCGGAATTTCAGAAAATAGTGCGGAAATTGATCCGCAATGATATTCACTCAATTCTGAACGAGATTGATTACATTATCTGCCTCTGGGATGAGTATGCGGAAAAGGGCGGAGGCACCTACGGCGAATTGACATTTGCCTATTATTATAATATTCCGGTGTACATGGTAACATCAATGGAACTTTCCACCATCAGTGGCTGGATTCTGGGCTGCACGACGGAATTTTTTAAGGATTTTGATGAATTGAAGAGGTTTTTACGTAAGAAGTATTGGGAATATCTGAGTTTTCCTGTGAAAAAGGCATTATAGAAATTACGAATGAATACTCCGATATCCGATACTCCTTATACAGTTGCCGAAATCCATTTGGACAATCTGGTTCACAATCTGGAGGAAATCCGTAAAAAAGTTGTTCCTGCCGATGTGATGTGTGTCGTCAAAGCCGATGCCTACGGACATGGAGCCGTTCCGGTGACAAGGCGTTTGGTCAGGGAAGGTGTTACCAATTTTGCCGTTGCCCGTTTGGCGGAAGCACTGGAATTGAGAAACGCCGGGATTGAAGAAAATATCCTGATATTCGGTAGTCTGTTTCCCGATGAAATGGAACATGCCTTTGTCAATGGTTTTCAGGTTACGATAACCGATAATGCCGATATTGATACCGCAATGGAAATTGCCAAACGCCGTTCATTATACTCGAGAGTTCACCTGAATATCGATACCGGAATGGGGCGGGTCGGGATTCCCTACGATCAAGCTCAGAGTGCAATAATCAAATTGGTTAATATCGATCAGATTAAGTTGGAGGGAATTTATACCCATTTTGCAACATCCGATGAAAAGGATAAGGGGTATTCCCGATTGCAAATCAGTCGGTTCAATTCAGTGTTGGACGGTTTGCTTAATCAACTACCGTACAAACCGATCATTCACACCGCAAACAGCGGCGCAATTCTTGATCTGCCGGAAACGAAATTTGACATGGTAAGAGCCGGGATTTCGCTCTACGGCCACTATCCGACAACCGAAACCAGCGAATCGATTCCTTTGAAACAGGTGATGACTTTGAAGACTCATGTCGGGCTTTTACGCCGAATTAAGAAGGGAAATTCAATCAGTTATGGTCGTCGTTTCACAGCTGATAAAGATACCACTGTTGCTGTTCTTCCAATCGGGTATGCAGACGGCATTCATCGGGCTATGACCAATAATGCCGATGTGCTTATTAACGGTAAATTATATCCGGTCGTCGGGACGGTGACAATGGATCAGATTATGGTGAATGTGGGCGATGACCCTGTCAGCATTGGCGACAAAGCTGTTTTCTGGGGAGATACACCGCAGGGCAGTCTGCAGGCGACAGAAGTTGCTCATAGGATTGGTACGATTTCCTATGAATTGTGTTGTTCCATAACAAAGCGGGTACCCAGAGTCTATCTGAATTGATCTTTACCCAAGTTTGACGGAATAATCGTTTTCCCGGGCATCCGTCCTAAGCTCTAAAAATAAAAAGGCAGCTCATTCGGGCCGCCTTTTTTTATTCTGAAAATTGGGATTAATAATACATATTTTCCCGGTTATCAATGATCTTAGCATCTTTTTTAAGTTCTGCCAGCCACTTATTGTAATAGTCCGTCCTGGCCTGCTTGAGTAGTCTGTCGCGGATCAGTTCTTTTTGAACACCGAAATCTTTTTCATCAATATTGCCATGGCTCATCTTTTTAATAATTGCATATTGATTACCCACCTTAATTGGCGATGCGGTCTGACCGTCTTCAAGAGCCAGAACTGTGCCGATAATTTCCATTGAACGGCTCAGACCTTTTAGCGGGCGATTGAGCAGGACATCTTTGTGAAGTTCGTATTTGATGTCTGGGAAGGAATCCGGAACTGCTTTCAGTTCTGCACCGGATTTGATATCCGCATAGGCCTTATCAGCCATCTTTTTCAGAGCATTGAGACGTTTCTCAGTAACCAGATTGGTTTTGATTGCGTCCCGCACTTCGTCAATCGGCTTGTAGTATGCCGGATTGACAGCGATCAGTTTAAAGATCGCATAACCATTTTCGGCGCCGAGCAGTTCGGATAATGTTCCCACAGGATTATCCGCAAAGGCAAACTGAATGGCGCGTTTGAGGCTGCCCAAACCCGGAATGTAATAACTGTCTTTGCTCAATTTACCGGTTGTCTTAAGCTCGACATTGTGACTGTCGGCGGCCGCTTCAAAGCCGTATTCGGCGGCATCAAATGCAAACAGGTTGGCTTGAGAACGGATATTATCGAGAGTCTCGGGACCGGGAGTAATTTTCAGCAGAATATGACGGGCTTTTACCTGTGGAGTGCCGTTCTGCACGCGTTTATCCTCAACTTTGATAATATGATAACCGAACCGAGTCAGAACCGGTTGGGAGATTTTACCTTTTTTTAAAGCAAACGCTGCTTTGGAAAAGGGGGCAACCATCTGGTGTTGATCGAACCAACCCAGATCACCGCCGTTATTTTTACCACTGGGATCTTCTGTATATTCAGCCGCGATGGTTTCAAAGGCTTCACCTTTATTAATACGATTGATTAAATCCGTTGCCAGCTGATAGCGAGATAGCGTATCGTCGCGGGTTGGTTTTATCTCGAAGTAGGCATATTTCATTTCCCGGGTTTCATCGACGTAGTAATCTTTTTTATGTTTGGTATAATAGTTTACAATTTCTTTATCGGAGACAGAAACGGAATCATCGGCGACCATTGAAAAAGGAAATATCAGTGTTTCTAATGTAAAAGGCACTTTGGTCTTAATATATTCTTCCCTGACTTTCAATTCCGAAATGGCTGGTAGATTCTGAATCAGGTTCTGAATCTTCTGATAGGGTATGATGCCGCGCAGATATTGTTCGACGCCGAGCCATTCATTACCCTGAGGATTGGTCAGGGCCTGCAGATATTTATCCTGGTCAAAGTGACCATCCGTCTGAAAGG